>Ga0056114_1001338_pt1 | contig 11039 bp, 10 predicted proteins | sample WorMetHERISLAND1_FD_77005 | JGI IMG/M metagenome (GOLD analysis project Ga0056114, IMG submission 77005) | Marine gutless worms symbiont microbial communities from Max Planck institute for Marine Microbiology, Germany - Olavius loisae HERON... ...
ATTAATAATAATCAGATATTTAACATATGTCAACAAGAATATTACTGTGTCACTGATAAATTGAAATGCCATAACTTATACTTAAAATATCCACCTTTCTCTTTAACACAAGTGTGGATTCGCATGAGTCACCCACGACATTCAATTGCTGTAACATTATCTTGCATCAGTGGTGATCGAACTTAATCTGGTTTACGAACGAAAATTTGTTTATTTTTAGTCACTGTCTTAAATTCCACCAAATAATAGGCCTACACGATACGACCACATCTATGCACCAGCAAGAACTCGCAAAAAGGATATCCTGGGTTTCTGGCTTATCGCATGCTGTAAACTCGCTCTAACTTTAGCTAGGCAAATATGACGTCATAACTACGCCATCGGCCACAATGAATATTTAATTTCTACATTGTTAGCATCTACTGTTCCTTAGGTATGTTCACTGCAATTTTTGTTTAAATCGACACATTATTCATTGAGATATGAAAGAAACTGTGAGTGGGTGTTTTTTTTCTGAACACAGTGTAGTAAGAACGGTGAACTTAACATAGACATGGAACTGGTCATTGCTCTCGTCGTGTGAACACACAAAAGGCGGCAGGATATGATGAAACTGACGTCGAGCATTAATTACATGTTATAGTTATGTACCTTCTACTGGTATAGTACAATGCAGTTTGAAACTATGGCTATGTGCCTAATGGTTTTGGTGCTGGAGACACTGTTCCAATAATTGAAGATAAATTTGGAAATGTTTGTAATATTAAGGAACCAAATTATACTACATAGGCCCCCTATCCGTGAAATGTTAAACAAGCTGCCACCTAGAGACACGACTGGTGAAGAGAAGCAGTTTATACGCCGTACATGGGACACAACAGACCGTCTGATATAGCGAAACTACAGTCAGGAAGTGGCGAACATTGCCAGCAGCTCTTTGAGGTGTGCTGCAGTGCAGACATCGATTCAGCGCCGGCGAATATCGAACGATCTTACGGCGGGAGACAACGGCGTGCAGAGAACAACGTGAGGAAACAGGGCTGTGCTGTGGCAGGGTCCTCGTACTATGTCGGGGCAGGGCGTAGGAAACAGTCGGAAAAGAGCAGGACATGCAACGCGCGTTCAACGGGAATCGATGGCCGGCCGCGATGCAAGTGACACCGCTGGCAGCGGGCAGCCCACCCGCCCTTTCCCCGCCGAGTGGAGCGTCGTTCGCGGTCGACACGACGCCGTGACACGCCGGCGACGACGGCCGGACGACCGCAAGGACTTCACACAGCGCCCACCGGGCACACAGCGCACCTGCCTAACTTCCCACGTCAACTTCACTCTATCGCACGACAATACGTCTCTCGTTTAACAGCAGCTGACAAGCGACTACGAAGAACAGAACATGACTGACATTCCTGATTCACTCTCGAACGTCGGGTCTCGAACCTCTCTTCGGTCTCAGCACGCGGAGACCTTGATGTTCCATGAACAAGACTACAAGTTGGAAAGCGGGCTTCATCTGATGCTGGTCCAGCTGCGTGGGAACAACTTGTCGACCCATGTCCGGGCACTGAGACACTGACAATGTTCAAGGGCCGCCTCAAGAGTCAAGACTATATTGTTTGCTGTATCTTACTCCGTGCATTGGACATTGAACTATCATCGGAAATCGTCGTTTACTTATAAATTGTCATGATCAGCTATAATTCAGTTATTAATGGACTAGTCTACTTGTGCTGAAGTTGTGAACTGTATTGTGTTTACTGTTTATTTTATTTTGTCCTCTTCTCTGTTTTGTAATTTTATCGTGTGTCTCTGTCAGTGTCTGTCACTCTGTCTGTTAATTTGCTGCCATTGTGGCGAATAGATTTATTTAACGCCTTATAAATTGTATTATTATTATTATTATTATTACGACGGGAACGTGCACGGGAACGAGTACAAAGATACTTCTTTACCGGAAAGGCGGTTTGCTTAAAAGACATATGAATTGCTGACTGTAAACTGAGCTGGAAATGTCTGTCTTATCAAACACGTGTTTTCTATATTCGTCAACAAAGAAGATATTCATTCTGTCGAATTTAACTCTACGCTGCTAAACACTTTAATTCAATTTTGAATGGATATTAGCGTGATGAGGGGGTAGGGTGACAGCAAGGCGAGTATTGGTACGGAGATAGTGAGACAGCTAGACTGGTGCAGTGTCGATGAGTTCATCACTGAGACGTTGAGAGCGTGTGACGTGACGCTGACAGGTCGACGTCCTCGAGCGACCAACTCACCATACGACAGACAACAGTCGAGTCTTGCGACTGGTCGGTCGTTCAGCCGTCCGTCCGTCCGTCCGTCCGTCCGTCAGCTAAGTCTTGTCATTTGAACGGCGAAAATTCCGGCCGCGGACACGGCTAAATTGTCGATCGGCGACGCGACAGGCTTAAGGGACGTGAACGAGGCTCGATGCCGGCGTGACGGAGACGGGCCGGGGACGGGCCGGTGCCGGGCCGGACCGGGCCGGGACCGACGGAGCGTCGCCTGATGACCACATTAGCCCCGCTTAGCGCTAGCGACCGACGCGCCGATTGGGATCATCATAGCGGCATCTCGTCTCTGTCGGCGTGTCCGTCTGTCTGTCTGTCCGTCTGCCCCCCTTACACACTGCTCTACGGCCGCTGCTACGGCTGCTGCAGCACAGCTGCTGGCATCATTGGCAGATGCACGACCGACCGACCACACCACTCTGTACACGCAGCTCAGTCCTCACACTTTCTTGCTCACCGGTCGTCATCATTGCTGAACGCGGCCTCGTCTTATACAGCACACAACAGCCCTAGTTTTATTAACTCGTCTCTGCACTGTTTAACACTAGCATATTGGATCAAACTTGTACGATTAGTTCAAGTGTTTCAACCTGCTGTGAAGCTTGCGAGTATAATAATTTGCTACAAAATGCTGGTATTATCATTTCTGGACTGCTCCACGCACGTGATTGTTCACCTAGTCCTAAAAGATGCGCTATATAAATCTATGTTTTACTTACTTACTTAAAGCGTGAAACTGGACATTTTGGAGCGCGTTTAACCAGGTCGACGGACAGTGAAGCTGTGGAATCGGACACAGCCACAAGAACATTCGTTTCATCGGCGATGAAGTGAGCTCGAGCAATAAGCTTACGCCAAGAGTAGACGACACAGAGAGACGATATTTACACCACGGTACTTTCATCTGATCCCTACAGTAGAACGATGTGGTATTCGAGCGAAATGCAGTCGTGCTTCTCGACCAATCAGAGGCGTCAACCGGCGAACGCGCACACTGACTGCTTCCACAATGCCCGACTGCGTCTAACAAAGCGTGTTTCTTGTAACTGCAACTCATTATCTTGCAATAACAGTCGTGCGAACGAAAACGATCAAAACGCCATCTCATCCAGCTTGTTAGAAGTTCAGCGACAAACGCGACTGACAGAACAAAAACCGTTACCGGATTTGTCAACCCGTTGAAAGACAAGAGAATACACAGTGCTCTAAAAACGAATCCTCTATCTTCAAACAAAAGGCATGGACCATGATGTCAGTCGGCTGACGAACAGGCCAATATGCCACATCTTCCTTCCCGTATTCTAGCAACGTTTTCCTGCTTCTGAGTTAGTCTTTCAAACAGAGTATATCGGTTATAATCGACTAAAATATTAAAGTAATGAACATTATTATGTTAAAGTTAAAAGAACGTCATTATCATGCACAAGACGGTTGAAGTCAATTATTACCTCGCGTCTCGCGAAGCAGGTTTATACGTGCATAGCGCGGTATTGCTATCGTATGTCGTCTGTCTGTCCGTCTGTAACGTTGGTGGATTGTGATCACCTACATTGAGATAGTCGGAAAGTAATTTCACGAATAGGGTAATCCTTTCCCTACTTTTGGATCTTAACAGCATCCGAAAATTCGAAAGGTAACTTGGTCAAATTCTGGCGCGAACTAAGATGGAATAGGTAAAAAAATCACGTTGTTCTGCCTGTAACTCGTCATATCTCAGAAACGGTGCGAGATAGAGCGTTGTTACAATGGACCACCTACAGTTAGCCATATATTGCGAGTCCAATGGTCACGTGATCTATGACATCACTTCACCCTAAACGGTCGAGGTCGTGCCCCCAAATGCATCCATGAGGCTTAATATCTCGGAAACCGTGCGAGATAGAGGGCTGGTATCAATGGACCACATGGGAAACTATCCACTTCCTGTTCGCTTCTTCAGATACTTTTACCGGAATCGGATGACTTAAACTTCAATATTTTGCATCCAATTGCTTACATAATTTTTATAACAGTGTTTTGTGCACTAGCACAGCTCTCTTGTAGTTTACTAAAGCTTACTCTTTCCCTGTCTTGTTGGTAGTCGTGGAACCGCAGTGTTAAAGCGCCATGCACTGCAGCAAACAAAATGTGATTGATAGAGTTATTCATGAAGACGGCAGAATGAACTATGGATACAGCACTGTGTCGTTTACCCAACTTTGTGCCAGTCGTCGTCTAGTGGACATAACGCTGAAGAGGTTGGCTGGTGATGGGTAAAGACGTCGTTAAATGCAGCTGGCGGGCGATTCGACAACATTCAATCACAGTGTGACGTCTTCCGACACCGTAGAGCGTAACATGGTCGACTGGACTAACCACTAGGACGACTCGCTTCGCTCAACCCGATCCACTCAACGACTTCGATGACTTTTCATTATGGATTGCTGCCACAGATCTAAGAAAACGTTTCTACGTTTTTGTTGTCATTTTAATAAGACGCCTTCCGACGTTTTGATTTGTCGTTTTGCAAGGAAATATGCAAACTTTTGGGCAAAGTTCTGTGGCATAAATGAAGTAGGCCTAATGAGTTTTTTTTAAAGTATTGGTTTAAAAACATTTAGTCAATCTGTCGCTAGGATAGCCGACCGTACGGCGTACTGTCACACAGCAGATTAGCGATTGTTGCTAAATAGCATCAGCTGTTTTCGATATATTAGGCTTTAAGCGTATTGGCGTCGCGACTTGACTTTCAGGGTCATGTCATCGGTCACGTGACCCTTCGATTCTCCGTAGGCCATTTCCTATTGGTGATCCTTTGGAACCAAACCTCTATATCTCTAACAGTTTCCAAGATATTCAATGGCGAATGTGACGCAATGGTTGACATAACCTTAAACGACCTCTATGCAAAGGTCAAGGTCATTCATGTTGTACCAATCGATTCCTCATATACGACTTCCTATAGGCTGTCAATAGTAACTTTTGCTCTAGGACGCACCGTTTAGCTACAATACATACGTCACAGACAAACAGACAGACGACAGATGGACGCAAACACTGTAGCATAAGCGCGATCGTTAGTACGGTCGGCTAAAGTTTCCAAGCAGCTCTACGAACAAGTGCAGTTGACATCATCAAACAATGTTTTTTGCCAAAGAAGACAAAATTTTAACGGAAATGTTGCGACAGGAGAAGGGCTACAAAACAAAGAAATTTGTTTACCGACGGAAACTGGACTTAGCTGTCGTCGTTGAAAAAGATCCAATTAAACCGGCAGTGTAAATACCGTGCACTGGTCAAAATATCGATGAAGTTAAGGACCTCATATTAAGCCAGGAAATGCACCAGGCAGTCACATACTGTGTTCAGTTACGCAATCGAGAACCAGGAGTACACTTTTAACATCAGCTGTAGCCTGAAGTTGTATGACTGACAGCTGTCACTGTGCTTTATATTTTGAACGTTGTGTTTTAAACGTTTATAAAATTACTAATGTCTTATACATCTCTACTAAAATCACCATTTCTTGATGATTTGTTCTGTTGTCCGTATATCTAAAATTGCCGTCAAATCTGAGAAGATGTTTGCTGCATTATAGCAATCCGGTTTTTATCCGGACACGAATAAAGATGATAAAATAATTGTCTGAAACAATTCTGTCATTCATTTTGTCGTAATCTGAAGGGAAGATCCAGGCGACAAGAACAAGAGTCACACGTGTTTTTTTGAAACACGCACAAATTTTACCGTATTTCATTTCAGGATAAGCGTTAGTGCTATGGAACTTGGGCAAATACTGAAGCAGTTGCTGATACGAACGGAACATGGGGCCTAGACAGCGTTAGGTGAATAATTATACAGTGTGTTCAATATATGCGCCATACGTTCATGACGCCGCTCGCGCTTTACTTGAATGATGGCAAGTGCACTGAATGGCATTTACTTTCCCTTGTAAAAACAATTCAACTACGAAACACCATCTGGCGAGCGAATGTTTACAGTCATCATTCGACTGTTATCAACAAGAATACAAAGACAGACTGCGCGGCACTTCGCGTATCACTTAAAAATTATACTGTGATAAATTTAACCTACATGGTACATGTACATGGTACATCAATCACATGTCTGTCTTATGATAAAAAATAGCAAAAATCATGCCAAAAGTCACTGAAGATCACAAACATCGGCGCCATCATTAGAAACTACTCGTTTGGTTTGCAAGACGCGACTACTCTTTTATCAATTACGAGAGTACTTGACCATGACCTTTAACGGTCCTTGCAGTCAAACAGAACAGTATAGAAATATAGTTGCTATCGCACGACAAAGAACAATATAAACTCATCTGTGTTTAAGTCTGACGTTGTGACGATGCTGAATGGTACGCGTGGACCAACGTGACTGTATAATTTGAGAACTTATTCTCAGGGTGTTCGCTCTGATTAAACTACGTGAATACACAATTACAGACGGTTGATACCCCGACAGGTAATTCATACATCAGAAATCAGTGACGGATGGCTTTAGAGGTGTGATGAAACTCTGTGCTACGCTCGCATGTTCAGTAAGCAAGAACGTCATCGAATCGTACGTAGGACAGTCGACAAGGGCTTCGTGAAGCGGCAGCGTAATGTCTGCGACTGTAGATTGTTGCGTAACTTTCTTGCGAAGTCGTACGAGTGACGTGCGACAACCAGCAGTGCCGACCGGACGACCGACCGTACGACGTGTGAAGGCCGGCCGAGGGGGCGCTCGCCCGCCGGCCCGGCCGTGTCACACGACTGACCAGGGTCAGCTGGTCAGCCACTTGTCCCCCGAGACGCCTGCACGTACGATATGACATTACGTTCGGACGATGACCAGTCGGCCACCGGTCAAGACGTTCGAGTTGGCTCGCTTGCTGCCCGTCAACAAAACCACATGGCCGCCCGCCCGTCCGTCCGTCCGGTCTCTGTCGACCGCAACACCCCACCCAGCAATATTTGCAATTTCACCGGCGGGCGGGTGGGCGGCGCCCGGGAAGGGAGTGCTGCGGCGCCGGTAATCTGTGTCCGGTGGCGCGATGCGTCGCATCATGATGCGCGAGGATTTGCCGACCTCCGGGACGTTAATTGTCGCCCACGCCTAGCACAGCAGACCGACCGTCGTCACCGACCAGACCAGGCCAGGGCAGACCAGGCCACCGGGACGACACCGCCGTATCAACGCGGTCTGCATCGTCGAACTGCTGTTGCTGCGCGTGCGCACTCTTGCTTTCCTGTATCGGCAACCGAGTGTCACGTGATCATAACAAGAGTGAACGTGATTTACTGACTGACTGTCTCTCTCTCTAAAGCCCGTCGCACATTGTGGAATAACAGTGAAATAAATAAAACAATTTTATTTCAGACTTCCGCATATCCTGAAATAAAACTGAAACAAAACACTGAAACTGTTTCAGCCTCATTAGCACATTTTTCGACACGCAAATAAATATGTCAATGAGGCTGAAACAATCCTAAAACTGTTTCAGTGTTTTGTTCCAGGGATCTGCGGACGTCTGAAATAAAACTGCAGTTAAACAATGATGCTGTTGGTCGGCTGAAACGAAACAAAATTTTGTTTTATTTCAGGCGTCCGCACATGATAAAACTGAAATAAAACAAAACTGTCGACGGTCGGCTGAAACGAAACAGCCGACCGTCGGCAGTTTTGTTTTATTTCAGTTTTATTTCACCATGTGCGACGGGCTAAAGGTACACATGTCATCATGTTAACTCCACTCAACTCTGTCTTATCATTTCACGAACTGAAATATTTAACGAACCGAGACAACTTCGCCGACAAAGTGCTTTCGCGCTCGAACCACGAACTCACAATACGAGTTAATCGAGGAGGAGGAAGGGAAGGGGTTGAGTGGTTCAGCCCCCTCCCCCGATTCTTTGACTTGACACGAGTTCTTGCTGCTTTGATAAGGGAGGTATGCCATGCAGCCACCGTGAACATCTGATTTCAGTCCCAAGAAAGCTAGCACCAGTTCCCTGTCACGTAACAGTCGTACACCGTTTGTGTTGCAAAACATAATAGCATTCGGTAGTATGAAGTCTCCGTCAATGGTTGATTCTTAAATTAAAAGAAACGGTGTTTTAATGCAATTTAAAAACCACACATAATCTCTGTCAAAGTTAAACTTTTCTTTTATCCTCCCATTTTCGACAATTGTAAAGGTCACAGTGGCCTATTTTATGTCTAAACGCTTATCAGTTTACCTTATCTGTTCGGTGCGATGACAACAGTTAACGATCGTCTTGAAATTTCAGCACTGGTTCTCGATACAAAAGATTAAAATTTTCCTGAACTTCGGAAATGGATGAACAACAGTGGGCGACTCACCGGCGAGCCTGAGAGCAGACATGCGTTGATACTCGGGTTCCTGTAACCACTTCCACATTCGACGGAATGTTTCTCGGCCCGACTTCAGCTTGCTCCAAGGCTTGGGATTCCGCAGCAGGTCGCTGAGCGTACCCTGGCTGCGACACAGGACTCGCTGGGCAAACACCGCCTGCGGGATGCTGTATCGCTTCAGCTCGGAGCTGATCTTCTGAGCCAGCTCTCGCGTGTTGATCTCTTCCATCTCGTGGCAGGTGCTCGACGTGGAGTTACCGGACGACGGACCCACGGCGCCTCGAAGCGTCGCCCCGGGCCCCGCTCCTCCGTGTCCGTGCAGCGACCGATGAGGTCCAGCTGCCGTGGCCGTGAGGGAGTGATGGAGCACCCGAGACGACGGCGACGTGACCGGTGACCCGGTGTGGTGGTGGTGGTGGAACATGTGATGACCGCTGTATGACGCCGACAGCGGACTCGGCGCTGATGGCGGTAGCAGCAGCGCGGCGGCGGCAGCCGCTCCAGTCGGCGGAGCTGACGGCCCAGCGGCGGCGACCGACAACAAGCCGCCGCGAGAGTACGGATCATAGGCGGCAACGGCCGGGGACGGACCGGGCGACATCATATGAGGCGCTGGTGGCTTCGTATCGAGTAGCGACTTATGATGTGCCGCAGCCGACAACTGGAACCCGTTTGGCGACACATAGCCACTAGTTGAGCCCGGATGATGATAAAGCGATGACAAATTGGACTGATGATGTCCTCCGTAGCCGTTATGAATCATCCCGTAGCTACTTGCACCGCCGAACGCTGTCGACGAGCAATTGTCCTGCATTCCGTTCAGCTTGTCGTACTTGTAGGCCGCGTACGGGTTAATAGTCATGTCGTCCATGAAGCCCGGGAAGGCGCCTGCGACCCCCGCCGTGCCAAGAAGCCCAGCCGAGCTGGACGCCGAGAACTTGTCGGTGCTCGGCAGCGGCTGGAGCGTGGCGTATGATGTGTCGATGGCCGACGCCGTTACTCCCTGGTAGCTGTCGATGGGCGACGGGCTCTGAAGCATCCTCGACCCCGGCGCACCGCCTGCTCCTCCTCCCGGCTGATGCTGCTGCTGGTGGGGATGGTGTGGGTGATGACCGTGGTACGGCGACATATGGTCTTGAAGCATCGACGTTGAGCGGTAGTCCACTGTGTCCATCATGGTTCTATCTATTCCAGACTCCTGGCTGCTGACAACCGTGGACTTCCTCCAGCAATGACCGTAGCGTGCAGACGCCGCAGCACGGCCAACTACTCTCACAGTCTGATTCTTGATAACCAACCGTCAACAGACCTACAATCGTCACACGATGTATCATCGATGACAATAACACTTGTAAAACAACCGATAATTTTTAGCGTGGAGCCCAACTAGTTCCTATGCGTGATTTTATTTTACGCGCGAATACATAGTGACTTGACTACCAGGTGCGGCCGCACCTGTTCCAGAGGATCCTCAGAACAGTGAGAACACGTGAGGCCAGAACAGTGATTCTTTAGAACCTTGGCTGAGCAGGGTTGGAATTGTCGGGGGGTTGAACCCCCAGTTCATGTCTACAGACACCCATTTTTGAGTGAAAATCGGCTTTAAATTTCAATCTCTGGGCAAAATTTCAAACATTTGGGCAGCTGACCCCCCAGTTCTTTTAGGTCAATTCCAACACTGTGGCTGAGTGACCTCTAGTATTGTTGACGTGACTTAGTCTGAAATACCGGCAGAATGGAGTCAGTGACAGTCCTTTATACATACGGAATACTACCAGCAAATCAGCACGATGTCGTCTTTCTTCAAGTGTCCATAAACCCAACTGTGCAAGACGAGTGTGATATGGCACCTGCTTCATTCCAGGAACCATGCGTGTGAATCTGTGTTGTACACGTTCCAACAAGGTTCTGTCCTTCACGTAGTGGGGTGCCCAAGCAGAGCTGCAATACTCCAAGTCGACTGGACTACTGTAACGCGTTGCTGTACGGCATCACTGGCAGTCTAATTCAACAGCTACAGTCAGCACAGAACGCGGCGGCACGGCTCGTCACTGGTGCTCCCCGACGTGATCATATCACTCCAGTGTTGAGACAGCTCCACTGGTTGACTGTGAAACAGAGTTGATTTCAAATTGGTGGCGCTTGTTTACAAGTCATTGCATGGTCTTGCTCCGCCGTACCTATCGGACGACTGTCAAATCGTCACGGACGTGGGACGTCAACATCTCAGGTCTTCCGACGTCTACACGTGTGTCGTCCCGCGGACACAGTCACAGATTGGCGACAGGAGTTTCTCTGTAGCCGGACCGCGGCTATGGAACAACCTACCGACAGAGATCCGGAGGAGAGGCACTACATTCGAAC
>Ga0056114_1001339_pt1 | contig 11037 bp, 9 predicted proteins | sample WorMetHERISLAND1_FD_77005 | JGI IMG/M metagenome (GOLD analysis project Ga0056114, IMG submission 77005) | Marine gutless worms symbiont microbial communities from Max Planck institute for Marine Microbiology, Germany - Olavius loisae HERON... ...
TAAATACGTGAGTTCTAGTAATCGATAGATAGTTGGATTTATAATTTTATGTAAGCCTACTCAGGAATGTCAGGATTCAGCAATTCATTAGGCTATCTCATTTTTACGGCATGCCATCCGAATCCGATATTCCAATTCATCTATTCAGCAACTTCACAAAAGTCTCACGATTTGTCTCATCATTAGATGATGTCTCATCAGTATCAGAGTATCATAGCCTACCTACAATATTTGCAATTTTGCAACAACTTATGATAGACAGACTGTCGAAAAAGTTTGCCCAACCATACCGTTACGGCGCTACAGCTACACCCCCTCCAATTTGCAGTGAACGCAAATACGTGACTTCCAAACCCGAACCCGAAACCCGGGTTTGTCCTTTCCCAAACCCGAAAACCCGGGTTTACAAAAGGAACGGGTTTACAAAAGGAACCCGGGTTTGGAAACTCTAGTTTGGACACAGGCCCCAGTGCAGGCACATAAATGGCAAACTATACTATACATATGTTAACTTATAATATTATACTTATACTACTGTGGAATTTCCCCAGTAAAAGCAACCGTGTGGTATTACCATGATATCTCTCTCCATTACCATGGTATTGCTGCAGCAGTTGGTTCCATTACCACAGGAAATCCGTAGCTTACCACGGTATTACCGTCGTCCCCATTACTGTGCAGTTCTTTAATGTACAGAGTGGTGTTACTGACTTATACTGTAGTGTACATACAGACATGCTGATACTTTCATTTCTGTAACTTCTATTTCTGGTCAAATGTGGTAGTCTTAAGAATATAGGTACTTGCCAGTGCAGTTGTCAGTTATGTTAAACACTCTACGTCATATCATATCACAGACAACAGTATTTGTGATTGCAGTGTCGCAAGAAAAAGGAAAACCTGCACTACTGACATTTGTGAAATATGCACGTGTTGAACTGGTGCCGCCACGTTTCAGTGAGCTGCCACAAGTTCGGAAAGGTTTTGGTGACCTTTTAACGGCAGTACGAACACAGAAGTGGCGTGACGCAACAGTGAAGGTAGCTGTCGTGTTACTGTCTAATGTAACTTGAACTCACAGGAAAGCCTAGCTGATGCTAAGGTATGCGCACGACAGCAGTCCTTGTATGAAGGCCTCTAGCAAGAAATCTATGGCAAATCAACGCAAGGAACATAATGAATGTTGAAAAGTACATTCAGTGGGCTACAACTCTCGCTATCTTCATTCATTTAGCTGTTGTTGCCTCCCAGATCTGTGAAATCCTGCAAAATTCTCCGAAAATTCCAAATCATAGCAGTTCAAGGTCATCAATCTTGGTGTCAATTGAAAGCGCTTATGCGACTTCCTATTAGTCATTAATAGAACTTTGGACGTATTTTCTACCATTTTTGAGATATTGACGCATTTAACTCGAAAATAGCTTGTTTTCTCCACCCTACCGTTGTTTGACGCCCCCTAGCACAGGAACACCCTGTGAACTGCGATACCAACGTAACCTGCACACCAATTAAAAGTACATTTAATGGGCTACAATTCCATGCCGACAATATGGCTGTATCTTCATTCGTTTAGCCATTGTTGGCTTCAAATCTGTGAAATTCCGACAGAATTTGAACTCATAGCAGGTCAAAGTCATCCAGATCATCAATCTTGGTGTCAGTCGAAAGCGCGTATATGACTTGTTCCTGTTAGTCATTAATAGTAAGTGTGCATGTATCGTTTTCAAGATAGACATTTAAAGGTAGAAAATAGCTTGTTTTCCCACCCCTCCCTTATTTGACACCCCCGCTTGCGGGAAACCCATTAGAATTTCTGGACGAAACTTACCCCTCAGAAACGAGGGATGGTGCTACTGTAGGGTGAAAATGTCATAATTCTAACTTCAACCGTTTTTCACTTATTCACCTGTATGATGGCAATAGCATATGGCGTGCTAAGCATATATGGTATATGCTGTCATGCACTAAACATGAACACATGGTGATAGCTACTGTTTCTGATGTAACTCTTCCAGCTACAGTTATTGAAACTATAAGATTGCCAGACTGTTGCACTGCACAACTTATAGTAATGTAAATAGGTGACAGGCTGTTAAAAGTGTTAATCATATGATCACACCTATTTGGACCGTATTGCCCTCTTTTGACTGTTGTGAGTTCTTGCAATATTATCTAAGCTATATACCTACTTAACGTTGTCTCAAACATACACATACATATAGCCTACCTATAAAGCTATAAATAGGGGGTAATTTACAGGGTAAACTGTAAAGTATTATAATGCTTACTGACACCTGTTGAATTGCGTTCATAATACCCGGTACTGTGTATGTCAATGTAAACTGTACAGATATGCAAAACTTGGGCAAATGAAGATTACCATGTTTGTAATTAACATATTAATCTGAATACAGATTAATGAGACAACTTCACATATGTAGAGTCCAGTTACTCCAGTACTAATGAAAGATTTATTTATGGAATACTAGCCAGTCTGCCAGGCTTGAACTCAGAACCATCCTTAGGCACCCAGCAAATGACAATTGTAGTGTCTGACATTCGGGTTAATTGCCGACTGTGCAATGTGCATTTTATTGTTAACAAGATCACTTGGGATTTTGTGTGTTTCAGGAAGCTACCGTCAACACACTTGTCACCTTTGAAGTGATCTGCTGGTTTTTTGTTGGTGAAATTATCGGCAAGGGTGTTCTTATCGGATATGACATACCTGGTGCCGTCGACTGGAAAATTCATTTTTAATGCACTGTTTTGGGGGTGGAAAATGGCACTTTTGGAGAGTAGAACCGAGTGTCAGTTTAGTCTAAAAATTGAGACGTTGTGTGTGAGTAACCTACAATGAGTAGTTTGTGATTGTTAGAAGCACTTGTTGTTTACGTTAATTAAAATTGTTAATTAATGTTCACAGTATTTCACCGGATGTTTTTGAGAAAATGTGTACTGTAGAAGGTTTGCATCATTCCTTGCATACTTAACAAGACTGGCTGTAGTTCAACACAGGTCTCTGAAAATGAGACGCACAGTTGTTCACTGATGACTACCTACAACATAGACCTATCGAGCTGATGCGTTATCATAGTGTTTTCGCTGTTTTTTTGTTGCTTCATGTTACGGATTTATCCGCAGTTGGTTTTAAACTAAGGAATTTTCATCTCATCTACCTCTACAGTGCTTAATCGATCATCTGTCGATTTATATCTAAGCAACTTTGCTAAATCTGAAACAAATCCACGTTTTAAAAGCAAATTTCTGGAAATCTGTGATCCTTACATTAAGGTTTTTGTCAGATATGCACAGATCCAAACATGAATAACAGCAGCAGCAGCAGCCATGAGTGGTGATGTGGTCAAGAGCTTGGGAATCACTAAGTCATGTTAGCATAAACTCGTAGCTCTTAATCTGGCATTAGATATAATCCGACCATAAAAGTCGCAAAAAATAGTCATTTTCTTTGATTTATTATCAGTTCTCACCGCTATTCGTGATTGCCACTTAGAAACTGAATATGTTCAGAAATTCATCATAAACTACTGCCAGCAAATTCCTTGAAAGTCTAGTACCCTGATTTGGATACCAGGTCATCCGAGGTAATGAACGTGCAGATGGCACGTTGATTGTACAACCTTGTAGCGAGGTTGTACAGTCCAGCATATTCTACTAGAATGCTACAATCTAACGAATATATCTGTGAAAAGTACTTCATACCTAGCTCACTAAAAGAATTATTTAAGAATGTTAATGCAACAAAGTAAACTCGTGGATTTTATCAAGGAAACCAATTTCTACCAGCTTGTATAGTGTTAAATGTTTCTTTATCTTTTTTGCATTAGCTATCATAGCTTTTTTACTTTTAATCATTCGTTTATATAATGTTATTCTTGTTACGGTATATAACGTTAATTATATATTTTCTTCACAACAACCAAAGTGAGTGGCACTGTATAGCCTAATAGTGCTGATGTGCCGTTAATAAACTACTCCCTCCCCTCTCCTTGAAGCTTAGCTACACCTTAACACAAGTGAATGCCATTAGCAAACTTCAAACCGAAAAGATTAGCTTCAGTATTGCGTGGTTTCCTTGCGGCAGAACAGCTTTCTTGTATGTCACAGTAATGTTTGCATGTTCTAAATAAGTTATGCGATAGATTTTTTTACAACATGCCAAAAATTCAATACCTACCAGAGGCAAGAAGGTATCAGAAGCATATAAGTGTAATTTTCACTGTATGATCAAATGCAATTACTGCATTCTAAGTAACATGTAAATTGAACAAGAAAGACTAGCTATCGCTGACAAACCTGCGCGACGCGAAAGCATGCCAAAAATTGCTCCAATTCGACGCGCTTTTAATATAATGTAAAATATTTGGTAACGCACAAAGGTTAGAGAAAAATTAAATCAGGAGTGTGGGGGAGTCGCTAGGTGGTAAGAAAATTTTGAGGTGACGTTTGAAGGAGTTAAGTGATGGAGATACTTCAATGGTGGCAGGTATATGATTCCAGATTTGAGGAGCATCAGAGGAGAAAGCACGACGTCCGAAATCGGTTTTTACCCTGGGCACTTGTAGAAGAGACTGACTGGAGGAACGCAGCAAACAACTGGGTTGATGTTAAGATAACAGGTTGTAAAGATAAGCAGGTTTTTGAGTAGAAAGGACCTTGTACGTTAGGGTGGTGACCAGTGATAATTTCAGTTTCAAAAATCAATTTAGTTTCAGTTACCGTTTTATGTGTTACATGTTCTTTTCCATTTCTATTGTATTTCAGTTTTGAAAATCTTTTCCGTTTCAGTTCAGTTGTCAGTTTTCAAATCATTCATATTTCACTTTTAGTTTCAGTTTCCGTTAACGAATATATCACTGGTGGCGACTTTGAAATTTATTCGCTTACGGATAGGGAGCCAGTGGAGATTGGAAAGGAGCTGAGGTGTGGGGACTGAATAAGGAGAGCGAGTGATAGTTCTAGCCAAAGCGTTTCGTACCATTTGAAGTTTATGAAGGTTGGATAAAGTGCCATATAATACAGTTTGAATAGTCAAAGTCGAGTATGGACTGAAATAAAGCTGTTCCACTTGAAGACTCAAGCAGATATCATCTGGCAAAGAGGCTCTGATATGTTGAAGAGCGCGGAGGTGGTCTGTCAAAAAGTAACCATAACATGGGCAGATATTAACTGGAATGCAATATGAAACTGCACCAAACTTAGCTGCTGAACTGAAATACAGTACAGTAAGACAGTGGCAGTCAAGAGCATAGACGTAGGACTTGGAGTAAACTGAATTGAAGGCATAGGACAGATGGACGGACAGGATGCAATACTTTGCGTGGTCCGTGGCATGGGGAGGGCTGCATATTAATAAAGATGATAAGCAATTACAACAAATTAACAGTGAAATACTATTATTTAGTTGTTCTAACTTGTACCAGATCAGCACAGCAACAGTGCAGCCTGAGTGCTACATTATAACTGCGTCTTAGCCTCAACTGTGTTGTATGTAACTCCGCATTCATCTGGAATGAATTCGCTATTATCAGCCACACTTAAAATCCAGTCAAAGGATGTTTTTGCTATATTTATTAATTCTGTGGCAGTAACTTGATTCAAAGTAAAAAACTGACTATATCAAATCCAAACAGAAATGAAACTGTTCACGTATTGCAGTAACGGTTAACGTTGACTGACTTGTGCAAACTGAATAACTTGGCTTCGGTGTCTACAAAAACGTTCACACAGTTTCACTGACAACTGGATGGAACACAGAGGAGAAGTGCAGTGCTGCCTTCACATCAGTCAGTCATCATTTGATTACTGTCAGACATCACGGCCATGGCTGGCACAGCGGCAGTCCCAACAGGGCTTCCAATGTTGTCATCCCGCACAGCTCCAGCAAACAGAGATTTGTTTACCGCCGGCTCCGACGAGTCCATCATTTGGTTGGATTCAGATTCAGTGTTGGCAGGTGGCGCAATGTTCTCGCTGCCGACTTCAGCTACCTCCATGTCTGCCCAGTCTATTTTGAATCGAGTTACCCTCGGACATGTTGCTAATATGTTTCGTTGCAGCTGCACAGAGACAACACAATTCAGATACTAGACAGACACAAATACTTTGTTTAAATCAGCAAACATAAAGACCAACACAAGTGAGACTTGTTTCACACTTCACAATAGACTATGCTGCTGGCACACTGCTGTAATTTACTATTGAGTATTGACATCAACAGAATAGTTTTTCTTTCCAGCTCACATAAGTGAGTGGTTTCTTATCGGCACATCAGCACAATTAGGCTACACAGTGCCATTTCACGTAGATCTGAAACCCTGAAAATTTTATTACAAAATTGGACATTTTGATTACATCGTGAGGTGCAACGACCATGACAATTTTTATGGGAATCGGCCCAGGGCTGTCCACCCCACAAATAGCTGAAATATAACGTCTTGTGACTTTGTGTACCTTCCCTTCCCTTTCGTTTTTTTTTCTTTTATTATTTATTACCAAGAAAGCCCAGCTGACGCTGACAAACCCGCGTGTCGTGAAAGCATACCGAAAATTGCTCCAGTTTCACGCGAAAACAAGATGCAAACAAGTTAACGACTTTAAAGAATTTCATTTTGAATTAAGTTAACGACTTGTTTGAAGTAATGCAGCAGACGTCAGCACCATCTGGCAAGTGATATTGACGCATTTTGCTCGAAAATAGCTTGTTTTCCCCTCCTCGCACTCGTTTGATGCCCCATTTCGGGTGAACGCCCTGCAATATCAACGTAACGTATACATGGCTGAAAAGTGCATTTAATGGGCTACAATTCTGTCGCTGACAATACGAGTCTATCGTCATTCGTTTAGCTGTTATTGCCTCCGAAACACGAGAAATGTCGCGAAAATCCAAGAGAATTTGACCTTATAGCAGTTCAAGGTCATCCAAGGTCATCGATCTTGGTGTCAGTGGAAAGCCCATATGTGACTTCCTATTAGTCATTAATTGTTTAATTGTAACTGTAGCCATATCTGCTACCGTTTTCGAGATATTCACACTTAAAGACAGAAAACTGCTGATTTTACCCACCCTCCCTTGCTTGACGTCCCACTCGGGGTGACCCCTTTCGAATTTTGTGATGAAATTTGGCATCAGAAAACTAGAATCGTGGAGCTACCAGACAGTGAAGAAATCATGACGCTAGCTTTCTTCGTTTTGACACAATACCAGCTCGTAATGGACAGACGGCGAGACACATTGCTGTCACAAAGACCCGCGCTAGCACGGGTAAAAACTAGTTGCTGAGTATATGAATAAAATATGCCATCAACAAGTAACAACTGCATGTGGTACTTCGCAAAAAATTCCACGACACCTTTCGAAATCACATGAAATGTACTGTATTATTAGTGTATCCTAATAATGCAGGCAGCCTAAGACAGCTATTCATAAGCTCTAGCTGCACTTACAGCATTTACTAAAATACACAAGCACTAGCGCATGTATAAACACAAACTAAACAAAACAAGCAACAAGAACCTTGTCAAAGTCTGGTTCTGGTGGAGGATTCTCTCGAAACTCTGCATCGACATACTCGTTATTGACGTAATATCCGACACGAATGAACTCCTGCTGTCGGTAGGAACATGTCAGCAACACGACGGTGACGCCGACGACATCTTCACGTGGTATTCGTCCAGGGTTAGGTGGATCAGCCTGCCCACCAGCAGCATCACAACCTTCATCTACACCGTGTTCCAAAAAAAGGAAGCCACGAAACTTTTGCCAATAACTTTCTAAAATCTTAACCGATTTTCAAAATTCTTTCACTGCTGGATAGAGGATGAATATTTCCAACAAAACTGCACAATATTTTCCACCACACCTTAATTACAGTGTAGTTAATAATACGATCCATCATAAATGCAAAGCTTATTAGAAGGTGACCAATATTTACTAAGGCACAGGAATTTTAAAGCATACAGATACAGAGAGTCCTACAAAAACGACATGAGGTCACCACAGGAATAAGTAAAAATCTTCACCTGGCTCTTGCATGTTGTTAGGGTAAATTTGGACAGTTATCATGTTGCCCTGGTTGAAATATTCAATGGAACACTTTGCCCTAGGAGCGAGGCACTCAAAAATTAATTACTTCTATAAATAAATACGAGCACACCAATTTTTGTCAAAATTCATCCAGAACTTATTGAATTATCTGGCATGCAAACAGACACACACAGACACCAAAAACATAACTCCTTGTAATAAGTTGTCAGGAATATCTAAGAAAATAATGCCAACCTTACCTCAAACACAAACATATGCCTGCCAGCAATTATTGGTCCAACTACGACAGTGTCGAGTGTTTGGTCATACTCTTCGCTTTCAGCTGAGCCGACATATATGATTTTCCACTCAAGATCTGAAAGTAACAAAGTTTAAAACAACTCTTAGGCACATGAGCATACTGCACAGGCGTCATAATTCTCAAGTTTATAAAACATTAAACAGTATTTTTCTCTGCCTATATTATGGCTAACACCTACACAGCTACCTTGTGAAATATAAATCTGTAAAAATCCATTAACATACATGGTGAAGATATGAACAAGAGTTTGGAGCTTATTTTTGGCCCATCCTGTACGACAGTATCTTCTACGTATATTTACAAACCCTGGACGTGTAGCTAAAACTAAACATAATTTAACTTAAATAAGAGAATTAGTAAAATGTTTTAGGAAGATAACTTGTTGCATATGTATTTATTGTGATTATAGTGATTTTTGAAAATATATTCGACATTTCACAAGGTAATAAAGTTCACACTGTGCCGTGGCCCTGCTGTCCAAACAGAAATGTCTTGTCGTAAAAATACTCTTGTCGTTCGCACAATAGCGATTAGGTGTCCCATCTGTCCAGTCATGTTTTAGGGACAACACTGCACACCCTGCAACACGGGTGTCTGTAAATACTATATCGGCCCCATCGGCGACCTGTCTTTGTCGACTGCCACAGCCGCCAGCTAGGAATCGACCGTCAATGTACTCATTCTTTACACAGAAATGATATGGCCTATTGTCATTTTGGACTCTGTCGTGACTGCGGGCTAGGATGCTTTAGTGAGTCGTTGTTGGCTGATACGGAGGCTGTCGGTGGTGGCGGTGGTGTTCTTGCATCAAATAACTGTTTTTTTTACAACAAAACACAACAGCATCACTTTTGGAACTTTATTTAAATGACTCAATGCAAACTTTGTATGCGCGCACGGTGGCGGCTGTGGCAGTCAACAAAGAGAGGTCGCCGATGGGCCGATGTAGTATTTACAGACACCGCTGCAACACTGCTCCGGCGGCCGGAGCAGTATTTATCTACACCAAAGTTGGGGGCATAGTGGGGTTACACTAATTGCTGAATCGGTTGAATCGGCTGAATCGACTGAATCGGCCCAAATGCAGTATACTAATTGCTGAAAAAAGTGCAATTCGACAGCTTACTGTAACTGAATAAGCAGCATAACTAGGCCAAAAAACGTGACATGCAGCTACCTTGGTCAAACAATTAGGGTACTAATTTCAGCATAGCAGCATTTATCTTAGTGATCGGTTGAGAGCTTATGTTTTGACGAACATTGAACTATTTGTCGAATTATAGGTGATATTACAGCAAAATATTACCTGGAAAGTATGACCCAGAAGTTGTACCATGAATTTAGTGCATGTACAGTGCTATTCTCCGGATCCAAGCGTGTTTGTACGCAGGCAGCAAGTGAACAGCCAACAGGTCACTCTGGCCTAACATCAAAGGCTGAATAAAAAGAAGATTTCAAGGTTTACATTGAAGACTAGAGGTAATGACATGAGACTACAAAAGGTTATGCCTTGCGTAAATATTGCTTTACTACTATCTACATAATATTTATAGAAAGTGAAGAGATGGCCAGACGTTTAGGCCTGCGCTCGGGCTGTGGCTCATACATCTGCTCTGCGTCTGCATCGGCGCCGATTCAGGCGATTCAGCCGATTCAACGTTTAGTGTAACCGGGCATAGTGCCTTGGCTATTGCGGGAATACACGCCTGATTTTACTATTGGGTAAAACGCGACGACTGGTCAGTGTGGGGACGATGGTTCAGCTGCACTGACCACACTGACCCGTTGTTCTGTTTGGTCCATCGGCACGTCGTCTTTGGATAGTGTTATTTTCCATCCCTAGGGACGGAAATCAAGGTCTGGAAAATGCTATTTTCCGTCCGTGAAGGACGGAAAATAAGGAGTTGCGTTCGCTATTTTCCGTCCCTGGGGACGGACATTTAGCATATTCGATGCTATTTTCCGTCCCTAGGGACGGAAATCAAGGTCTGGAAAATGCTATTTTCCGTCCGTAAAGGACGGAAAATAAGGAGTTGCGTTCGCTATTTTCCGTCCCTAGTGACGGAAATCAAGGTCTGGAAAACGCTAAAATAAGGAGTTGCACTCGCTATTTTCCATCCCTGGGGGCGGACAGTTAGCATATTCTGTGCTATTTTCTGACCCTGAGGTCTGAAAACGCTAGTTGTAGGCCTATGCGCTGCTTTCCTTCGCAGTGATGTAAAGTTGCAGTAAGCTGAATGCCCCTTGTTGTTACGCAATTACCTTTTGTTTATGGTAATAATCTCAGTCTAACCGGAGCAGTCTTTATGACAGTTACGCCATAGGCCTACTACTTGGCAAAGAATGCTATGCTGTTATGATGCATCCACAACTTAAAATTAATGACTACTATTTAACTTTACCTTTGGTAAGTGGTAACACTATACTGGAATGGACATTGATAACTTACATATTATTGTGTGCAACATAATGAATATATTTTATGTATCTCCTTCATTTTGTTCTTCCATCACTTTCACCTGTATGTCATCGATTATGCTAACTGTCCGTCCCCAGGGCGGAAAATAGCGAACGCAACTCTTTATTTTCCGTCCTTCACGGACGGAAAATAGCGTTTTCCAGTTTCCAGACCTTGATTTCCGTCCCTAGGGACGGAAAATAGCATCGA
>Ga0056114_1001340_pt1 | contig 11037 bp, 4 predicted proteins | sample WorMetHERISLAND1_FD_77005 | JGI IMG/M metagenome (GOLD analysis project Ga0056114, IMG submission 77005) | Marine gutless worms symbiont microbial communities from Max Planck institute for Marine Microbiology, Germany - Olavius loisae HERON... ...
GAAACCATCATTCGATGACGCATAGACTTGCTACTAACTATGCCAAAAATTACTGTAATCGGACACCTATTGTTAAAGTTATTGTAGAAAATGTAGTCACATGTTTTTTGGGGACACGGTGTATAATAGGTGTGTCAAAATTGATTAATAATTCCCAACCGTTTGGGAAAAAATGTCAGAAAACCGTAGGGGGTGATTTTTTTACTTAAGCTGTAGTATGCTGAGACAGTGACGCATGAACTTACTCATTTCTGTTGTCAGTTTAATGCATTCACGTGAAAATGTTCGACACAGCTATGAAGTTACGCCGCACAATTCCTGGACTTTGAGTCGATCGAAGTAACAATATGTTGTAATCAAGTTGGCGTGCACTGCCTTGAACTTTTTGTATCTGTTTAATTTCAAACTGGCATCGGTCATATTTACTTGAGTGACCGTTAATCGGTGTTTACGACACCGGTGCAGTATTTAAGACCTGTTTGGCATGTCCATAGATTCGACACTTCACTTTTAAATCGTTCCCACGTCAACGATACGGTTAGATTGTCAAACGAGTTTTTTACTGTTTCATTGGAAATGATTTTTTTGATTGTTTTCTTTCTTTTTCTTTACTTTCATTGTGGTCATTTATTATAGGCGTAAGCTTATTCTGTTTTACTTTCATCGTGCACTCATTGACCCCCCCCCCCCCTAAATAGTATAACAGGCTGCATAGGCTTTCAGGTAATTCACTCTACTAACTGCGAGCAGTGGTAAAAGTCCAAAATTTTAAGCATTCTAACTTATCGCCATCACCTTCACTTTTCAGAACTACTGTAAAACCCGAAATTTTTGCGTGCCCTTTATTTCGCGAATTTCGCGACCTCAGCAAATTCGCGAAAAAACGGGTCGCAAATTTTCGGACGGTAATCAGTAACTTAGTACATCTCTAAGAGAAATAGTATTTCAGCAAGAAAAGCTTCAAAATTAAGGGCAGCCACAGTACATGCTTGCTACGATTCTGTTAACTACGCTCGCTGTCAGGTGAGAATTTGTTAATAACGCAGCCAGAACTAGTGACGTCGTCCGCCACATCGCACCGAACTGATTGCTACATCATTACTTCGGAAATTCTTTTTATTTCATTTCGATGTCTATACGAGCCAATTCGTGGTTTTCAGAAGCTAGGCGCTGGAACATGATCAGGTCGAAGCTGATAGCGTATAGAGAGAGGAAATTGATCGTGGCGACGCAGAAATAGCTACTACAGCGTTAACGAAAGACATTCTCCGCTATGCATGGAATCAAAAGTCGTTAGTTTCTGTCAGCTCAGCTACGTTGCACCGAGCTACCTCTCTCGGCATCGTGCGACTCTGATTTCTATATCTATCATGTAGTACAGAGCGTCGGCGCCCGCGTTTCTGATAAGATTCTGTCTGACGCATTACCAGGGACTTTAACCTGCTAATTGGGGACGTGACGCAAGTTCACAAGGGGTCAGGTCGGGTCAGCAGCTCTCCTCTTGACTGAACAACCTACTATGACACTCACTAATGATGCTGCTCTTGTTTACGGCTGCTTCTGTTGCTTCTGATCGCTGATGTTTTTATCATTTCACAAATCACCGTCGTTTGTCAGCCTCTGTCGACGGACTCGAGTCGACCCACAGTGCACTCCCATTAAACAAGACGTCACTGACGAGCGCGGTTGGTGCCATCGCACTTGAGTTTTTTCCAGACCCTTTTCCAGCGATATATGATGTCATCAGGCTGTCGTCGGAGACGTTTTTGATCCTAACTGAAATATCCGACTCACCATGGATTTGCCGATGTTCGTGGCTGACTGTAGCGGCGAACGAGCTACGTTGTAAGTTATGTGCTGTTACTGGGTCGACATTCGCTTGCAAAGTGTTTCATTCCATCAGAGAAATACAGACTGTTGGTAGCCGAGCTTGCCCGGTCGCCGGTCCGCAGACATGGAATGACCTCCCCGAAGACGTGACCGAGCAGCTGACTGTCTCCGGTGGACCTACCAGTAGTTCCACTACTTAGGCCACCTAAGAATCTTTTGATTGATTGATTGATTGAGTATCAACAGTCCGCGTGGTGATTTTAAAGTTTCGAAAATTGAGTGCAACTCCGATGTTGAGTCGTCTTCAGTTCAAAAGTCGCTGATGAACAACCGACGTTGCTTTTTCCGCTGAAAAAACGCTTAACGGCGACATGAGGCGAAAACATGGCGAGTTGGCGACCGAGCCGAGTAATCAGCTATTACATGTAAATGAAGAGGCTGATAGACTTGCTGTGTAGTCCCACAGTTGAACGTGCAAATAACGCAGACGGCGTGGAGCCACTGCCAATACCATTGCACTGCTTGACTGCTGGGAAATATAGGTAATCTTTTTGCCGAGATACCAGTATCTAGCATAAATGTACTAGCCTATTTTAAGTCATCGCGGCATCGATGTATTGTTCGGTTTTACAAAACCAGTGAACCAGTCTAAAACAGTGAACAACGTTAAATGACTACAGACTGGCTTTGATGTTATCTCATCATGCACAACTGACAAGTGGGTTGCGGCATTCACAGAGCTTCTTGCCACGCATGACTTGACTGACGATGTTATAAACATTGCTCGGTCGAGTTCTGCAAGCCGGTTTACGTGTGCAGTATTAAGTGTTCTGTTTTTCAGTTACAGTGACTATTTGCTGCAACAATGATCGGTTTAGTGTTTATTGTAGGTTCTTGTTTGTCCATGTGCATGAAGTAACAGAATAACACCAGACTGGCGTTTATATTGCGGTTCTCAGCAATGTGCTGACAATAACAGTAGATTTTCTTTGACTTTGCAGTGCGGACACATCAGCTTGCGGTTCTTAATAGACCGAGAAAGCTTCATAGAAGACCACAGATGAAGTAGCAAACAGTAACAATTAGAAACACTAACATATTGGTCTATTCGTACAAGCATCGCAATATGGTTTTGGCAGTTTGTGGAAGTCAGTGAAGGATATGGCATTGACCAACTTTCACGACGGACAGGATTGGTCATAAGTCTGACTGGAAGAATAAGTCGAGCTTTATTAGCTATTTTGACTCTTGCAAACGTAAGAACTTTTTGTCTTTTATTGTCATGTGCGTTTTAGACGGATTTCCTCACTGGACCGACCAGCAGCTTGACCGTCGCGTGTATGTTGCAATGCCGGCCGGCAAGGAGCTCGTGCTTCGCTGTCCAGCTGCTGGAGCTCCATCTCCCAACATCACCTGGATGAAAGATGGCCGACGTTTTGAAAAACGCCTCGTCGGATTCGTGAGCTTTCATTTCACGTCGCTTTACAGACTGTGTAAATTAATGTTTGTAATTGACAATTGCGATTTACGCGAACTATAGAAACACACACGGCTGTAACTAACATATTGAGAAGTGAAAAAAAGCGACCTGCAAATATACTGGTTGGACAGGATCAAAGACTGAAATACATGTTTACTTACAAAACGTGGTAAAATGAAATGGCCTGTGCTGCAGAGTTGTGTCATCATACATAATATTGGACGGACAAAACTAATCCATTAACCTTCTTGACGGTGTGACTATAGTCTCGATTCGGAAACAGTACGAAGGCCAGAGTGCTTCTAGGTGAAAACAGCCAGGCGATGTGATGCTGCCTGTGCAGCTGTTGTTGACTGACTTATCAGCCAATGACAATCTAATGACTGGCAGACGGGCACAATCACGCTGACGCGGGAAAGACGGACAGCAGGGCTGACAGAGTGTTACGAAATAAACTACCAATTCCGTTGGCTTATTTCACACTAAATACAAGCACAGACTGTCGCCTGTGTATGTTTGTGTTTGCGGACTGCAAGGCTAGCTGTTGCTAATTCGATGGACAGACAATGTCAATCGAAACTAAGACTGCACCGTTTAGCGTTTACTTACAACAGTACGACCGACTCGTTATCTACGCGTAAGTTTTCTATGGTGCTCACTGCAGCGTTCTGCGTTTCTCGTTCGACATGACAGGCGTGCAACTAAAGAACGCGGGAAATAATTTTGACGACACTGCCATACACCAACAGGATGACTGTAAATGGATACTGCGGTCGTTAACGGCCTACATCCCGCAATGCTGAGTAAACTGCTTCACTCACCCCTCCGCACGCACGAAAATGACTCAGGGTTGGAATTGTCGGGGGGGGGGGGTTCAACCCCCAGTTCATGTCTACAGACGCTCATTTTTGAGTGAAAATGGGCTTTAAATTTCAATCCCTGGGCAAAATTTCAAACATTTCGACTTCTGACCCCCCTCCCAGTTCTTTTAGGTCAATTCCAACACTGAAATGACTTAATATGAAGAAGCTTATGGTACCGTACATCAACTGCATCCTGAGACATCTTTGATACTGCTGCAGAGTGGGGAGGTAAAGGACGAACTCCGGTCTACAGCAAGTCACGAAATTTGTCGTTCTGTGTGGCGGTGATCTGGCAAAAATGACATTGAAATGACATCAATTAGTGATGTTGCAGATTCAGCGAAACGATGTCAAGTACTCAGTTCGACTGTTCGATACGAATCTTGCTGACGACGGCAACTACACGTGTTTGGTTAGCAACGAGTTGGGAACGATCAGTCGCACTTTCACCGTCAACATCGTCGGTAATCAACATGCTTCTTCGCTGTATCCTGTTAATAAATTAGCATCGATTTTTATTGTGCTGAACAGAGTTTCGGTTACCATCAGTGTTGTAATAATCCGTAAACAGGGGAAGCAGGGACTTGGCGAGGATTTTTGATGAGGTCCAGGTCAATTGAGCTCTATAAACTGAAGCTTCAGTTTTTGAGCGAACTGTACATACATTTAGCACTGCTAAAATGGATTAGTTGCCACTTTGCCTACTTTTTGCCTGCTTGCCTCTTTTCATGAGTGTGGGCTGGGAGGTCCCAGGACCCATAGTATTTGGCTACGCCCATGAGTTGAAAATTGTTGCCCCAGCACCAAGTTGAGTGCCATTAGGTGACCCGTACACTGACTTTGTCTGTTGACGAGCGCTTGGTAACTACTAGAGCGCAAGGACGTATATTACGAGTCTATTGTAAGCAGTGTCAGTGCCGTGAAGCCTGACAGTAAGCAGAGCAGGGCTAAGATGGTAGCTGGCGTGGACCCCTGTGGCTAGAGCGACCACTGGACGACAGATGAGCCATGAACCCCTAGTTGAGAGCACCAGACGTCCATGGATGAGCGATGGCTGATTGGATCCAGATGTGAGTGTCACAGGCGGCCCTTGTGCGTCGCTGCTGCTGCTTTGCTGGCGTCGACATTGCTGATAGACTCCTGATGATGGCTCTCGCACCTGGCACAACCAAGGTGTTAGATGCACCTCACAGGTGTACCAGTGTTCCACGTAGAGATCAACATTGGGCCGGGGCCTGACCGATGTATGACGGCCTGACGGCCTCCAACTAACCCTTTGATGTTCACTGTTGCCATATGGGTACAGCTATAGAGCATCCTGTGCCAGACCGGGTTAAGCCGTCATTTGTAATTTTTGACATCCGGGCACTCTGACGCTCAGCCCTGAGCGTCAGAGTGCCCGGATGTCAAAGATTACAAATGACGGCTTAACCCGGTCTGGCACAGGATGTTTTATAGCTGTACCGGTATGGCAACAGTGGGCGTCAAAGGGTTGAAGATAGTAATAGCAATAACGTGTTGTTGTTGCTGTTCAGCGGTGCTTCCTCACCCGCCAATCATCACTGAGTCGCCACGCAATCAGACGGCGTACGTCGGTGATTCGGTCACGTTCCGCTGCACGATACTCAGTGATCTTCAGCCACACATACAGTGGGTCAAGCACTACGCCGTCAACGGCTCCTACACCGACGTCAACGGCTCGTGGTACCTCACTGTCCTACCAACGGTCAGTCATCCACCTCCTTCCTTTCTGGCTAAGTGTGCTAGATTAAGCTGAATACTCAGCTTTCGAGTCCACGTTAAACTCTTCTATCGTATCGTATAGTATTCCAATTGAATAGTTGGACATACACATGACCCTAGCCACTTAAGTCCCAACTGATTTGCTACCAATTAACTGGTCGTTCATAAGGCAGATGACTTGATTAGTATCAGTTACTAGAAGTGTAAAAGTTAATTAGTGTCAAGACACGTTAAAAAGGATGTAAAGAAATGCGTGTAAAGGCAATTAACACACCAGCTGAAACATTGTAATGAACTATACAACTCAGCCAGCCAGTGTAAGTTGTTAGCATCTCAAAACAATACAGTATAGATTGATTATGAACAGACTGCTATTGGTTATGGTGAAGTTCAGTATTCATGCACAAAATACTATGCAGTAAACTTAAGTGATCATGATGGATACAGTAATTGACTGATTAATGTTGTGGGTGGTTGATCTGCTGAAGCACCGGGAAGGAGCGAAGAACTCGCCGGAGATGCTCACGCTCAAGAAGGTGAACTTTAGCGATGCAGGACGGTACACGTGCGTGGCTGGAAACTCGCGTGGAATCAGCTATGAGAGTGCTTGGCTCACCGTAGTCAAACGTCGGTGTTACTTTATGTGTGTCTAGATGAACAGATAGGTTTATGATGCTTTTTAACACTTACCTTTTTAACTTTTCACCAGGGTTGGAATTGTCGGTGAGGGGTTGGGGGGTTGAACCCCCCAGTTCATGTCTACAGACGCTCATTTTTGAGTGAAAATCGGCCTTAAATTTCTATCCCTGGGCAAAATTTCAAACATTTCGGCAGCTGACCCCCCACTTCTTTTAGGTCAATTCCAACACTGCTTTTCACCAAAGATCTTTGCGCTGAAAACTGTTTCAAAGTGGCTGTTTTCGGTTTTGGGCATGTGCTGCTCTGTGCGTATGAAAATTCTTACACGCATTATTGAACAGATTGTGCTGCATCAAGAGATATGTTCTTGTATCTGTTGCTTAAGCCGTCCTAGAATAAAAGAGTATACAACTGCAGCATGTTATTGCTTATGATGACTATTTTCCACTGTTTTATCCTCTATACTTTTATTGTCATTAATAGTTAATATTACATTTTATAATTATGTTGCAAAGTAGGCTAACAAATGATTAATTGTTGCTACTGTGCTGTACCACCTACGAATGGAAGAAGAGTGATTGCTTAGCTCTTGGCAAATGCAGCCTCATATCAGTCTGAGTGTTGTAGCACTCACTGCCCCTATCTGCTCTAATTTGGCATCGGAAGATAATGGCATTGTGTTGGACTGCTTCATTCTCCTGCCTTTATCGCTGAATGTAGGTCTGTCATTCTGATGACTGCTAGTGCTGCTGCTGATGATGATTATATACAACAAATGTTGTTGTAGTAATAGTAAATTCTTCATTACGAGACGTCCACACACTATCAGTTGGATACAGTGCTTGGTGTACGTGTAGGTCCCAAGGCGTCTGCCGTGTCGGCGTCGACTCCGTCTCGTGGAAGCGACATGGCGAGGTTCGTCGCGATCGCTGTGGGCGTGGTCTGTGTCGTCGTCTTCGTGGCGCTGCTGTCGTGCGCCGCTGCTTGCTGCTACCGTCACGTGCGCTGTCCCGTGTCAGTCGTCGACAGTCGACGAGGAGGAGCTAAGCGACGAGTCGTGGTGATGCACAGCAACTCACTGTACGACGACGACGCCTCCAGCAAGCATCCGCATCACCACCAGCAGCAGCAGCAGCAGGAGCTGGCCTTTGTGATGCCGCCGCGCGTCAAGGTTGAGACACGAAGCAGTCGGCGACGACTTCTCTCCACGGTGTTCGAGTATGAGATTCCGCTCGACACACAGTGGGAGTTTCCTCGTGACAAGTCAGTATACGTCATCACAGATTACACTGCAAGTCTGGGTAGATTGAACAAGGTTTAACGTCTCCACCAACACAGTATAGAATAGATTATCTGGGAGACTCAAAAGACCCAACCAACAGTATCAAAGTACTGAGGGGAAAAACGCTACAGAAATAAAGAAACCCCAGAGAAATCAAACAACACAAAATAAACAAAACAATAAGCGCACACACATACAAAAAACACAGAAAATCTCCTAGTCTACAAAAAACTATGAGGCGACTAGGGGATGGCTCCTACAGAGGGCAGGGTCGCCAAGCCTGAACAGCGGTGGGCTGCGCCGTGGTACCCCCACTGTGAGTCTGGGACTGGATTAGCTTGATTTTGATTCTCAAGATAAGACATTCTAATTAAATATTTATATGGAGTATTGCCTGTTGAAATAGTCATTGCCTCATCTTTCAAACTTCAACAAAACAGATCTGAGTGATCAATGTTAATTTTAGTGGCATCTAGCAGTACTGACGTGCTGAATCCGCTGAGTTTATCTGCATTAGAAACACAAATTATTATTTTAACTCAATGAATTTTAAAAACCCGGTTGCTTCAATACTCTTTATCTGTTATCTTACGTTATGTTAAACACAGGTAGATAACAACTAAACATTAATATTGATATTTATACTGATAAATATTTCACAGTTTAATAATCTCTGCATAATGTTGAGTTCTACAAGACTGTTTGTTTGTTTGCAGACTGACGCTGGGAAAACTGCTCGGTGAAGGTGCATTTGGAACCGTCGTGAAGGCACAGGCGGCTGGCATCACTGGAAGAAACGAGATTCACACAGTGGCTGTCAAGATGCTAAAAGGTTCACTGTGCTCATTTAAGACAATGTTTACGACAGTTTATAGGGCGTGTCACAACAGTACGGGTGTCAAGTTGTGAAACCCGATCAGTAATTGTAGCTGTCTGAGAGGTCCGTTCGCTTTTTCGTTTTATCATGAGATCGTTTTTTTGCTATGATTGATCACGTGACATGCCATGTTCACGTTACAGAAGTTACAACTTCTTTTATGCCCGATATTTGTTTCAGGTTTTTACAATTATTTGGAACTAAAAATTGCTCAGAAAACTCACACCACATACTTTTCACTTTTTAATGACGACTGTTCCTGGTACCAAGGCGAATCTTATATCTAATTTTGTAAAAAATTTATGCATAATCTACAGAAACACCTCTGACAAACAGAAAGACTAAAAGTCTAAAAACATGACAAATTTCAAGCATATTATAACTGCCTTGCTTTACAGTGGTAATAAATGGCACAAGAAAATGTTCACTTGATTTGATTATGCCGAGACAATTTACCTAGCTGAGACTAGTGCGGTTATTTTGCTCAGGTCGATCTAGACAATCATTTCCTTGATTCCATCACAGACTGCTGAAAACTATCTCACAACAATCTCACCAACAAGCCTTCAGTGATGCTTTCTGCTTTCAGATTTCTTATGCTCTCATCGATTTTTATGTTGTAGCTTTTTCTTCTCGTTTTTTAGTTTTTTTTAGTTTTTACCTCATATCTCGGCGTATATAAAATATCTGCATATTATATGAACGAGATACGGTTAGTTTCAGTAATGTAATTTGGTCAAACTGGACCCCTGAGAGTCTCGCATATCTTCTGACATGTTGTACTGTGCTAGATGACTGCAGCGACAATGACGTGGCAAACCTGATTCAAGAAATGGAAGTGATGAAAATCATCGGTCGACACAGAAACGTGCTCAACCTTCTTGGCTGCTGCACGCAAGATGGTAGGCAGCATTAGGTTTTATGACGCAGTTCACAGTTTCTCATAACAAGAAGCCTGGCTGCTGGTAAGATAGCCCAGCGTTACGACCAAAAGTACATTGAGGATAAATAGTTCATTTATAATTACTTACTTAAGATATTAAACTGGTAGAAATGACGTTTATGTCGCCTACATTTAATAAGCCGCTTTCTTGTTTACGACTTACGAGACTTAGCAATTATTATCTTGTTATCAGTAAATAAGTATGTAAAAATTATTAAGTAAGTAGTAGAATCAATTAGAGTGTCTGAAATGACAATGACAGCATGGTCAGTGTAGGAACGTTATTGGCAGCTTCGATGCTTGAGGCGACTTAGAATACGTGGTTCAGTATAACAGTAATAAAATTCTAGCTAGAATGTCCTAAGTAGAGGGCAATCCTAAATAACTGCTTCTTAACCTCCGCTTGGATGGCGGGTGCAGGTGAGGCTGATCAACAGAAATCAGCATTTTACTGTTGCATTTACCTTGCCAAAATTCGTATACGTAGGTCGATTAGTTGGGGTACACAAGTTGTGGGTGTCAAAAAGGTTGGGCTCTGGCTCTAGACAGCTCTGCCCCTGGTGCGAGAGTTGGGTCGACAACGCTTATTTGTGCTATGCTTCTGATGGCTTATCATGCCAAATTTAGTAGCTGTAGGTTGAACGGCTTATGCGTATAAATATGGAGTGTTGCAGAAATTAAATTTCCAGGGAGGGGTCACCCCTTGGGTGGGGAGGTGATGTTGATCCATAAAATTCTTTGCCTGAGCATGTTTGGTCATTCTGACAAATAGCTGTAGCGTGAACGGAACGTTTGGAACGTGCTGATCGCGGGCGTGAAAAATTGGGGTCGTGGGGCCCCTACCCCTTGACCCTAGGAGTCGTCCCTGAAACTGTTTCTGTGCTGCACTGTAACGATACTCGCGGCCGAATTTTCGATCGAAAATCCTGTTCCCGTGGGAACCCCACCCGAGGCGGGGGTCAGGGTGCCCAAAAGTTATACAGTTTCAGTGACTATTGTTTCGGTCGAAATGAACCCAGAAGTTTTTTTTGTTTTTTTCTGCACACACACATACACACGGATCAAAAACAGTCCTTTGCAATGAAGTTGTAGGTGATAATAGCGCAGCGCACTGATAGGCCTACCAATGACTGTGGTTTCTGCGAACTAAGATAATCAAAATATGGGCCTTGATTGATTGATTGATTGATTGATTGATTGATTGATTGAGCATGGTTTTACGTCTGCACCAACACAATATAGGTTATACGGCCGACTTTTTTACAGGTCTGACTCTGATGACCCAACCAACAGTGTCAAAGCACTGAAGGAGGGTGGTTAGTCATCCAGACAGGCCTCAATCTAACCATGCTCACCTCACCGTGTTACAATACTACAACA
>Ga0056114_1001341_pt1 | contig 11033 bp, 6 predicted proteins | sample WorMetHERISLAND1_FD_77005 | JGI IMG/M metagenome (GOLD analysis project Ga0056114, IMG submission 77005) | Marine gutless worms symbiont microbial communities from Max Planck institute for Marine Microbiology, Germany - Olavius loisae HERON... ...
GGTTACGTCAATAAACATATTCAGCGGCGAACAGCTGTTTGGAAACTTCTCTTTAAAAACTCAAAACTTGTTTTTACAACCGATACTTTTAAAAGGTTCATTTCATGATTTCTGCTGCAGAACTGCATAAAGCGTGCACATGTCCTTAAAGTTGCTGAACATTGTAAACAGTGTTGTGCATTAGGTTTTTTACTACCAGCATCCGTTTAATGCAGTATTGATAACGATCTAGGGGTCCGGTTTTATCCGGAGTCCGGACACAGTGTAATTTAGCAAGTGAGTTACAGATAGCAGACATATTATATGACAACAAGGAAGGAAGTAACTGTTAAGCAAGGTTAATGACACAATTATAAATCTGTCATTTATTTACATATGCATGATGCAATAGTACACAAAGAAAGTAGACAAGAAGCCAAGCTAGGATAGCCGACCATACTGCTTCACGGCACCTTTGGGGTCTAGTGACGTCATCGGTCACGTGACCATTTGAAAGCCCATATGCCATTTCCTCCTTTGGAGCCAAGCCTATCTCTAACTGTTTCCGAGATATTCAACGTCAAAAAGAACGCAATGGTTGGCGTGACCTTGATACGACCTCTAAACAAAGGTCAAGGTCATTCATTTTTGTACAGATCAATTTCTCATATAGGACTTCCTATAGGCTGTCAATATTAACTCTTGCTCCAGGACGCACCGTTTAGCCACAATACATAACGTTACAGAGGACAGACAGACGGACGCAACACTAGCCTATAGCATAAGCGCGACCGCGTGACGGTCGGCTAACAAAGCTACACGTAAGAGACTGTCTGTCACGAATTTCTTCGATATAGATGGTTCTAGCTCAACTGGGTTCACTATGAATGTTGCCCATAAAACAAACACTCTATGTATGACGTGTACAACAATATTATCCTCGTGGTTTTGCTACAATTGTAAGAAGTAAGCAGGTAAAAATATGTCTATGTGGCCTTTCAATAAGTCTAGAAAAATTTAAAAAAGCCAATGCCTCAGAAGACGTGAATATTTTTTTTTACATTGAGTAAAAGCATCATCATCCAGGTGTCGAGACAATACCTGTGGCGGCGGTTGACTTGAGTTTAAAGACTGCTGCTGCTGCATCTGCTGCTGTTGAGGACTGGGTGAATATTGTGGTGAACCGTGCATTTCAGCCAGTTGATTCTGAGTAAACCTCACAGCCATGGAGCTCTGTGCATTCGGCCGCCGATCATACCGCATGTTATCCTAATACACACAAGGTTCGACCAGTTAGAAAATCCTTGGTTAACACTGGTTCGTGTGGCAGTTGTCTCCCCAAAGTCAGCAGTGTGCACTACAGCAATTCTCTATAGACAGTTGACAAGAACTTAAATAAAGTATCAGCGTACTTAGCATAAAATAAATTTTAAAATGCTACAGACATGCGTGCACAGATCGTAAAGCCTTCTGTCAATTACGTACGAGTTGCACAAGAGGTCATCCTTACAAACTCTTTAAACACCACAGTAGAATCTCTGTCAGGTCAAACTTCTTTGCTGAAACAGTAATAAACGCATGGAATAGTTTGCCAGCCGATCGCATAGATTTTGTTCATATCCTAGATTCCAAAGTCACCACAACATTGTGTTTTAACTGCTAGTTAACGATCCATTGTTACATGATTGTAATTGATTTATTTGTCTTTAAAGGTCAACTATGTGCAGTGTCTGCCTGGTTGTACCTGCTATTTGTACTGATTGTATTTTCTGTGTTTTTTTACCTCATGTTATTATGGCTAATAAATGATTGATTGATTGATTTATTTATTTATTTATTCTATTTTATCTCCTCTAATATTGATCACTCCCCAACAATACTAAAAAATTTTGGCACAGAACTGCTGTCCCAACAGTAGAAACTATATACATAACAATGGTAACAAGCCGACTATAAGCGCCGGTTCAGCTTACTGAGCTCAGGCACTCTGCGCCTATCCTAGGGCCCACGCTGCGCTTCGCCCCAGACACATGATTGACAGACATGACAATTTACAGACACATTTCCAAAGATGATCCACAAACTGCAACGGTCAACATTACACATATGCATGAGCTCTAAGCCAGACTATGCCAATCACTTCTGGCTTTAAAACAGCATTAATTACAAAGCCACTCATCACTCTCCGAAGTATCTCTTGAAACGTCAAATTCACCTTACTCGACAAATTATATTCCCATGGTAGATGACAATAACAAGAAGCCAAGCTGTCGCTAGGATAGCCAATCGTACTGCCTCACAGCAGACTGTCTAGTACTTAGCGACTGTTGCTAAACAGCATCTCCAGCTGTCCGCACTCTGCAAGATACTGGCCATAAGCGTATTGGGGTCAAGACCTTGACCTTTCAGGGTCACGTGAGATCATCGATCACGTGACCATTCGATTCTGAATAGGCCATTTCCTATTTGCCTCTTCTGACAGTTTTTCGGTAAGGCGCACCGCTTGGTCACAATGCATTCGTTATAGACGACAGGCAGACGCCAGACGGACGCAACACTGTAGCATAAGCGCGACCGTTGGTACGGTCGGCTAAAAATGACAACACCGAATTACTTGCATGACCTCAATTCAGTGGACTTAAGCCCTACAGTGTTATTATCGGCGCACGGGAACCACAATACCTCAATAGACGGAAGCAGTGAAAAGCGTATATGTGATTACGGACCCAGCAGCACGATAGACCCAGTGGGTGGCATAATCAGGCGCCTTGCCGGCCAGGTGCCCGCTGCTACATCCCTGGAATGTTAGGCGCCCGGCACGACACGCGGAAGCACAGTATCACAGATGGCGCCACCTATCATGACATCTCCCCGGGGTTTCCCACACTTGTTTCGGAAGGTGAAACAACCATGCACGCGTTCACAGTTAGTGGCCCACATAACCACGTCATATAAAGCACTAATGTTTATCATCTACGCTAAGCAACTGGCTTCATTCAGTCGGGCCGCACGTCAGCACTAACGCTCGGTTCACACCACCGACAAGTCAACCGAGACAACACCTGCGGATTGGATTGTGCAGTGTTTTACGTCCCCTCCAACACAGTATAGGTTATATGGCAGACTGTTTTTACAGGTCAAAAGACCCAACCAACAGTATCGAAGTACTGAAGGAAAATCTACAAAAGACAAATCAAACAACGGAAACAACACAAAACAGACATGCATAGACACTAATAGACACGAATAACGATATACATACATAAAGCACAGCACACTTTATCCGCCGCAGGACTGCAGCATCTTTTATTCGCCGACTCGGAAGCAGCCATGTACAAACGACGTCGTCGCGCACACCCGGTGCTGCCAACGTCTTCCGCCGAAGCCACCTCAGCAGTAAGCAGCAGTCGTTACGCACAGCTAGAGGACAGTGATTTCTGCCGAGGGGTTGCTGACGCTGGAGACAACGGATCTGCGCTGATCTTGGCGACTGACGCCCAGCTAGAACTGCTGTCGTCGTCGACGCAGCTGTACTTTGACGCAGCGTTCACTTCAAAGTGGTGCCGACGATTCATTATCAGCTGTTTAATCCGTTTGTCCCCTTCACGTTTCCAGTGTGTTACGCGTTGATGTCGCGTAAGACGACCGAACTGTACGTAAAAGTGTTCCAGAAAGTACAGCAGCTGGTGCCGCAATTCACACCGATGTGTGCGATGGCGGACTTTGAGGAGGCGTCAGTGGCGGTATCTCAACGCGTCTACACCAACGCTAACGTAGCTGGGCGTTGGTTCCACTATTCGCAAGCAGTCCACCTCTGATCTGGCGCCGCTTTGTCAGGTCTCACGATGCCCACCAATGGTCTCGCGTTGTCTATAGTATCGCGAAGTCAGTCCCCACAATTTTGATGGTCTCGCGATGTCAGGTCTCAAAAAATGTTTTCAGTCGCCCCACTTATTCTAACTAAACTGGCAAATGGCAAAACAACTGCACTTAGTATATTATATGACAATCGTATTATATTGTATACAGTTGTTACACCATTGCGTGTGAAAATCTCAAGCTGAAACAAACTCACAGAACTGTATGACGAAATTTTTTGATTATCAAAGTGTCAAACACATGCAGTATAATGCCAAAAACATCTGTTGGTAACTTATACAAATACTACAGCACTCGCCCATCTGACAGCTGCAATTCACTCCATTGTCGTAGGCCACCCAAGAACGGCAGCAAGATCAGGCACCCAGTCACGAAGGTCGAGTCCAAAGCAGTGTATACAAAATGTGCATGGGAAGATCAGGTGCCTACAGAATGAAGGAGTGAACAACACTGGCTGACGCTTGCCATTTCATAAAATACAAATGCACTGTAAGCATTATTTAACACACTCTCCACAATATGCAATATATATCCTCGTACAAATTGATGATTTGTCATTTCTTAAATATAAACAATGGGATTTATTCATTTAATAAAAGCTTATATTATAATTCTATGTTTAAATACTTCATCATCACTCTTACATTAACCAGCTACTGTATTGAAAAGCAATTGGTGACTATATAATTTAACTATTTATAGGGCCGCAATAAATACAGTTGCAATGTTTCTGATTTGCTAACTATAAGTTTTAATTATTATGCATATTAAACTATGATATAGATTTACAGAACACTGATATATTTCATGACTCTCGAGTTATTTTACCAAGCTAATGTTAAACATATGGCAAGAAAACACTGCCAGATACAGAAAACCAGTGACACATTCCTACTTCTTACTTTGTGAATGAATGTAGTTAAGCACACGAAATACCTTTAGGCTTACAGTCAATAAAGCTATTACCAGCATAACAGGAGATAGAATGTTTACTGGCATCTGTGAGGATAAGTTTGCCTATGATTAAGCCACGTAATTTGCATGCGGATTCCAAACGCAGAAATCTTAAGGCCAAATCGCCCCAAAATGGCTGACATATAGGCCTAAAAGGGGCATTTGAGTGCATGTCCACAAAATAAACCATATTCAACGAATTAACACTATCTCAGTTCTCAACTGGTGTGCTAGACAACACAACATGGAACAGAGCTCATAATTTATGCAAATATACACGAACATTTTCTCTAAACCTCTCCGTATCATATAACCACAGAATTAAACATTTTGTATTGCAATATCTATGGACGGAGTGTACAGCTGGGCAGTGCTATACGACGTTGAACGCTATCCCGCTATCCCGAGTGGAGGCCCGTCCTTCGGCTCGACTGCACCGGTCTGCAGTAATACAAGCCGTCGACGACCTATCTGGTCGACAGAGCGGCCAGCCTCCCCGTCTCCCCGCTCTCACGCCGCCGGTCAATGCCGTGGAGAATGACTGATTGATCGGACGCCGGCGGCGGGAGGGTGTGCGCTGACTGGCACGAACAAAGGCCACAGCCAATCGGCGCCGAGAGCCGTCTCCTTCTAATCAGGCCAGCTGTCTCGCTTCCAGTTGCCACCAAATTTAAAACACCTTCGGATGGACATGTGTATCGTCGTCAAGGCGACAAAACGCCACCGGAGTCGATTTCGCGGCGCAGCGGCGAGTTTCGATTTCAGTTTTACGTCATCTAACAAGGTCACGACCTCACGACCTCGACTACGTCAGAAACTGAAAAGCAGCATAAAGCTCATCAATTTCTCTACATGTCACACGGATACACAAACACAGCATAACGATCTGTCGCGACGTAGGACGAATGGTACGACTCGCATTACAAATGCTCGACTTATTGCTGTGTAAGCATAACAAGAGTCGACTTCTTGAATAGTTATCAGTCTGGAGTCAGCTGTGAGCTGCAGTGTACCGTTTTACAGGACTAGGATGTGACGGTGAGATAAACTAGTGTAAAAGGACATCAGTGCAGATAGCAGACACATGACGTCAGTGTAAGAAGTCATTCATCTAGAAGTGAAGCGAATGGCAAACATGGGTGTCGTCATAGATATGTTAGTTTATATTTTTATACTTACCATCAGTTGTACAATTACATAAGAGAAACTGAATACGTAACACGCTATAGTATATCCTGCCACTTAGCTCTCAGTCAGTAACTAAGGATCTCTTTCATGATGCCAACCACTATTTAACATCCAGAGCTCACATATTTCCAAATATATCAAAAACTACAGTCGAATGCAGTATACAACCAGAAAAGGTAGCAGAAATGTAGCATGACACAAATATGTAAGCTTCCAATAGTACCATAGATTTCCACTAAGTGTAAGTTCGTCAAGTAGGCTTGCGTTCGTTTAGAGACGAATAAACTCTTGTCTTTGCGCTGCGTGTGGCACAGGTTAGTTGCATTTACTGGACTGAGTGATGGTGTCTCCAGTCTCCACAGAAATAAATAATTTCGGGGGTACCGCGGCGGCAGCCCGACCGCTGTCAGGCCTAGCGACCCTGCCCTCTGTGGGAGCTGTCCCCTAGTCACCCCTTATTATTGTAGACTAGGGGACTTGCTGTGCTTATTTTGTGTATATCGTTTTGTGTGTGCATTATTGTCTATGTATATCTGTATTTAGTTGTTTTCTTTCTCTTTTGTAGATCTTCCTTCAGTACTTTGATACTGTTAGTTGGGTCTTTTGACCTGTAAAAACCGTCTCCTGTATAACCTATACTATGTTGGTGGGGATGTAAAACACTGCTCACTCACTCACTCACTCCACAGAAATAAGAAGTAGCAGTGTTTTAACATCCCACTCAACATGACAATACAATAGCAATTTTATATGGCTGACTGGCACCATGAACATCTGCAAGTAAAAGGTATTAAACATCACCACTGACCAATATCTAATTCTGTTACATGTGTAACTGCTGCCATAACAGCACATGTATATTTGATAACGTGACCCTGCTGTTCCTCAAATCTAATCATCACAGGATGTGCTCTCAGAATCCCAAATAAACAAACATTTCTCATTTGTGGCATAATCAGACAAATGGCTTCAATGTAACTTCTAAACTACTGTCTGTGGTCATAAGAAATCCATATAGAACAACAAAAGTATAACTCTAAAGGTTGAGATCCCAAAATTGTTTTTTTTTGGACTGCAGTGCAGACCACATAATTTAACCTGCATCTCACATGTCATCACTATCTGTCTATCAAAGTGGCATAACTTGTCATTGACATAAGTGCAATTACTTCACGACATCTAGCTTTTAATGTGTATATTCTGACAATTCAGCAAAATGATAGAACTCACATTGAATCACATTATATTCACATCAAAATTCAACAATCAATTTTATAATTCACACACATATCAACCTATCACTTTACTTCATTTTTGCCTCTCCGCAATACCACCATGTCACACAATACCTACCACAGCCACTTCATCACACACATTGACTAGATTATAAATGCAATATTAAACTGATCAACTACTGACGAACAGCGAAGTCAACATGTAAAATGTATACGTGAACATGCAAGAAATACTGTGACGAAATACATAAATAATGGTAAAATAGTGTCTATGCGTGCTGCCGACATGTGCCTTGAGGTCTGCTGTGAAACAGTTTGACACAACAAATACCTGTATGTCTACTATAACACAGGCAGCATGTGTCTATGATCCGATGCACAATACCAACACAAACAAAGACCACACACGAGTCACGACCACCAGAGAATAGAATGTAATCACACAAGCAGCATCTCAAAAACTTAGAAAAAGTGTTACTGAAAAATCAACAAAAAAATTACCACATTCTGGACACCCATCATTTGGGATGGGTGCGGTGGTGCTGGACCCATCCGTTGTGGTCCTCCGCTCCAGTTTGGATGAGGAACACCAAATCCTGCTGGACCAGCACTGAACTCCTCACCAGACAACTTCTGTGATCCGCTGAATTCTGGTCCTGGATACCCAGGCGGATGTCGAACTTCGGGTCCACTGGAACTTTGCAGCAGCTGATTCAGTGTTGGCGTAGGTACAGGAACACTATGATGTTGTCCCGGCATGTTTGATCCAGGTGGAAAACCTCGAGGTTGAGAAGGTTGCATGCCAGGCCACCCAGGCCGACCTGGACTCATCTTTGGATATCCCACTCCACCTGGGCCCCTGATGTTTGGTGCAGCTTGTACTGGTCCTCCGTAGTACGGACTGCTCGGTGGCTGCTGTGGGTAGTCCATCATTGGACCAGACCTGGCCGTACCAGGAGCAAGCTGTTCTGTGGATGAAGGCCCACTTGTAATACCATTGTACGGCGTCATCACATGTGGAGTAAACCCACTATTCGAAGCGCCGTACTGCTGTGGCGCTAACGCGTTGTCCGTCATATCGTCTGCGACGCAAATTTATCACCAATTCGAAAGCCAGTATCGTACAACGAACGGGCTTCACGCGTAGCGTCGAACAACGGCGAAGATGGCGACCATTTTGGATTCGCCGAGTCGTATATAGCGCCCAATTTCCACCGACGCCACGCTCAATTCACTAGCTGGCCCCGTCACATGCGACGCGCTTGATCGCCGATCGATAATCGAAGACAGCAGTCGTTGAATCTTCCACTAATTGGCGTTCAAAGTCAGCTCAGCGCAACGAACAAAAAGCGAAATGTCTGTGTCGTTTGGAGCAGCCGAACCGAGTCTCTGTTTGACCAGGAAAACGACGACAAGTTGTCCGAGCCGGTCATCAGTAATCGGGAAGAAAGTTTCTACACGTGCCAGCGCGTCCGGCAGCCGTCGGCGACAGCCAAAAACTTAGCGCCGGACAACATAATGTGGCAACGTTTCATCCTTTCGTCCATAAAGTCGCTCGCTACACCGTCCATACACAAACACCGCTGTTATCGACTGGGACCGAACACTCAGCCAGTATTCTGTATCGCTCCGCCAGCGCACCGGTCTACCCGCCGCATTCATTTCACACGCTAAAACATCTATCCATACGATTCTATGCATCTGCATCCGGCAGATTACGTCATGTAAATTCAAAGTCCGTCATTTGGTTCTAAAAAATTGAATGGAATCGAATATATCCTTGGTACTATATTATCTGCCCGTGTCAAGGTGCGGATGGACACAAATTTTCGGCAGTACGGCGTCTAAGCCATAGCTTTTAATTCCGTCGAACGAGTTGCCGATACTTTACCCTCCCTCCGTGTAGTTAAACATGATATTTGCCATTTTCTTCGAATATTATCATAAAAGCTGCGATGTATTGGTAGACACGAATATTTCAGTTAACATTAGCGATAATCTATATTGATTTGAGCGCAGTGGACGGAACCCAAAGCGATTAAACATCGCAGCTGGAATAGCCGAGGTGACGTCACGCGCTGAACCAGCAGTGCTCGGCGTGCAATTAGCTTTTCGGTAAATCTTGGCCGCGTCGCACGCACGCACACACTCCACACGCACCCGTCGGCGCCGAATTTTGCGACCGACTTTCCGTTTCCAAGTCTGCCTCGGCGTGGAAGCCGCTGAAAGTTTCTCGTCGCCGAAGCTGGGGACAAAAATTCGGCGTTTAGAGCGAAATATGGAGCCGAATACGGGCGGCTGTTCCCGTTATAAAGCATCGCCCCGCTGCAGAGACCCGTCTGCATTGGTCGGTACAATGCATAGCAGGCAGCAGGCACTGGCTGGCCGTATGCATGCATACGGAGGTCTGCCTTGGCGGGCTTTGTACGGACGGAGCTGTACTGCTTCGCCGACTGCAGTATGATGTTGGTTGGCTGTTTGCTTGCTTGCTTGGTTTGAGCTGACTGCTTGAATGTGTGTGTGCCTGCTTGCTCGTTCGAACAGCCTTCGTATGCACGTCGCCAGTCCGACCCGGCCTACGTTGCGTTGCTACAGCGAACGGCTTTTGGCTGAGGAGACGCGCCATCCGCCGTCTAATAAAGAGAGCCACTAATCCAGATACAAAACTATTTGATGTAGGCCTCGTTCTAATGTTCTAAATGGTTTTTATGATGTGCATTATGGACACGTCGATCAATAAAACTGCAGCCAGGCAGGCTGCGCTGACTCATATTTACTGCTATGATACGGCGCGCAAAATTAGCATGCTTGAAAGAAAGTGTCTTTCTTCTGCAAGTTCTGCTCACTGACTAATAGTAATTAGTAATAATAGATAATAATAAGAATAAAGTGTCTCGTATTATATAGGCCCCCCTACGCCCCTGAAACATGACGACCGAATACTGTTGTAGCTGGCGGTGAATCATGAATGCGTATTATGTTATGATACGTAAAGCGTTCTCTAGAGCGGTCACAAGAGCCTATGATAACCTTCATTCAACAATGAGATGAATGGTACAGATTTAACAAGAAAGCCTAGCTAACGCCAGCTAAGCGCGCGACAGCCGTGTGTGTATCAAGACTTGTTTTTGCCAATTCAACGTTTGACGCCCCCTAGCTGAGTAACGCCTTGCGATATCAACGCAATCTATACATCGCTAAAAAGTACATATTGGGCTACAATTCCGTCGCTGACAATACGGGTCTATCTTCATTCGTTTATCTGTTATTGCCTCCGAAATATGAGAAATGTGGCGAAATTCCAATAGAATTTGACCGTACAGCAGTTCAAGGTCATCCAAGGTCATCGATCTTGATGTCAATGGAAAGGCCATATGTGACTTCCTATTAGTCATTAACTGTAACTTTAGCCGTATCTGCTACCATTTTCGAGATATTCACGCTTGAAGATTGAAAACTGCTGATTTCACCCACCCCTCCCTTGTTTGACGCCCCCGCTCGGGGAACCCCTTAGAATGTCTAGATGAAACTTACCCTGCAAAAACTGGAGGGATGAGGCTACTACATGTGGAAAATTGCATGATCCTAGCTTCAACCTTTTTACCGCGCGATGCACTTTAGTGCAAGGCGCGGTATTGCGATCGCATGTCGTCTGTCTGTCCGTCCGTCCGTCCATCCGTCTGTCTGTGACGTTGGTGGATTGTGATCACATAGGTTGGAATTCTTCGAAATTAATTTCACCGTTAGTTAGCCTGGGATGTTCGCTCTTTGCAACCCCAACATGACGGGTCTGCTCCA
>Ga0056114_1001342_pt1 | contig 11030 bp, 10 predicted proteins | sample WorMetHERISLAND1_FD_77005 | JGI IMG/M metagenome (GOLD analysis project Ga0056114, IMG submission 77005) | Marine gutless worms symbiont microbial communities from Max Planck institute for Marine Microbiology, Germany - Olavius loisae HERON... ...
CGCGCGCGTTTTGGACATTTTGCGCATATTATGTAAACTGCATAGTCGCGCTTAATATGGCATAACTTCGTCAAAATCGGTGATAATTGAATAAAAATTTGTAATCTAGCGAAGATAGGAACGATTAATAGGTGTGTAAAAAATCGATTACAAATTCTCAACCGTTTGTGAAAAAAATGAAAAAATGTCAGGTCCCCTAGGGGGGATTTTTTTGACTCACACTGTATAATACGCACCCCTCACTTTCCAGGCAATTTTATGGTCAAAAAAGTGCGTATTATATTCGAAGTTTTACGGTAGGCACAGAATGCATGATCGAAGTGAGGAATACAATGCTCAGATTGTTAATTTGAAAAAAGCTAACTTAAGCACCACAAAATTAAAACAGTAAAATACACAGTAAATCTTTTGTACCAAGGGATGAAGGGATAGTTAGGATTGTACAGCATTTTAAGCACAGCAATAGCAGATATATCATGCCGGAAATAGACATTTACTAAAAATAACATGATTATCGTTACGTAAAATTTCAGCACAGTTACATATAAATATGTACGCTTGTGTAAGTTTACACAAGTAAACTGTTTAGACTAACCGGCCACGATTTGAGCAATGCAATATGAAAGACAAGACTTGAGTCTGGAAAATCATCATTTATAAATTTTAAATTATTTAAAACTCTTCATGTGTAGTGTACAATAACAAAACTACGAAGTCAAAATTATTACTGTGCTGCATATGAAACCATATGCCAGGACAAAGAGTCAAGAGAGAACAGGAAAAAGAAAAAGGGAAGGGATAAAAGTGGCGGCAAGATGAAAACTGTGTGGTTGAAAGCATGAATTCAAATCAGCTGACAGTGGTTGATTCAACAACCAACCTTAAACCGAAAACTGCCACTGAGCAGAGCAGCTTTTTGTGCATATTCACAGACGGGCCGTCGTCGACCGACAGCAGACGCTGGTCTAGCAGCCATCGTTTCATTGCTAACAACCACCACACAGACAGTCTACATGGGTCATGACAGCAGACGCTGGTCTGGCAGCCATCGTTTCATTGCTAACAACCATCACACAGACAGTGTACACGGGTCATGACATGGAAACCAAACAGACTGAAGACAAAATAACGAAAAACAAAAAATAAACATAAAAAGCCAACAAGAAACTGTAATGGATCTTTCAGACGACATGAATGGCAACAAACTTGAATGACGTTTACTGGTCACTGGTTATCATAATGCTCATCTGTCTCATCAACAGCTCAGCTTCTTGTTATTAATAAGCAACAACAACAACACAGTACTCAACGGACCCTCCTTTTGCTAGAGCCTTCAACCTCCACGTGTCCTCTTCCTCGTCAAACTCAGCTCGAGCCAAGATCTTGTTCTTATCGTCTGGCGGAATGAAGTTGTCAATGATCATCAGTCTACAACATGAGACTTCACATCACAACAGCACGCCTCATGACAATACGATATGATACGATAGAAGAGTTTAACGTGGACTCGAAAGCTGAGTATACAGCTTAATCTAGCACACGTAGCCAGAAACTAAAACAAAACAGTGCACCTAATTCAGTACGGGTTAAGATCCGTGAAGTCAGTCCGGAAGGAATAAGAGTGACTATGGAGGAAAGGATTTGTGAAAGAGATGAGTTTTAAGTCTGGAGTGAAATGTAGAGGCAGTGTTAGGCGATGAGAGCGAGGGTGGTGACTGTGATGAGGTGATATGCACAGGATGAGGTGAACCAGGAGGACAGTGAACAGAATGAGGTTGACGGAAAATATTATAAACATGATGTTTAAAATGTCATCTGAATACCAGTGTGTAGTTCAACTGAAATGCTGTTCAGTCATGAAGATTACACAAGACATCAAAGATGTTTGACAACACTCGGCATGCTGAGCAGCATCAAAGATGCAGTAATGACAGTTAACTGCTGTAAATGCAGTAGATAAATGATAGATTTATAGTGCACCAAAAATTAAATGTAAATGTCAACATGTGAGTTTTGAGCTGTGACATAAAATAAGCTAAACAGTGAACAGTACAAGCAGACATGGGTAAACTGTTCCAGACAGCTGGGAGCACAATGGGAGAAACGACGACAAGCTCCAATGTCTTTGAATATACTCATAGGTTGAACAATAAACTAATTCACAATGAAATTCTGTAAAAAAAAACTTTTATTGATTATTGTTGACATTTCGACTTCAGCTGAAGCCGTGATGTCAACAATAATCAATAACAGTTTGTTTTTTATACAGAATTTCATTTTGAATTAGTTCAAAAAGGGGATTCATCCCCTGCAACCTCCATTGTTCACAGATCAGAAATGTCCAGACAAATTGTCAAAGTTGAGTGTTTGGTGTCATCACGACTTCAAACAATGAACACAGATACACTGATATTCATGGCAAGCTGACAGCAGTGACCTCAGTTAACACTCAACACACTAACTTGAGTTTCAGTTCACGTGTCAACTCATTCTGTGTCTGCTCCAGCTCCTGGCGTTCGCGTGCATTCGCCTCCTGAAGATCAATGATTTCCTGCTTCGTCGACTGCAGCTTTGAGAACAGCTGGATACACAGACAACATACATCATACAACCTCAGCCACATACACTCTACATGTCTACCTAAACTAACAGCAACGTTAGGTATCCAGTGGCAGCAGTAGGGTGCAAAGACTGATCAAGCAACCTCGACTCAATGCAATAATCCAGTCATGTCATCTCAACTTGTCAGGACTCGTACTGCTAACATGGAAAATAATGCAGATACCATTTTGACACCCGGGCACTTTAAAGCTCGGGACTGAGCGTTGGAGTGCCCGGATGTTAAACATTACAAACAACGGCTTAACCCGATCTGACACAGGATGCTATTACACTGTAGCTGTACTGATATGGCAACAGTGGGTATCAAAGTAAGACCCAGTCATTTTCTACTGCGAGAGGACTGGAGAAGACCACTGGGATTCATTCCCTACAACCTCTCACACTGTGTGTGACTCCAAGAAGGTGACTGTTGTCATCACAGACAGCACTCTGTAGATTTGTATGCTAACAATATCACATTATATTGATGAACTTCAACCATTACTGCTTGGCCAGTGCCATTACACTGAAGCATAATTGCAACTATGCCATCAAATGATTGGCAGTTTCGATGACAAACGTTCAACAAAGCCCAGATAAACAGCTATTTTACTATTTAGAAGAGTTATGACATTACAGGCATAAAAATTAAGTCCAGAAACAGTGGTAGCAGCAATAAAGTGCCTTGAAGTTACCTTTTCAGAATTATACTCACCTTCAACCAAGGTACAGCTCACCAACTTCAGACATATATGATAAACCGATCAGTAAAACACCGAGTTGTTTTACATGTCTAGCAGTATCAATGACTGGCCATACGACATGAAGCTCAACTATCTGCTGGATTCACCTTCTTCAGTTTCTTTGTCTTGATGTCAACCTCCTGCTGTAGTGAGTTGTATGTCTCAGTGATGTTCAACGCCGTCTCTTCCTGCTCCTCCAACTTCTGCTTCATTTCTCGTTCATTACGCTACACACAATACATATCAGTCTGTCACTAAACGACAGACAACTGGGTGTCATGATCGCACTGCTATCTATCATCAACACCATTATAATGTCTTCACACACTCAGCCACTTTACAACGATATCAGTAAGTAGAGTTCTACCCAAGCCGTACTAAATCACACAGTGGAACTGATCTTCAAGCAGACGCCATCAGTTTACACCATGAGACCAGTGGATCACGTGGTGTGCCCGTTTACTACTCAGCATTTGCAAACCTACATGAAAACTGAAACATGCAAACTCTATTCTAGAGTCTTTTGAACATTTCTGCCAAATGTCATCAAAATCGATCCTTATAATTTCAAGCTATACCGTGTCAAAGTTGGTGCATTTTTTGAGGTACACATTGTATTACACACAGCAATTGTCTCTTTGCATGTTGTGTTTGTGTAATATTCGTAGCAAATTACGTTACCAAAAGCAAACGAGGTGACGACAGTGAAATGAAACACAGAGAGGCAAGACCTGCTGCTCAGCAATCTCTTGTCGCCGCTGCTCAAGCGCCCTCTGCTGCTCGTTTGTGTGATCAACAATATTTCTACCTCCACACAGCAACTTGCTCTCCATCGCCTGCACAGACAACACACAGGACTCTTGCCATCTCAACAATCCACGCAAACTACTGCGTGACGTGCAACAGCATTCAGACACTGTCTCGACGTCTACAATAACAACTTATTTAGCAGAATAACAGCATCAACAATTCAATGGAAAAGTAGTATTGAAAATATTTCAAATGACAAACAGTATTCACACAAACTGATGAACCTGTATTTGTTTCTGTAACTTTTCCTTTGCATCTCTTTCTTGCTGCAATCTCTCCTCTTTCTCTGAAACTTCTTGAAGAATCTTATCACGCTCCTACTCAAGCACCACCGCGTGGTATATGTCATTGCAAAATATTGTCAGCGTGACTGGAATAGTCACTAAAAGCTACAGTAGCATCATAAATTTACAATATCAATATGCACAGCTATTATATTAATAACAAAACAATTTAATCTCAGATTGGAGTTGCCCACTGGACACAATCTAGATCATTTCAGAGGCGGTCTTCACAGCCAATCACTTGACTGATACTGACAAACAAAACAGTATAGGAAAATACAACACCAAAAATCAACCAATACAAAAAAAAAACAGCAAAAACAAAGCTATCCTAGTTTTACAGTCTGATGACCCAACCCACAGTGTCAAAGCACTGAAGGAGGGAGGTTAGTCATCCAAAGAGCTCTCTGTCTCACCAGGCTCACCTCACCATGTTACAATAATACAATACACGTGTACATACAATGTATGAAAATACAAAAACAAGCAAATAAATCTAACACACACAAAGATCTAAGCATAGTAAGTGAATGCAGTGACAGTGACAAGACCTCAGCAATGAGATTCTTGTTGTTAAGAATGGATTCTTTCTCTGCTTCAAGCTTGTCTCGCTGCTTCTGCATGTAAGTGTCTTCGTCGTCGTCATCAACCTCAGCATCATCGTCGTCGTCCTCACCCTCGTCACCAGAGATGATCTCACCTACACACGTCACACACGCGACATCATCTTCTACCATTAGTTGCCAACAGATTCCACAGTGGTCAGTTCTGGGCCATTTCATCTGCTTCAGTCCATGACAGCCTGCCGGAGTCAAGGTCGTTCTGCACCGTCTTCATCCAGGACATCCACGGTCGCCCCAGCAGTCTCTATCAGTTCACAGATGGTAGAAAAGTCATAATCTGTTTAGCATCTGTGTTGTCTTCTGCACGGAAGATGGACAAAGTAGGGCCAAGTTCAGGGAATGACAGCGTGAAGCAAGTGAACCCAGTCCCCGTCTCTGGGTTCACTCGAAGAACAGACTGAGCTCGTCTGGATATATGCAATACAAAGATGATATACAGACAGCAGGACCAATGATGGAGATAGACGAAAGCGCACGAAAGATCCAACACAACACTGTAAACATTAGAGTATGTGGACTATCCTAGGATGTGCCAGTCTCAAGCAAATAAAGGAAAATTAATGGGACAAATGGCCAAACACGCATATGCATCACCTGGAAAACAAAACTGCTGCATAAGCTCAATAATTACGCAAATATCCAGCACTACATTCAATCTCACACTCACTTCTTTCAACTACACTGAATGTTCAACTGTTAGGAACATGTCTAAAACCACATCTAATCAACACGAACTGAAGTGCGCACAGTTTGACAACAGATAGTCTCCAGCTGAATTTCTCTTGCTGCAACTATTGCAACAGCATGAATTTGGTTGTGGCGTGATGTCCTTCCCAATGCCACTGACACCTTTTAACGGTGACAGTACAAAATTCAAATCTCACCTATCCATTAAGGTTAGTCCACACCTATAACAATGGGTTAGGGTTACTGTTGCAGCACAGTACGGAGGTGAAATTAACAAATGGCTAGAACATACACAGTCAAAAAATGAAAACAGAAATAATAGAAGCAACATTTACAATTAATTCTCACAGTTTTCATGCGAATGACATCATGATAATGAAGAAAATATAACAACAAAGATGTCAAGTATCAGTGAAACCATCGATGTCACAACCAGTTGACACAGCAGTAGCACTAGCAGTGACAAACCATCCGGTCCAGTGCGAGGTTGTCTCCGACCACGTTTCTTACGGCCGCCGCCGACGCTGCCACCCTTTGCCTCCAGTGCAGCCTTGAGCCGTGCAATCTCCTCCTGGAACTCACGCAGCAAAGCATCCTTCGGGTCCTCGTTGATCTTCGGCTTGTTCTTTATGTTCTTGGCACGGTTGGCGTACCTGTCCACGTGCATACATCATAATATCCACATGCATACAAATCTCAGACAATTAACTGCATCTGCACACTACCTTCAAGGGCCACACAAATGAATCATTCACATTACATTACATCTTACATTACACCAAGAATTTTTAATGTGGTCTAAGTGAAAACCGCAAGAACCACAAAGTAAAACTAGAACAAAATAGAGGGATATGACTGTCAAAATAGAAATGTTCTGAGTTCTCGGTGGAACCGTGACAGTGTGTCACACGCAACAATATCTGGTGGCAGACTGTTCCATAGTCGGGCACCAGCCACAGTGGCAGACATCGAGCTGATGTGTGATAACGTTGTCTGGACGGGCACGTCAGACAAACAGTGCAGGTCTGCAGCCGGGAAGTCTAGCGCCGTGATTGTTCAGACAGGGTGCATGACAGCAAGTGCTTTACACTATGATGCTGGCCCAACACTCCAGCGACATGTAAAAGAATTACACAGATAATTCCATCGTAAAAACCAGGTTTTATTTGAAATAGTTTACTGGCAGCAATGTGTACACAAACACTGTAAACTACCGCAGTGTAGTGACAGTTTCATCATAGTTGTAGTTTGCAGGTCCAATGTTTGCTACCATCACCGTCTTGGCGTTTCCTCCCAGTGAATCTGCAGTGCAAGTATCAACACATTATCACTTTAGACAACACTTACCGCAGCACTACTGGTTCCATCAACACACAACAATCAACACTGGGTGACTGTGACAAGCCTGGAACTCAATGACGACATACGTCAGATGGTCAACAACATATATGGGCTGTTGACAGGACCTGAAATCTCGGCTGTACCAGGCATGTTTTGGAGACAACAGAACACAATAATGCGATTATCTGACAACTGGATGATGTGACATTGGACTATTTTTGTACAGTGCCCCTTCAGCATATTTGCAACAGAGTCGCTCTAATCACCTACAATCTACTATTTACATTTCTACAACAGTCAAGACAGGGTCTATTCTCTCAGGAGCGTACAGACCTTGTAGAAGTCGAGTGAGTTTGGAGTCTCGGTATGGAATGTGTGAACTCTTTCCATCGACCAGTGCCGAGATGACGTTGCCGAGGGCAGACAGGCTCAGGTTGATCTTGGTCGCCTCCTTTAGGCGCTCTCCCTGACAACAGACACAAGCATGCCATGAGTGACAACAGCAGTGATATCGTCTCAGGTCACAGACAAGCAAACGCAGCAGATTGTCATATCCAATGTTCACATAAACAAGCAATTAATTCACCAGCACCATTAGACACAGCTATACTCACTTCAGCCTGGGTTTTGTTCTGTCGTTCACTGCCGGCCAAATCCACCAGATTCAACTTGCCGACGCGGATATGGTTTTCACCGTCAGCACCGATCTATCATTCAAACAGCTCCATCTAGTGAGTGACACTAACTGGTACTGTTCCCCATCACAGCTCGTCTTCCTCCCCACGACAGCTGATCATGTCAATTTGGCAGGAGTAGGTAAAAAGAGTATTTGTTTCAGAAACACACATACAAATCAACAGAGAATTTCAGTTTTATATAAAAATTTAAAAAGTTAAAGCCCTAGTAAGTTCTTAATGGAAATCCATTTCAGAACTACAGGGTGTCGCTGGCCATATGGGATCACACAATGTTACTTGCAACCCGACACAAGGGAACACACCATGCAATGTAGCCACTACTATCACTAGCAAAGTGCTGCAATGACAGCATTAGTGCCAACCAGTGCATCACATTAACTAATAAGCACAATAAAAGTGTGACTGTGTTAGTGAAGCATTTATCAATAAATTCAACAGTGACACAAAGTGAAGAACAAATCAACTGTGAGTCGTCGCTAGTCGGCAGTGAAAGAACTAATGGAGACCTACCTCCTGCAGTCAGACAGCAGCCAGTCAATACAACCAGGTTAACTTCATCCGATAACTCATCAGATTAATATGAAACCGTCAAAATTGTAAATGAGTAAATAAAACAATGAGCAATGCTGTCTCACAGACCTGGCTGCACTCGACCGTGATGATGAATATAGCGTGTGAACGCGAGCTCTGTTCATTCATGTTCGTCGCTCTACAAAAACATGACAGAAAACACCGGTGTATCAGTGTCAAAACTCAAACGCAGCCGCACACTTGATCACAATCATTTCATTCTCATTGTCAGGTGCATCATCACAATCATCTACACAAGACGGAGAACATTAACCATATCAGTGTATCTTACCCAACAGATCGGTTCTGATTGCCGACGTTCATCACGTGTTCAATCTCCTTGATACTTTTTGTCACAAATGACGACAAGTCCTGAAATAGCAATAATCAACAGCTGATTACACGCATGAGGTCAAACTATGCAGTAACACTGCATCACATTATGTACTTCACAAATTAAAAAATAATGCATAGCGACATTCATGAGTCTCATTATTGCTGACCGTAGCAATAAAAGTTCGGAACTGAGCTGGCCAGTGTGTCCACAATGCTGGTCAAAGGAATCACTGTGACTATGTCTCAAAGCCGTGATTAATATCACCACAATACATGTAACGTAATAAGCAACAATGACCACCTGCCAACAGGTGAAGTAAATCACAAATGTACTCACTGATTAATACAAAAAAGTTGAAATGACACAAGATCAGGCAATCTGAACCAGTAACTTATCAGCCAAGTGCCGCAAACTTTATATTCAGTCCATATGACAAACTACAAGTTATCATCAGTGAGAAAGAGACGAAATAAACCTTGACGTAAACTCCGGTGTCTGGTCGTTCTTTCAGCTCCAACCGCTTCGTCTGATCTTTCGCCAGCAGATCACGAATCTCCTCCTAAGAACGTCGATAACACAAATCCTACTTCAGACACAGGCACAATTAAAGACAGCTCACAATTTATACTTTCAGTTTCTGAATTTGAAAGTGACGAAGAGAGATCATTATCACACTAAACATATTCAACACTGGATCAGATCAGATCAGATCAGATCAGATATTGGTTTATTAAGAGTTGACAAGCGCAACTCAACAATACACAGCAGAAATGACATACGCAATAATGTAAACGAGTAAATGTCAATAAATGAATGTTCAGTAGGCATATGCCTACTGAACATTTTCATACGCATATAACATGCGTATGAAAAAATTGCGATAATTCAAATCTGTAGATTGTTCAATAAAGGAGAAGTTGTGGTGTCTAGGCCTAGTGTTGTAACTGTGAGCAGTTTTGGGAGGCAGAAATTGATAGAGAACATGACGAGAGTTAGTGGATACTCCACAGAGATGTCTAGAAAAAAATTTATAAACCCTTTGATGCCCATCTGTATTTTTTGACATCCGCACACTCTGACACTCGGCCCTGAGCGTCAGAGCGCCCGGATGTCAAAAATTACAAATGGCGGCTTAACCCGGTCTGGCACAGGATGCTTCATAGCTGTATCCATGTGGAAACAGTGGACGTCAAAGGGTTAAAAATTGGCCAGTCAAATGAAAGTTGAGAGTAATGCACAAAACAAACAATACAAGGTGAATTGATTGATTGATTGAGCAGTGTTTAACGTGTCCATCAACACAGTACAGGTTATCTGGGAGACAGTTTTAGTTTTACACGAGGTAAATTCAACGACCATGGAACCATTTCAAAATGTTACGACATACCATGTAGATCTCGAGGTATGAAGCTCGCACCAGATACTGTTGATTCTCTGTGCGTGCAATGTGTGAGAAGATGTGATCAAACGAGTTTGGAATGACACCTTTCTGCTCAGTATCGCTCTTAATACCTGCCATCAGTGAAACGCAGCAGCTCAACACATGGCTGTGGCATCTGCAACTGTTATACACTATCAACTGACAACCCACAAAATGTTAGTAGACGACAGCAACGTCCAATATGACAATTTAACATCTGACGATATTGATCAGCAACTACACCATGTCCCAAAAAAAACATGTGACCACATTTTCTACAATAACTTTAACAATAAGTGTCCAATTACAATAATTTTTGGCATAGTTAGTAGCAAGTCTATGAGTCATCGAAAGCTGGTTTCATTTCCCACCTCACCTATCTAGTGCAACTACCTTACCTTGGGAAATCACAAAACACAAAAAATGACCAATTTCGCCGTAAACAACATATTGTTTTGTGAATAAACAACGTTTTGCGACACATTTGATTGCTGGAAGCATCTGCTGAGACAGCAAGACATCGCAGTAATACTGTCCGTTCACCTTCACCCCATAGTTGACAAATATCACTTCAGTTATACCCATTTGTGACACGGCAAAGGACACCACAACCGACATGCGTAGCAGACGGCTGGGATCGATTTGTCGCTTCCTGTCATCAACTGGTGCACAAACCCGATCGTTCTGCGAGTTGAATGGTGGTTCGACGGTAAACACTTTTAATCCCTAAACCATATGAAGTCAAACTGTACCTCTTACAGCACCTGCTTGCAGCGAGTCAGTCGGGCGAAGCGATTGGTTTCAGACAGCTGCTGTGCGCGACGTTGTTTGCCACAGTTGAGAAGGAGATCGCGATAAATTATTTTGTGTACAGTCAGTCAGTGAATGCCAGTTTCACATGAAATCTCATGATTCA
>Ga0056114_1001343_pt1 | contig 11030 bp, 6 predicted proteins | sample WorMetHERISLAND1_FD_77005 | JGI IMG/M metagenome (GOLD analysis project Ga0056114, IMG submission 77005) | Marine gutless worms symbiont microbial communities from Max Planck institute for Marine Microbiology, Germany - Olavius loisae HERON... ...
ACATTCATCCTAAACGTATAATCTCTTTTGTACACGCCATTGGCCTTACTAACAAACTTTAAACTTTCTCAGGCATGATATAGCCGCTACTTGCGTGCTTAAAATGCCGTTAAACCCTAACCAACCAACCAACCAACCAACAAACAGTGAAGATTCACGTTCCAGATATCTTTCTTCGTTCACTCCGTAACGTTGGAATTGAAATGATTCAACTGGGTTTACTTTACCCAAAAATGTCCTTTCAGATAGAGATGGTGATAAGAAAGTTGGTGGTAAGACAAGTGAAATGATGTGGTTTCATGTAAATTATCTGTGTATTAACCTATCCATTGAGCTCAGTTGTATACTGGTGCTCAAATTCACATTCATGGCGAGTGAGTCCGGTGTACTGTTATTGCTAAAATGTTTGTGGTAATATAATAGTTGTTTGCCAGGAACTTCCATGTCATTGTCTCTGTTGTTTAAGTCAGCATTGTTTGATGTGACTGATATTGTCAGAATGACTTTCAGTCCCTGTTGTTGTATGATAAAACCTCCGACCATCAGTCAGGCACTTTCTTCAACTGTGGCATGTTGTGTGCAAGTCCTAGAAACGCGTTTTCTTTGCGAGACGCTTTTACTCTCGTTACTTCTGATGCTATGACAGCGTTTTGCTGCTGGTTGCCGCTAGCAGAGCAGAGTTGTCCTGTTAATGATTGGCTGGCAAGTTTCTTTCTGACTAGCCGTGTGAACTGTTGTTGATGAACACTATGAAAGCAATATCTGCTGCTGTTGTGTGAGCAATTGCAACTTGATATACCGGTTCTGCTGCAGTGCAGCGGCAGATGTATACATGGGAACTGGACACTTGCTGTTAGTGTGCCGAATTATTACACACCGTGTCTCAAAAACGTTCCATCTTATAACGTTCAGCATGTGGGCATTCAGCTACAAAAAGATGATTTTTCAGTGAAGAAAGTTTTCAAGTTTGCGATTGATTTATTTGTACAACATTGTAGTACAATGTTTGTAGTGCATTGAAATTTTCAATGGCAGCCATCTTGAAAATATGCAAGTTTAATCCTGGGGTCACAGGGTCAGCACTGGCCGCCGCAAGTGATATCCACCGGCAGGTGCCAACGTATATGGCCGACATATGCCGTGATTGGCTGACTAACCAAAACACGGACTACTGCTTTGTTGTGATTGGTTCAGTAGGAAGACAATCCAACAGTCCTTTGCTGCAGCTAAAAATAGATCCCGTTCGCCAAATGGGTCCACCATATTGGTTGGCACGTAGCAGATGCCAGAGAATATTTCTTAACATCTGTGGCCAGTACGGTATCCAGAAGAATATTTATATACATCTGTGAGGTCAGATGACCCCAGACTTTTTTCGGGGACTCACCATGACCCATTAAAGCAGTTAAAGCAAAAAGTGCTTTGTTGCAATTTTGGGGGGTTGGGTGATAGAGATCGTATTTTGACCCGACTATTTCAGAAACAACGTCTTTCGAGTTGTTTCACCAGTTAATGCTCCAAACGACTGACTGTATACACCGAGAGATGCCAGGCAAACGTCTGCTACTTCTGCAACTGAGTTTCTCCAAGCTAGTGATGGTGTTCATGTACGGCTCTTTTGAAACTCGAGCGTTTGAAATTGTTCGTTGATGAACCCGGTGCTATTAGTTGTCACTGATGATGATGATGAGTTGAAAAGTTATGTTCGCCCACTCTTACAGCTAGAAACATCACGAGCGTGCTAGTGATACGCTCTGATAAACAGTTCAGTTTTCAAATCACGACGGAACGCGGATGTAAGATGGCAGCTGCACAGCGGTGCTGGAAGAGAATTCCAGGTGAACGGTCCTGCCACGGCGAAGCTGCGAGGACCATATCGGATCGTCCTTGTGGCTGGAACAGCAATATCACCACGTTGTTGTAAGCATGTGCTGTTGAAAGAACAAATGCTGCCATTCATGTGTCAAATTGCCTGATTGATGTCCGTGTTACAGCACACCTACCCACCATGCTCGCAATTTTGTTGAGCTGCTGTATACAGACTGACATGACAGAATTCATTGATTATGTGTGTTTATAGCAGAGTTTATACTTTTTACTTGTTAAATTTTATGCTTGTGGTGCACGCAAAATAAGAGTTATAACCAACAAGAAAGTGGGACTTTTTTGAGACACAGTGTAGTTTTCCGTCTGCCTTTGAATATGTGTTTATGATGTCTGAAACTGGTTATCAATGTTGTCTCCATTTTTCGCTGCAGAGCTCTGGCTGGAGCATTTAATTCATTTGTATAGCATGTACTATGACAGTGTGTCATTATCAACTTCTGTTCATCACAAGAACGTAGCGAACATAATTTCTGTCATTTATGTCTGGTTGTTATAATGCATTACTACCTCAAAATGCTTTGTTGACTTTAATCACAACTAGAAGTTACTTGTGATTGATGTTTGTTAGTGAACTTGTTAGTCGGTAGCCATAAACGCCTGCAGTATTCATAATGTTACTGTTTTCAGTTATTTAAAAACAAGCCATTTTGTCCGGTTTGCACTCACATGGTTGGTGCTGTCTGCTATACATGTCTTAAACAGAAGCCCTGTACTGCAGCTATTGCATTGGAAACTGGAAAGGCCTTCAATAGATGGTATATCCCCACAAATGCCCCCAAACTACCCCTTTAAATAGAGGTAGGTGGTGTCTGGTTGTTGGCAATCAACCTCACAAATATTGTACAACTTTGCCATAAAGCTGGCATATAGATGTTGCGCAGATAAACATTTTGGGCTGGGGCCTGACCCTTGCGGATGGGTGTACCATGCATATTATGGTCTGGCCATGATAAATCATCATGTCAAATTTTAAATCTCTGCATTAAACCATTTTTGCTTGTGAATACATGTTTTAAAAATTTGGATTCTTGGGTCCCTGCCCTCTTCAGTGGGGGCAGATCACCCCCAAAATTTATGGACTGTTCATGGCCAACTCGCCAAATGTGGTAGCTCTGGCTACAATGGCTGGAGCGTAGAGGTTATAAAAAATTTGGGGGCCAGGGCCCCACCTGCTCGGGTTGCAAGGTGGTTTTGATCCCCCCCCAGAAACCTTCCTCTGTGACTGGCATGTTATGGTGCTGAATTTTGTGTCTTAGCTACAATGTCGTCCATTGTTGAATCGGCAATCGGAAAATTTCGAAAATCGGTATTTCAAAAATAACCCTATCCAGGGGAGTTGGAGGCCCAAATCTAATCATTTTCTTCTGGAGGCAATATGAACTTACCCTAAAATGTTATCTCAATCTTTCCTGCCTTTGAAGAGTTATTTCGTACCTCAAAGCCAAACAATATGGTGACACCTGTCATAGAAACTTAATATTTTGTTTCAGGTGAGCACCATTATTACAAGGTTTGCTTATTTACTAACTTAATATTTTTATTTACAAGTAAACTTAACCATATGACATTTGCCAGTTTATAAATTGCTTAAATATAGTTGATTTTGATACAACATATGATCAGTATATTTGATTTACGAGCATAATCAGCAGATGCATGATACTGAATGGTATGGTTGATTGACAGTGGTTCATGATAGTACATTGAACAGATGTGTTACATCTCTGCAGTTGTTGTTGTTGTTGTCATCTGGTCTTTGTTGCTGTTGCGTGTATTTTCATTAGGCTGTTGATGTTGTGCTATCTTGTTTGTGTCTTTATGTTCTGTGTGGCTGTGTCTGTGAAAACTTTGTAGTCAAATGAGATTACTTGTGTACGATGATTTTTTGTCTTATTCTTTGCCACGCCACTCGTTACATGGGGTGACAACAGCAGCTGCCAAAACTTGAATTAATGTTGTGTGACGTTCACTAGAAGCCAGTCAGCTTGTAGTGGCAAGCCATCATGCAATTAAATGGCAGACACGTGGCAAAAAGTATGATGAAACGTAAGTCAGTGATAAAATATCGCTTACTGGCGTAGAGCAGATGGAGCAGTTGCCAGTTGCTCCCCCTGGAACGCCAAGGGTCACTTATGTAATTTGCGCATATCGCAACCATCCATCCATCCGGAATGAGCAGAGGGGTAGAGGAGCCAATGGGGTTCGTGGGATGGATGTGTTCCATGGGATATTGCCGTGTTCGTAATATTGAAGTCATTGAAGTGAAGTGTAACAATAATGCACCAAATTCGACTTCAGTTGTGTTTCTGCCCAGACCTCGCTGGGGAAGCTCACAGTGCTCACTGCTCCCCAGACCCCTGGATGTATTTTTGGGGTCCTACTAAGGGGAGTGAGGGGACGGAAAGAGGATTGAAGGGGAGGAAAGGGAGAGGAGGGAGAGGATGGAAAGGGCGAGGGAAGGGAAGGGATAGAATTTCATAGCTGTGCAACTGACGTCGCTAGCAGATAATTTCAAACACATGAATAGTTAGAAAAGTTAAGAAAACTAAATTAATTATTAATACATTAAATAATAATGCACTACAATTACAAATTCAATTGTTCTCAGAGGGATCATGCAGTGTTGTAGGCTTGTCGGAGTCGGATAGGTTTTCAGCTTAGATCGGAACTGTCAGCGACTGTTGTGCGGTAAGCGGAGATTATGTGGAAGTGCGTTCCAGACGACTTCGGCCGCGATTGTAAAACTTCGCACTAGCTGTGTCACTATACAAATGTATGGCTGTTGGCATAAATATTACAAACAATTTTGTAATATTTTGTTCGTATTTTGTCTTATCATAGCTATCTTATAATCTCCACCTAGAGCTATTTTGATTTATCCTGCACCGAGCACTGTCACGAACACATACAGACATAGACCAAAACATTATCCTTTATATTTAGACGACAACAGCAGCCTGCCCTATTGCGCAAATCACGACCGAATACAGCAGTTGCACTTGCACTTCGATCGGACTACTTTTGGGCTAGTTGCAATACAACGAATCCACCTGAGGTATGTGACGTAATTGTGTCGGCGCAATCGTTTGGTACGTGTTATTAGTAATTAATTATAGTGTAATTTATACTGCTTTAGCTGATAAACATTGTTTTTGCACCATTTAGTATTTCTAAATATAAGTTTTATGGGGACTGTACTCACTGTAGCAAGAGAGTGGCTAAGATCTTCCCAGCCATTCTTTAGAGTGCAAAACGTCCATTCTTCTCAGCCACTCCACAACGTCTAGTTAGTAGTTACCGTCTCTGAATATGTCATGCATACCTATTTTACTTAAGTTACTCTTACCTCCAATGGATAAATATTCCCCAGTATATATACCTTGTCATTGTTTATCAACTGCAGGACTGGAGATTAACGGGCGCAATAGATTTACATTATAAGTGAATGGCGATCAACTGCAAATGTAAGTATTTTATTTATAATTTTATACGCCCATCCCCAGACCCCCTTGTTTAAATAAAATTAAGTAAGTAGCTTAGCAGGCGGCATTGGATTACATTGTGAGTATTTCCGCCCATTAATGTACAGTCTAGCCCTGCATTATACTGATCAATCATTGTGTTATGTAGATTTTGATATTCGCCAAAATTTCTATGCAGTCTTTAATCTGGAAGATCTCTTCCATACTATTTATCCTAAATGAATTTTCTTTTGTACACGCCATTGGCCTTACTAATAAACTGATATTTCGGTGATAATATAGCTGTTATTTGGATGCTGTATAATTTTGGTCAGTTCTCTAGTGAATATGTTATTAGATGAAATGCTCAGGCTGACAGTGAGGATGACCAATGTCTTGTACAGTATGTAAAGTTCTGCCACTTACTGGTGACCATTATTAAGATCAAGAGACGACTCATCATGGTCCCTGCTGAGGCGACAAGACGAGCACCATATTGGGTGGTTGTCAGTAGTTAGTAGGTCCAGTTTGCTGCTGCTGAGGCACTGGGTCTTGCAGTATGATGACACTGTGCCATGGGCTGGGCTGCTCAAAACCTAGTATAAAGTAGTGCCCTTAGACCATAAACATCTATCTGGAAACATGAAAATTATAGTCCGAAATAAAGTGGCATGTTTTTATGGCTCACAGTGTATAATGAACTAAGTGGCATAAGAACTGATTTATGATGAAGGTGATAAAATTATTACAAGTTTCTGTTGATAACAGTGTATCACTTAAATTGATTGATGTACAGTCTTATTTTGTTGTTTTAGCAGACGCAATTTATGCCAACATTCTGTGTAGCCGATGTTGAAGTGTAGTCAATGTCGACTTGTCCTTTGGCTGGACTGCCATGTGTGATGGGCTCTATTAATGAGGAGGATGTTGACTTAATAGAAAGAACAGAACAGTACGACAGTCGTTTTGTCGGTTTTGTCAGTGAAAACATTTTTGACCGTAAAAAAGTTGGTCGTGGTGCAAACAACCACACAGTTGAAGTTTTGAATGTTAGTTCATCTGCATCCCATGACCAGTATTCTGAGCGTAGTACAGATGACTCTGACATGCCAGCTGCTACAGTGCTTCTTGTGAAGGATGGATTTGAAGGGTCGGTTGATGAAGATGTCATTGCTGCTGCTACTAATGATGATGATAATGATGACCATGACATTGATGAGAAAAAGGCTCGCATAGACTCGGTCTTCTTTGCTTGTGATCCTGCCTGCACTGGAACTGTTGCTGTGTCTGACGTTATCACTTACCTTAGTGATACACTTCAAGTAATTAACTCTTTGTATGTATACACTCTACCTGAAAGAATACGATACGATACGATACGATAGAAGAGTTTAATGTGGACTCGAAAGCTGAGATTCAGCTTTATCTAGCACACGTAGCCAGAAAAAAAGAAACTAAAACAAACAAACGCCAGTGCCCCTTTAACAGTAAAATATCACTTCTTCAAAGTGTTGTTCATTGTACTCAGCCAGATTGAAATGATTAAATAAATATTCAGTTTATGTACTACACTGATAGGTGGCACACATGGAGGCAGAGTTGAATGAAGATGTTGAGAACCAGTTGCAATTGCAGTGGTATACATTTCTGTTGTGAATGTGATGGTATTGTTTGGTAACTGAACAGGCTGTTCAGTGAATATCACTTGGCTGAGTACCATACTCACGTATAAGTCGCCCCCTAAAAATCGAGTCCGTATGTGGTCCAAAATCATTGACCCGTGTATAAGTCGCAGGTGGTTTTTGAGGACTTGTACTGGATGCAAGCTTGGCTCAACAGAGGCCGACTATTGTGTGCACGGGCCGCTGTCCACAGCGTCGTCGTGACCGACGTTAAAGCCACTCGACGCGCGGCGGGGGAGGAGGGCAGTGGCGTCGTCGACGTGACCACTGATGCGTAAAACTGACACCACGGTATCAGTCGAGCGCGATGCAACTAAGCTACGGTAATCCCACAGTGAACGCCATACAATAGGACGCTGTCACGTGGCGCTACACGTCGGAAACTGCATATTTCGTTGGCTGGAAAAAATTCTTTATTTTATGACCCGCGTATAAGTCGCCCCCCAAACTTTTACGTCAAGATTTTGTCATAAATTTTGCGACTTATACGCGAGTATATACGGTAATGCTTTTTTCATATCTTGTTAATTAATGCTCTTATTAAATCTACTGATAACAGAACTAGGGAACATACTAACTCATCACCATAAATAAATATTGATTGAGTGATCTGTTAAAGCATTGTTGTACACTTTGTGATTACTAAGCTTGACAAGTAAGTAAAGTAAAGTAACACATTACATCTACACCTCTAATGTGCAAAATGAAAAACCTTATTTATGCTCATTTCCATCAAAATATTCACAGGAAATTTGTTTCAAAGTAAAAATTTGACAGAATTTCTGTTATATGTAAATGGTTATGTCCTGCATGTATGTTTGTGATCAATAAAATGTTACCCGGTAATCAAATGTTGTAGGTAAATGTTACATCTGAAAGTCTTGAAAAATTACGAACATTTCTGGATGCATATGATGCCAATTGGCTTTTGAATTTAAAGCAATACAGAGCTGGCATGTCATTATGGATGAAGTCAATGGGTGTCGATATATCATACAGGTAAACTCACAGTGTTACTGAGTCGTTTTGTCAATGACTTTGTTTTTGGAATAAATTGCCTGATTCGGTTGTAGTAGCTCCAAGTACTGCTCGCTTTAAAAAAGTATTAGTGTAATTTTGTTAATAATGTTGATGCTGATTTCTTTTTGCCTATGAGCTACTGATGATATCGTATTGTGCATCTCACATTTATTGGGCATCAGTCAGTGGTTTTCCTCCCTTTGAGTTAATGTTGACACATCGTATACATGTATGTTGATTCTATTCTTATTGTCATAGTGTGTCTTGAAAATGAATAAAAAAAAACAAATAAATAAATAACTATTGTTGGGTGTGCAGGCTGTTAATACTTGTGTTACTGATTAAATGTGAACTAGCTTTTCACGGTGCATATCATCGCATGGTGCCACACTACCTGTGTGCTATAGGCCTATTGATGCAGTTGCCTGCCGCCGTGTTTTATGCAATATATAGAGATGATGAAGCGTGTAATACGAGTGAAGAATTGGCTAGCAGTTCATGTGCAGTTACTGGTGACGAGCTGCAGCTTGGTTCTGCTGCTGGAAATATTGAAAATGACTCGGAAAACAGCGAGAACCGCAACAACAACAGTAAATTGCCAGTCTACTGCTGTTTGGTTGCTTAACAGTATATACTGGTTATGTGAATTTAATAATGTGTATGTAGTTGTTAATACTAATATTCAGTAATAACTGAGCCTCTGTCTTGCACGTTTCTGAGATACAGTTTGAATATTTTATACCCCGCCTGAATTTGTCACACACCCGCAGAAGTTTGTCGCACACACCCATATAGAGTAACGTTGTTGGAACTTAAAAATCAAAGCAGAGTAAAGTTCTGAGTACATACAGCGATGAGGCTATTAGATAGTTAAAGAATTTTGAGGACGTGTTTAGCTTTGCTGAAACAGTATCAGAGTGTAACTGACAGACGGAAAGATGGATGAATGGACATATTGCAGCCCCTTAGTGCCTGCTATGCATAGCATCATGCAGTAAAAAATTAGTCCTGTTCTTAGACCAAATGGATTAGCTGGTTGGCCTATGCAGGATTATACATAAGTTATATGTTGTCTCAAATAAAGAATATATGAAAATTATTTTTATGCAGGATGAGCATTTGTTAGGCTATATCACACGGATTGATTATATTGGTTAGTTTTCTGCGAAGTATTCTAGTGAACGTTTTTATAATCTGATATGTTGTAATTATCTCATTGTATGGGATTGTGTTTTGGCCTCTGTGTGTGTTGTGTTCATTTGTCTGTCTGTGCACAAATGCACGCTGTTTGATATTGCATCTGGCTAAAAGTGAGCACAGCCACTGGGTAGGGATTCCCATGGGGCAGAGTTGGTTATTAAAATTTTGACCCAAGGTGAGTGGTGATGTGGTAGCAGAGATACCAGATTAGCAGAATAACAAGTCCGTATCAGTCAACATCACTGCCTACCCACTATCGTAATTTGGCATTTTGTTGAACATACCATGAATACTGTGTGTCAATTCTGGGCCCTCAGAGCCGACTTTGTAATGCCTATAATGTCTGGGCTCCTCTTAATCGACCTGATTAAAAACAAAATTTAGCAAAATCACTTATAGCCAAACAGTGATATCTACATATCTGCCTTACTCCCACCCCCAGTTCATTAGTTGAGGATAGTTGTCTAGAGAGTAGAGATATGCTTTCTGCTGACGGCCTTTTAGTTTGTGTTTTGAATCTCACATGTTTGTTAGTAGATATTGTGTGGCATTGTAGGTGTTCATTACTTGCGAGTGGAGCCAATAGGTGCAGAATCGAGTTTGGAGAATTCAAACTGCAGCAGTGAAATGTGAGGCGTTAATTGTTTACGAAATGTTTCAGAGTAATTCAGTGACAAGTACGCTCAAGTCTTCAAGGAATGTTTTAACTTCAACTTAGATACTGTACTGTCTTCGGTATAGTTAGCAATTAGTGTTACTTATAGTAGGTTATTTTTTCAGCTATTCAGGATACGTTATCCAGAGTATTTTGTAAGTAAGTAAGTAAGTAATCTTTATTAATGTGACAGATGCATATACAGGGAAAGACTACATAAAGCACAGAAACATAAACATTTAAACACACAAGATAGAGAACTCTAAACATTACCATTCAGTGTTACATCATGATGTTACAATCAGTAAATAATTCATGAATCTTCAATGAATATGCAAACACAGTGGGCATACACTAATATGTACATAAACATAAGTCCACGCAGGGTAAAACCATGTTCAAATATATCTACAAAATACGTCGTATAAAAGAATTCTTATGTAATACAGTATTGTAGGGTGGGAGATGAAAAGACAGACCACTACATAATTGTAGGTTTGTAATGTACCAGTAATATTGGTAGTTTCTGGTGCTTGTGCATTGAATGATATGGTGTTGTGTGTGTTGGGTGACACAGTGATGTGATGGAGCTGCATATGAGGCTGTCAGCTGCTGAGCAGGAGAACAAGAAGCTTGCTGATGCGCTGTTAGCAGAAAAGATGATAAGGCTGGAACTGACCGAGAAAACTGATGACTTGAATTCTCAGCTGTCTCAGCAGAAACAGTTGTTACTGGACTCTGAGAGAAGGTGCACTGCACAAGATCACAGCATTTAGCTGTAGTCATTGTTTACCCTCATGTGCTAGTAATGATTAAGTAAGTAAGTAAGAATGTCTAACAGTAAAAGTTACTAAGCACTGCAGTTTCAGTCTGTCAGACAAATTGATGTCATCTCTGTAATTACCTATATTGTGCACAATGTACAAAATGCTATGCCAAATGCAGCCAAATTGGCAACTTGTTTCACTGATTCAAACTTTTGATTCAGCTGAGATGGTATGATATTTGAGACTGTGAGTACTTAAGATAAACGGAGATGGCAATTACTGTCCATGCACCTGTTGACGAGCCCATAGGCACGACAGCTGTGTGTGTTTGGGACAGCAACACTTATCTCTTCCCCTC
>Ga0056114_1001344_pt1 | contig 11026 bp, 5 predicted proteins | sample WorMetHERISLAND1_FD_77005 | JGI IMG/M metagenome (GOLD analysis project Ga0056114, IMG submission 77005) | Marine gutless worms symbiont microbial communities from Max Planck institute for Marine Microbiology, Germany - Olavius loisae HERON... ...
AAGTCTATGCGTCATTCAACGAAAGATTGTTTTTTTACTCACCTCATCTGTCTAGGTCAACGATCATAACTAGATAGGTGAGGTGTGAAATGAAACCATCTTTCGATGAATGACTCATAGACTTGCTACTAACTATGCCAAAAATTACTGTAATCGGACACCTATTGTTAAAGTTATTGTAGAAAATGTAGTCACATGTTTTTTTGGGACACAGTGTATAATGACTGGTACCGGTGGAAACAAATTGTATTTTCCCCTTATCTTGCTTCTCCCACGTTCATCAGCTTCACTGCATTCTGCCTAACATCGACTCCTGAACATCTAATAATGTCACTATTTCCCTTTCTCATTTCAAATTATTTTACTGTAATTCTTTGCTGTGACCGTCCTTAATGTCAAATTAACCAACTGCGGCAGATTCTGAACTGTCTTACACATGCTGTCAAGATTCATAAGTCCGTCGACTTTATCTCACAAAGATATACAGATAAGAAAACTAGCATGTTTGGACGACTTTAGACTTTGCCTACAGCAGTTTACAATCTCTCGAGCCTGTTGAAAATTGTGTTAGATTGGATTAGTATGAGGTACTTCAGTACAAATTTCATCCAATTTTTCAATATTTGCAGGATATCTTTCAAAGTGGATTTCCATAACGCACGCCGGGCTAGTAGCTGTTGTGGATATGTTTATGACCATACGAGTGATCAGCTACTCTAGTTTTTACTGTTATATTTTCAGTGTTGTCGTTTATGATGTTGTGTGTGTAGTTAGCAATTACCTGTTGAGATTTTGTGTTTAATTTCAAAGGTCAGCACAAGAAAGACTTCATTCCAGACATAGTCGGACCTATTATACAAATGACGCTCATCCCAGAAAATGGTAAAAATTACCGTGCATCGTTGTAATATATTATTATTTACAAAACCCCTGTAATATGCTTTGTACACTAGTACCATGCAAACAAAACCATCTTTAACTGTCGTTCACAAGCTCCTATGCTGAGATTGCCGAGTCTCACTATTCCTCGTACTAATCTCACAATCGGTCAGCGCGCTTTTTCCTTGTCGTCTGTTCTCATTTGGAATTCCATCCCTCTCTCTGTTAGAAATGCTCCTACCATCAGTTCATTCAAACGCAGGTTAAAAACATTCTACATCTCTTCCATTTCTTCCTAAACCCCGCCACTTAGCAACAGCCCGTGCCTCTGATTCAAGCCATGCTCGACTATGCAGCGCGTTATAAATTTCATATATGTATGTATGTATGTATGTCTCAAATTGTCCGGACGTGAGTTTTACGCTTTCGGTCCTGCATAGCAGAATGTGCATCTTTGGAATCTTGTCAGCCAGTAGCGAGTTGATCGCGACTGGCTGACTGCAGATGACGATGTCGTTCAAGCTGTGAAACTCGTCGGCACAGTTCATGTGGGTACGAAGGTGCCATGTCGTGTAAGCACTGGAAAACATGGATTCATGCATTTGGTTTTTTTTTGTGCGCCAAGTAAGTAAGCAAGTTGGCTTCTAGGCACACATAAACAAAAAGTCGATATGCGCCGCAGTCTCGCTCAATCAGAGACGTCTTCAGAAGCCGTCTAAAGTGTCCTATTTCAGTGTGTAAACTGGTAAACTGTTCCACAGCCACAGACGAGCAACCAAAAAGCTCCTGTTGCTAAGGCGCGTTCTTGTATACGGCTGTGTGGTAGAGTTTCATACTTGCGATCGCGAGATTGTGTGTTCAAATCTTGCCTGCGGCTACTATCTACACCAATGACAACTCAGCCTGCCATCCCTCCAGGGTCGGTTAATGACTATCAGTGAAAGCTGGGGAGCAAACAGACACACTCTGAGGTGCACTAGCCTCGTATCTATGGTCTTGCAGCTCTTGCCAGCTGAGGGCCAAAGAAACGGTGATCAGCACCACCAGTGAGGCTCGGGAAGGACATTACTATGTTTTTGGTCAATTTATGGACAAGCTGCACTGCATGACACAGTAGGTAGCCGACGAAGACGATTTGTTGGGCACATCCTGCGACTCCCGACAACCAGACCAGCTAGTCTGGCCATAATATGGAGACCAGAAGGTGGCAGGAGGAGGGTCGGAAGACCAAAGAGGACATGACAAGACACACTGAAGGAAGATCTGGACACACTGGGTGTTGATGCGAATGACGCGAGAGATACTGCCAACGACCATGCCAGATGGAGACAACTTGTCGCCCAATGTTCTGATCAGAACGGGAGGAACTAAGTCTAAGTAAGTATTATTAAGTTGTTTGCCCCGGATTTCAGAACATACAAAAATTGGCAGTAAACCAGTAAAGGCAGTGAGTCCTGTGTTCAGTGTGGCTTGAATTAGATAGTTTGTTCGTTCCAGCCAGTAATTGTGTTTTTCCCTGTACTCTGTTGACAGAACTGCGGCGCAAGACTATTCCGATATTCTTTGACATGATGCAGTGTGAGTTCATGAGCATTGTTCCGGGATCCTCGACGCAGCAGAAGAAACGCAGCTTCGAAAAGGTCGTTGAACTCTGCACAGTTGGGTGGAGTCAGTGATAGTAGGACAAGAAGCCAAGCTGTCACTAGGATAGCCGACCGTACTGCCTCACAGCAGCTTTGGGGGTCACGTGACGTCATCGGTCACATAACCATTTGATAGCCCATATGCCATTTCCTATTGGTGGTCCTTTGGAATGGAGTCTCTAGATCCAGCCGTTTTCGAAATATTGCACTCTAAGCGTATTGGGGTCACGAGTTTGACCTTTCAAGTTCACGTGACGTCATTGGTCACGTGACCATTTGATAGTACATATGCCATTTCCTATTGGTGGTCTTTTCGAACCAAGCCTCTATCTCTAACGGTTTCTGAGATATTCAATGTCGAATGTAGCGCAATGGTTGACATGACCTTGATCCGACCTCTAAACGAAGGTCAAGGTCATTCATTTTGGTACCAATCGATTTCTTATATGCGACTTCCCATAGGCTCTCAATAGTAACTTTTGCTCTGTGCTGCACCATTTAGCTACAATACATTTTGTACAGACGACAGACAGACGCTACACTGTACCAATAGCGCGACCGTTAGTATGGTCGGCTAAAAACTCCTGGTATGTCCAAGAAGGTTGTAAAATCTGAAACGAGAGAAGATTTGTAGTTAGGAAGAGAGGTAACTCGCTGGTGTAGGTTCATCTGAAACTGGCCAATCACCATATGTGCTGACACGTTCCCATGAGAGGGTTGCTTCAAAAGGGCAAATTTTTTTTACTGAAAATTTGGTCCTTGGTATTTTGCAGCAAAACTATCAAATAACATGTCAGGTCCCTGGGAAGGTTTGTAGGCGGTTCGTCTCATCCCCCCTTACCTACTTGTATGGCTTTTGATTCCCAACCAAACCGCTGGAGTTACAAACTCCCAAATAAAATAAATGGTAAAATGGCTCCGGATATTATAGAGCGCTTGAAAGCGTCAGCATAGCATCAGCTTTATCTAGTGCTCTCACCATTTGCCCAACTCCAGCTTCTTACAGCTCGGAAGAAGGAGTGGTGGCCAGCCACAGCGGACAGTTTACCCCAGGCAGTTACCTGTCAACACTGTGATACACACTACATTAGCAGGCATCGAAAGCCCAACTTTCCGATTGTTAGTCCGACGCGCTACCAGTAGGGCTACCGAGGCCACCAAAATATGACAGGATTACTGAAAATGCCCAGGCAGACAATTTTTAGGGGTCGATGTGCCCCTTTGCCGACTACAATGGTGACCCGAGAACCCTAATTTTCGCTACACCCCTCCTTAAAATGCAAACAGGCCGTGCATGCGTTCCAAAATGTGAAGAATTTGTCTTGTGTTTGTGCAGTTTGAGAAAGCAATGATCGTGACGCTTGATGAGCTGATTGCCGCTGGACATGGAGACACACAGTACCAGGAACTGTTTGCCGAAATGTACGTCTCTGAGTCTTGTTCTAGATCTTGCTAGTTCAGTGGCTAACATGGCAGAGCTGATACAGACTCAGGGTTGATCTGTGCCATAAGAGTAATTGATGCAGTAAAAAAGACCTTCTTGCTGGAGTTGCACTTTAAAGGTTAAAGGTTAGACGATATATTTCTTCGTGTACACACCTCAGAGCTACGGGACTTCACCTGTCATATGAGATCACACAGTGTTATCTGCCACCCGACACAGGTGAATGCACCCCACCTAACCCCAGCCAGAAAGGCTGATACACGATTAACCTAACCCAGACGGATGGAAGGCTGAGTTGACCTAGGTGGCTGGTTACATACCGAGAACCGAGATGTTTTATCTGCCTGCAGACAGTCACCCATCCAAGTATTAACCGAGCCCTACGTAGAGCAACTACATTGATCGATACCAATATGCTACCCCAACACCAGATCCAGATGCACTTTTTGTTATATTTTTTCTACATTGTGGTGAATAAATCTAATCATTTTTTACTCGTGTTGCATTTGTTATCATTGCAATTCGTTATCACTGTCAGTGTTATTTCTGCCGTCATATTTAGTCTGTATTTGTCGTTAGTTATATACACATTTCTTACCTTTCTGCGTATTTCTCTATACGCTACAGGACCTAGTGTTCTAGGCGTTATTCAGTGTAAATTTTCGTGAACTCGGTTGAAAGGTTAAATAGTGCGGTTTATTTTGCACCACCATGTGTTCTTACTTACTTTTTTACTTACTTAATTAACATCTGGCAACTTTGTCAGTTTCGTTGGACCCATTCTGTTATTTTGCCGACATACGCTTCACTGATCGGTTTTAGAAGTCATCGTTTTGTTTTTGCCAGCTAGTTTTTGCTTACTATATCTTTGATGCAGCAGTAGCCGTCATTGAAAAGTCCAGTCGGTTAACTCTCCGTAGTAATGCTTATTAGTTCAGTCATCAGGCCTCTAAAACTGTTGTCTCAGAAATGACATATAATATGTCGATTGTGGCGTTAGATGATAATTACTCACCTGTAGCAATGCCGTACTTTCTGGATTATTTCACCGTCTTTACTGCCTTATTCTTTATGTCCATGACAAATTTCCCGACTCACTTCAATTTACTCGCCATATTTGCGGGAATTTTGCCGATCCGTTTGCTTACAATGCGTCTCCTCGTCCAGTCGTGAGACGAGCATTTGACGTGTGCGTAGAATGCTCGGCTGCTGCAAGGGTCATCAGCATCTCTGTCATCAAGGACCAGCCTTCGTCAAGACTATCAAGGAACTCTTGCAGCTCCTGTTGGAGTATCGGTCGGTCGTTTGTGACAACGACAACTGTGACAGCACGATGCGCTGCACCGTCAACCTACTGGCAAGTCAGATCACTGCGTACAGCGGTCCACCCTGCCTTGCCGATTGTTTCTTTTCCAGTGACTTGTCAGCAGACCCGCCCCCCCCCTTTTAAATTGTGGGTACAGTATAGTTCTTGGTTATAGTTTATGTTTTTAGTTTTGCATGTTTTGCACCAGTCAAGAGGATTGACTGGGAAGATCAGCTCCACAATGGGTTGAGCAGACTGTTAAACTGTACTCAAGTCAACTAAGTGAATCGTAACACTATCACAGTGGTGTCTGGCTCACAGTAGTAGGGTTTTAGTTGTAGTTGCATTGGTACTAGTTATAGCTGTAGTTGTTTGTCGTCATTATCATCGGTGTTTATGCTGCTGCTGACATTTCATTATCTTTGCTCGTTTCCTGGCCAAGTGTCTGTGTTATTTGTATGACTGTCACCGCATATATACTCGGCAGCATTGTAGAATAAGCCCACCTCGTTTCCTGGCCGAGTGTCGTAAAATGCAACTAAACCAGGCTAGTTTTGTTTTGCTGTGTTTTACGTTGTTTGCTGATTCTGGGTTGTGTTTAGTTTGTGTATTGTGTGTAGTTTTAATTCGTCTTCTGTCCTGTATTTTCCAGCGTGTACCAACGTGAATGGCACCATATAGCCTAATTGTGCTGATGTGCCGTTAAGAATCACTCACTCTGTGGCTGTCGTTGGTTGCCTAGAACTTCTACCACGACATTCAGCGGCACGAGCTGTACATCCGGTACTTGAACAAGCTCTGTGACCTGCATCTCAGGAGTGATAACTTCACCGAGGCAGCATACACCATGATGCTCTATGCTAAACTGCTCCGCGTATGTACTCATAATTACCTCAGCCGTTGCAGTTTTCCTTAGAAAATATTAATGTTTACTGGTTAGCGAGTGTCAGGCTAAAAACCGGACAGTTTTTGCACGCCCCATATTCTCAGTTATAGGATTACACATCTGCAATGTTGGGCCATAAGATACTTGATACAGCATATGAAGCCGTGCCGAGCACGAGCAGACTATTTTTCTTCTAAAAATGCTGAAAACTGATAAAGCAACCTTTTATTTTAAAGATAATTTTTTCCTTCCAGTACTGATGTGCAACAGTCGATCGCAACTAACTTGTCGTGCTGCAAAAGCAGGTCCACTGATTTACCATTTTTCGTATTCTGCTAACTTTTTCACTGTCTGGTTTTATCAGTAGTTTAGCTGCTGGGAACTTTAAAATATTTGGGGAAAATATCCCACACTGAAGGTGTTTGACCATAGCTTGGCGGGTCTGTTGCTCAAAAGCAATGGAATTTAGTATTTAACTGTAGCGTTTTGACATGCATATAACCTAAACAGTTGATTCTGATTGGACAATGGATTTGTCAATCAGCGTGGGGCAAAAATATTGCAAAAAATTGTTTTTTTAGCATTATTGTGATCAACATCTCATACCCTTGTACTGATTGGTGAAATTTTACTTGGCAACGCGCACAAGCTATTTATTCATTGATTGATTGATTATCATATATCGGCATGTTCCATGTGTTCAGTGGACGGATGACGTGGTGCCTCAGATGCTAGCCAGTAGCAAGTATCCCGACCAGCAGATCCACCGAGATCTCAAAGAACAGCTCTACTACGACGTCATCCAGTACTTCGACCAGGGCAAGGTACGTCGATTCTCTCGACTGTCGCTGTACTGGTGGCTGGTGTGGTCAATATATCTGATGACTAGGGAGCGAACTTCTTTGTAGGTAGGATGATCGGCCAGATTCAGTAGCTGTAGCCAAGTGGCATGGACATGCCAATGTGCTTGTGTGAACAAATGCGGAGAATGTAAGTAAGCTAGTAGGCAGGTAAGTAATAGTGTTTTTAACCCTTTGACGCCCACTGTTGCCGTTATGGGTACGGCTATAAAAAAACTTTCTGTGCCAGACCGGGTTAAGCCACCATTTGTAATTTTTGACATCCGGGCACTCTGACGCTCAGGGCTGAGCGTCCGGGCACTCTGACGCTCAGGGCTGAGCATCAGAGTGCCCGGATGTCAAAAATTACAAATGGTGGCTTAACCCGGTCTGGCACAGGATGCTTTATAGCTGTACCCATAACGGCAACAGTGGGCCGCGTCAGAGGGTTAACATGATGTGACTGCTGCATGGCATGGCTTCACTGGCTGGCGTGTGTTACAGATGTGGGAGATGGGCATCGACCTGTGCAAGGAGCTGTCAGGGCAGTATGAGACGGAGACGTTCGACTACATCCGACTGTCGTCCATACTGGTCCGACACCACTTTAATGTGGACTTAGTCACTAATTATTAAAGTATCTGTAGTCTGTGCGCACTGTTTATTCTTTGAATCGTCTGATTTTCCGCAATCGGTCCAAGTTATGCCAGCTGTCGGGTTGAAAAAAAGGATAATTTTTATCATTAATGGAGCTGGCTTTTTGCTGCCCCATTTGTCACCCAGCCAGCAGTATTGTGAAGGGACTGTTTTTTTTCAAATTCTTGCGACATATTTTTCTATTGTAATATTCCTCATAACCTCGGAGATTTATTGCCGACTAAATTGAACAAATCCGTCATTATGATATTTTGAGTCTGTTTTCAAACTACAATAAAAATATTTTTGTTTTCAATCCAGTAGATGAGTGCAATGTGAATAATAGTGAAGAAATAGGTAGAAATGGGCTTTAGGCAACTAGAAAACAGTATTTAATGTCTGCAGTCTCAATTCAAAAACTTGGGCAAACCTCTGTGGAAACATTATTAGATTGTAGAACATTTTTAACAGTTAATAAGTTAATAAGGTGTACGTATTAGTGAATCCGAGATTCTCAAATGACTTGCTGAGAGCAGGTACACTGGCAGCTAAACTACAGCAAAACGGTGAACTGAAATTATTTATCTCCATTTACTAGAACTAAAATGAGAACTGAAATGATTAAAAACTGAAACTATACAAAAAGTATATCAATTGGTGTTTGGCCGAACTAGAACGCAAACTTAAACCAAAATGAACTAGAATATCGTTTTCGTTTTATTTTTTGTCACGTGATTTACTTCAACGAGATTCACCAAAATAGTCTCGGCCTTTATTGAGCGCAGAACAGTGACCTTCGTTGAGTTATTCAGAATGGTACTAGTATCGTAGCAGTCGTAATAGCAGTAGCAGTGGCACTGAAGTTTAAATCATACTTTAAGGCCAACGCTTGTTACCGTTGTGTTTCACTCCAGAGGAAGCAGGCCGAGCTTTATGATTCCATCATGAACAAGATTCGTCCAGAACCGGAGTATTTCCGCGTCGGTTACTACGGACTTGGGTTTCCGTCATTCCTCCAGGCAAGTTCCGCAGTGTCGCTTACTTATAATACTGTTAGTGTCGACGATAATCAGAAATTGGGACGATGCGCTGTTACCATTGCACACATGTAACAGTTGAGACCCTTAAAAGAAGTTTAAATCTAACATTTTTGTTAGGTCATCTAACTGAAGAGAATTTATTAGTCACACTTGCAGCCATAGGCTGTTTAGCTGAATGTAACAATCAAAGAGAGAATCAGACTCAATATCACAAATCACATTGTCAGTCAAATGTCAATAATCGATGAGTTCTAAAAGTGATTATAACAAGTTATTTAATGCATGGTTAATGAACGAACAGTGGCGTCATAAGAGTACGCTTGTGTTCACTTGGAAATTTTTCATAACACCTAAGCCGTGAAGTGAGTGCTTGTTCATTTCTTTAGTACGATGTATACGAGGTTAAATGCAATGCGGTGATGATTAGACCATTCTGATTCAGGGAAAAGTGATTCGATCTGATCCAGTTCACACTGACAAATTCAATTTTTTTTATCTGATTTGATTGGACAGATTAAATAGACACTTGTACTCCGAGAGTCAAATTAATTACAAGTTGCTACTAATTTTTATATTGTGCATATTTGTTTTACGCGATTGCGTTAAACTTTACTTTAATATTAAATTAATTTTGGGCTGAAAGTACAGTGAATAAGTAATAACAAAAGCACAAAAGCTGGCGAATTGAAAGGCCGATTTATTTACAAAACGAATTGATGCAGATTGATTTAGAAAACGGAGTGATTCGATCCAGTTTGAATTGTGAGAGCTGGCTGTAATGAGGATAACTGCTGAGTTTGAGAATTCCCAAGAGAGCCAAAGAGTCCATATAGTCTATTGAGACATGCTTAGAGAACTATGATAACTTTGAGGGGCGTTCAAAAACAGCAACAGAATAAACTGTTGTCTCTTTTGAACCACATGTGTTATTTCAACAAAATTTGCAGGATATGTGGACTGAATCCTCATCTGTAAACCTGTAAATTTGGTAAATATATCTGCTACAATTCCAGAGATGTCAAATTTTTCCAAGAGGTTCCTTTTTTGGCGCGCCCTGTATATACTGAAAAGTGACAACATATTCTTGGTCCTCCAGCCAGCCACTTGCAGTGTGGATAACGTCCTCATCGTCAAACAAATTTCCGCCCTTTCATGAATGTCCCTTCAGTTTTGGAAACAAGTGCTCGTATTCGTGTAATGCAAACAGATTTTATAATAGAATATTATGTAACTGTCAGTAATAAGTAGTTAATTAACTATTAATAATTAATTATTCTTAATATGCCGATGCAGAATCGAGTGTTTGTGTATCGTGGGAAAGAATACGAAAGACTTGCAGATTTCACCGCTCGATTTCAGAACCAGTTTCCGAATGCACAGGTAATGTGCTCATAATTATAATCAAGTCTACCACGGAGTTTATGTTTTGCCCCAGTATGGTAGCGGGTTTGTCTGTTATCTGGGATGCACAATATGTTGTGGACGAGTTTTTTGCTGTTAAAATTTTTAGAAGGGGCAGGACACAACACAAGACACGGTACAGTTGTTAAATTTTGGATTTGGCATTTTTTGCAGTACTCTGTGTTTTACATTTTGGGCTGCGTTAATGGATAGTCAGTACGCTGTGCTGAATTACGTCATCGGGTTTTGTAGAAAATGTGAATATGTGCTCTTTACAGATAATTCATCGTTCAACATACATGTATTGTAATGTTGTGATAATTAGGACGTGCGTTTTGGTTGGGGGTAAGTTGAAAGAAGTTATGTGGCATATCTGTTGTTTCAAGCTGATGAAGAAGCTAAATGCTCCTACAGATGAGATGCGTGAGTCCAACATGCAGTGTACGTGTGCTTACATATCTGACAAATGATATTATTATACAGTAAATCTGTCTTGTTTTTATATATATTAAATTTAATACGTTATTGTAAAAGGAACTCTGGATTGTGAAGCTACGCAGATGCGATATTTTTATAGCAATAATGTAAATATTTACAAACAAGTAAATTTCAAAGTGGTTAGAGTCTGTGGCTGCAGTCTATTGCGTCTGTATTGTTCTTATTGTAGTTGTTTTTGATAAATAAATATCTGTAGCACAGGTTGACAGCTGGAAATGTGGTTTACATTATTTTAGAGCAAAATTGTCAAATGTTTTCACTTGTCTCTTTTCTGGCATTGTCACAGTTGAACTGTTTCACAGCCAAGCCAGCCCGATCACCATATGTGTTGAAATTAGGGTTAGGACGATAGTCCCATCGTACTATCGTATCGGCCGATAGTCGGACTATCGGACGACAATCGCTCCGGCCGATTGTTTCAGTCCGATAGTTTTCCGATAGTGCCATTGTGTTG
>Ga0056114_1001345_pt1 | contig 11024 bp, 6 predicted proteins | sample WorMetHERISLAND1_FD_77005 | JGI IMG/M metagenome (GOLD analysis project Ga0056114, IMG submission 77005) | Marine gutless worms symbiont microbial communities from Max Planck institute for Marine Microbiology, Germany - Olavius loisae HERON... ...
AATATAAAAATTACTAACTGTAATTCTAACTGTAACTGGAAAACCATAACTGGAATTACACTGATGGTCACATCATAATGTGAAGCTGTGAACTGTGGAGAGGGGCGATTGTTTAGCACCATCCATGCACTCGCAGCCACAGGTTGTTGCATGCGGTCGGTACTGTTCATTAACAGTATCAGATTTCTGCACTATGTACTAGACTGCTGGTGTGCAACAATGCAAGCACTGTATTGTATATTAACATTGGATCTATTACTGGATGCAGTGGACTAGAGCTGAGTTCACCAGCTCATTTAGTGGACCTAAGTACTGCATTGGTCGTGTTTAAACTCAGTGAAATCAGTATCCATTATCAACTCTCATCAGTCCATAAAAATATTGGGATTCATGACTTCAATTGTATTGTAACCAAATCCACATTATGCCAAAGCACTATTAATGAGAGTCCAGTGTATTACCAATTACAATAATCAAACTGACCCACACACTGCCTGGTAAACAATCTTTTAAGAATTTACACATATATACATTAACTACAGTTCACTTTGTAACTACACATTTGTCCGGTGACAAGCAGTACTGATCACAGCCCAGCCCAGCAGTGCTGCTGCTATCTGGTGTGTTTACCTTTTGATTGTCAAAGTAGTACAACTGTTGTTCGGACGCATTCAACACAAAGTACAAAGACTTCCATTTCTTAGACCTCTGACCTGCAACAATCATATACACAACCACTGCCGGTAACAGCGAAGAACCAAAAGAAAATGGCAAATACTTTAAAAAAACTGTAAAAAATCCATCCAGAGGAGAATGAAATCACAGTGCTAGTTTAAAACTGAAAATGATTAACAAAACTTGTTAATGTAAGTCAAATGAACTAGTTGTGCTTACATATGAAGTTCAATTTCACCAGCAAATTCATCTAATTAACAAGAAAGCCGTGCTGCCGCAAGGAAACCGTGCGATGCCGAATCTGTTCTTTTCAGTTTAAAGTTCACCAACGACAGTCACTACAAGTTAAGGTGTAGCCAAGATTTGACAAAGCAAGGCTTCAGAGCTCCAAATATACAGTATTGGTGCATTGTGTAGTAGTCAGATGCACTGTTTAGTACAACTGAACGATGTAAACACAGTATTTCATTTAATCAACCCTGCCATATTGCTGCCAATAAAAAATAGTTTGTTCTGTAGTTTGCAGTTGAGAAGTGACTATAGATAAGGGTGGGTATATCGACTGTCATAAACCTCTATATTTTACATGCCTAATGGTCGGCTAGCATTATTAACAATTTAACATAAAAGTATATTCATCTGTATCAACTGTAGATAGTGACAGGCTGACAACATTTCTAAGGCAAAGACAAGCACAGCGATCATTGTTCCACCATGAGGCATGAGTGCACTGCTGTTGATGGTCAGATGTCCAGCTGATAATGACTGCTAATTGACCGTTTCTTTAACTACTGAAGCAATGTGACTACCAGATCCGATGTCATATATCAAATCTGGCCAGATCTCGATTTGGCCAAATAGTAGAAATCCGGCCAAATTCGGATAACCAGATTGGATATCCGTCATGAGGTTGAGTTAGTGGCGGATCCGACCAGGTCTAAATGCAAAATCTGTCAGTTGAGCAAAGACATACTTTTCTTGTTGAGGTATCCACTGATGACGATTGTGTCTTTGCGGTTCAAGAAGAAGTTGGAGCCATTTGACTGTCGCAGTGACTGGTAGATCTGAGTGGCGTCGTTGCACGCAGCCAAAGGATGAAGCTGCACAATAACATCATCAGTGAGCACACAGACATCACGACATACAACAACCAACAATAATGGACAGCAGCTGTATTTACAGTTAAAGCTGTTAGCCAGTTAAACAGACATATTTCAAACAAAATTTTAAAAACATAATGTAATGTCAGTTGAGTAGTGTTTAAGATCTCACTCCATACATTATAGGTCGTTTTGAGACAATCATCCCTGCCAATCAACACACAGCCTTCTCAACCAATCACTTGGCTCATACTAACAAAACTAAACATAATTACAAATTACACAAAAACTTAAACAACCATGCACAAAAACTACTAACAGACGTACAAACTGAAGCAAATGAAACTAAAGGCTTTTTATGCCGTCAGCCAGGAAATGGATCAGGCTTGCTCTATAGCTCCTGGGAGCCACACAGTTCAGAAATGCAAAGTAAACTTTACATCTGACGCAGCGTAGCATTTCCGGCAAGAGGCCGTTCCCGATGTCATCACCAATTCAAACTGGTCAAAAAGATATGAACTTCACTTCACCATCATTAACAACTACATCTTATTCACAAGCCAATCAAATTACAATGAAGTATTTGGTGCAGAAACATCATGCAGTTGAATTAAATTACATAGATTTCAGGATCGAGTTAATCTCACATATATGACAATGATACATTTAAATCTCTCTCGAGCACGCTAATAATAGGCAAACCTGCAGAACGGGTGTACACAGAACGTGACCTTCAACTATCTGTTCTTTCTTGTATCGCTCCACAATGTCGTTAATGCTACAGACAGACAAACTGTATTACTCATAAAATAACAACAATTGTAGATTCATGATTCACTCTGTAAAGTCTGTTATGATACGTAAACAGAGGAGAACAGGATGGACAGGAAGAAATGAAGAATGGAAAGGAAATGTGATAGAAAGGAAGTTGACAAAAACTAGAACAACTAAGAACTAAGATAAGAGCTGGAGTAAAATTACAGTTCTGCTGCGTAAAGAACATAGAACAGTGGACCAAGCACAGATCCTTGGGGTGTACTAAACCTGACCAGGACTTTGACAGACAACAGACGAGAAATGAGCAAAATCACTCCAGAACCATGCTGGATAGGACAAAAGAGGGTTCATGGTGACTCAAAATCCATCCACAACGTTTTGAGTTATCCTGCACTCAGAAAACAAACAATCAAATTAATTAATTAACCGAACGATCACACTATCCTCTGACTTTGTCGTGTATGACTAGCAACAAACTGGAGTCATCACTGAGGTAGACCGGTGCTGGCCAGATAATGATCATAAAGTATAAGAGAAGAACTCTCTCATCTCTCACAACAGAAACACGTCTCGACCACATCAGAACACCAGCATGTGCAAGCATATACATGACACACACACAAACCTATCAAACTGTCGGCCACCCATCGAGTACTGGTGCCCAGACTTGTGAATTCTGAACCTCTGGACAGCAGTGTTGCAGTAGAAGAATATGGCGAAGTCGCCTTCGGTGGTGTCACTTGGCCGCACCAGCCAGCTATCAGGTCCGGCTGTCACAAAACAAGACAACCACTCACACATAGACTATGGCACTGTTGTGACTGCCAGGCTGTCCATATGCCAGCTATCAGCAACTCATAGTAATTTTCTTACCAAATCAACATACCCAATACACTCTATTTCATGGCCTGCTTTTGTCTGTTACCAGTGTCTGGAGTGAGAATTTCTCACGGACTTTGTCTAGCAGTATGACGAACTGATCCAGAGATATCATCATTTCAAGATTCCAAGATGGTGTAAGTCTGAAGGTTACCTGACGCCGATTGACGAAGGATTATCAGAAATCTGTTCGGGAAAAATTTTGATATTGTCTTGGACTATCACAATTCACTGTTAAATTTTTTGATTGCATGCACCTTGTCAGAAAAAATAAACTTTGACTATTTTTGCAACTTTTGGACCTCCGTTACCTTGACCTTGGATCTGGTCATATGGCATATCGTCATGTAGCACTCATCGACCTCTACCTACATACCAAATTTCCTTCAAATCGGAAAAATTTTTGTAAATGGACAGACGTACGGATATTGAGACTGGCTTCATTAGGTTGACTCATCCTCCGAGTCAACCTAATGATATCCACTTCATACACCATGTTGAAACACATAGAGAAACTATCACTAATAACACTGACAAATTATCGTCCGTTTTATTACACAATAACTTATGTAGTTATACTGTTATGCCTGCTCATGTTCTTTCAGGTAAAATCTACCAATTAAATAGTTTACCTTTTGCAAGCTTGCTAGCAGCTTCTGCTTTCGTTATATTGCCGTGGAACCAGTCATACGCCTCGACTGGGTCGGCGTTGCCACTCTGCGCAGTCAAACAACAGAGTAGTCAGTGTTCATCAACTCACTCGACACACTTCAGGAGACAAAGCAAGTAGGTAGGTAAGTGAAAGATTATTTCTAAATGGTGCAATTAAAATAGTTCACAGTGCGCCGTGGCCCCACTATCCAAACAAAAATGTCTTTAGCAACTGCCATAATTCATTGTACGATAATTCTGCCACTTTCAGATGCGACAAAAGACTGTTCCGTAGCCCAGGTCCCACAGCTGCGAATGCTCTGTCGCCAAAGATGCTCTATGTATGTTCGGCTCGCTGTAGAATGTAGCTGTCACCCACAAGCATCAGCGACAAGGCGGCAGTTGTCATCACAACCGTATAGGTGTATAGGCTACTATCATTTACTATGTTGTGGAATGCCAACTCGTCTGTTATCATGACACAGACAGCCTCAGAACTTCAACAAAGACGTTGCTGAAGCGTCAGTTATAACAAGTGAGCAGAGTGCTGGTAAACTAAAACTGTGCACTAGCGAACAGCTATAAAGGAGACAACCGGGCTAATGAATGCACTTGCTGACCGTAAACTGACTGCAGTCAGCAGTAGATCTGAGAAGAAGTGACGTGGGGCTTGATTCTGACAAGTCACAGAATGGTGCATAATAATGCAGTTACTATCTTGGCAATGAGAATACTGCAACTTCTGAGCAACTGCAATGATTAGGAGACGCCAGCCCAGTTGCTGTCATCAACAGCAGAAAAAAACATGACAGCTGAATCCAACATCAATGTCAGAGTTTTTCCATGCATTGACAGTGAAATTATACCTTGAATAAGATGATATATTATCTTCCTAGCAAAGATTTGCAGAAATGCATTTAAAAATACAGAAGGTAACACGATATGACATACACCTACACGATGCCGAAAGTGTAGCATTAGTTTACAAAATACACGACGACAGTCTGGAGTTATATATAGACAAATGTTTTGTGGTGAGCTGATGATCGATGAACAGTTATGAAGCAGCTCAGTAGGAGTCAAACAGACCGTTGCAACAAGACTTACCAGGTCTTTAACTAGTTCTCGGTTGACGATACCACTGAGGCCGGTTGACTTTGACGTGACCCACAGCCATCCATCACCCATGTCATTGCGCACAATGAATATCTCACCAGGAACAAAGCTGGTTCAACGGCAACACATTAGGCTAGTCATGTTAACATGTGCATATTAGTCTGCCGTGATGGTGGCTGCAGAAAGTCATATCAGTACATTAAGCCTATCTGAAGCACTGCAATGACAATGTTAACATTAACATTCATCTCACAACCCTAACTCTGAACCAGTATTACAACAATCAGTCAAGTAGCATAGACCCACAGCAAAACAATTAAATTGAATTTCCTAAGAATAAGTCAGAAATATCATTTCTACTATGAAATTCTTTCAATTTAACTATTAATCTGGACTGTTTAAAGTATCATTTTGATTGAACGAATAAATACTGAATTTAACCATAATTTAAGTAGAATAAAAGTAGCTGACTTAAGTCATATTCACCAGCACAGTGCCATAACACCAAAAGACTGGCCACAAAACATGCATCATCAACGTATTCAAGAAACGTGCCGACACAACACATCTGAACTTCATACCTTAGCTCGTCAGTTTCTGGCATCTGATTGTACGTCAAAATGGCAATGACTTTCTTTGTGTCATAGACAGGCTGCATACAGATAGAACACAAGCAACGTAATAATAGTGATGGGACGCAGTGAATAGGTGATATCTGAAAGTCGTCCAGAATGGAAGGGACCATCACTTGGCAGTTGTTTTACAGCATAAGAAAAGTTGATATGCCTTAATGTGGTTAAGTTCTAAGACTGACTGATTAATAAAACTTAACTTGACTTAACTTTGTATTAATCATAAAGACGTAAACTGAGAAATGATGTAACTATTAACCCTTTGACGCCTACTGTTGCCATATTGGCACAGCTAGGTACCTGTGTCAGACTGGGTTAAATATTCATTTGTAATTTTTAACATCTGAGCCCGGAAGTGTCAGAGTGCCCAGATGTCAAAAATTACAAATCACGGCTTAGCCCAGTCTGGCACAGGATTCTTTATAGCTGTACCCATATGAAAATAGTGTGCATCAAAGGGTTGAAATGAAAATATTTTACAGCTCTCGATTTTAGTTGTTTAATTTTCAATTTAGTTATAAAATAACTAGTGCTGTGCGAAATGCGAATAGTGTTTTTCATTTCAAATCGAATCGAATAGTTATCGTCAGTCTCAAAAGTCACCAATGATGGTAAGTACTTGTTAAATAAATTCAACTGTTTTTATGTTTCTGTTGTAGGAGTTTCAGTACTTGGTGGGCCATAATGGGCCAAATGTTATAACATTGATTTTGTTGGTTGCTAGGCCTGGTTGCTAAGGTGAAAAATAGGCGTCATTCTGTTAAAAAAGGTTTTCTCATGCTTCAAGTAAGAAACTGGTGATAGTAAGTATTCGAAAATTTTGAATAATTGTACTCGTTTTGAATCGAATCGAATACTGAAGTTACTATTCAATTAGAAATTTTGAATATTCGCACAGCACTAAAAATAAATATTATTTCTCTGACAAAAAATCTACATAAAATTCACTAATGGCAAATGCATGTATACCTCTGGAGGTGGCACGGGGGTTTGAAGCCGTTCACCTTTGAGCAAGTCTGCGCACGAAGTGTAATGACCAATTAGGTCTGACAACGAGTCAAACTCTCGACCTCCAGTATAATAGGCACCACAAACTGCCGTGATCCTACAGCAGCACCAGCAGCAGCAGCAGCAGCAGCATTGTAACGTAAAATAAAATGTAAAATATTTGGTAACGCACCAAAGTTAAAGAAAAATTAAATCAGAGGTGTGGGGGAGTCGCTAGGTGGTGAGAAAATTATGCCGAGATAAAATAGTGTGTTTTGAGATGACGTTTGAAAGAGTCATGTGATGGAGATACTTTAATGGTGGCAGGTATATGATTCCAGATTTGAGGAGCAGCAGAGGAGAAAGCACGACATCCGAAATCGGTTTTTACCCTGGGTACTTGGAGGAGAGACTGACTAGAGGAACTCAGTGAACGACTGGGTTGATGTTAAGAAATGACGTTGTGAAGGTAAGCAGGTTATTGAGTAGAAAGGACCTTGTAAGTTAGGATGGCGACCTTGAAATTTATTCGCTTATGGATAGGGAGCCAGTGGAGATAGGAAAGGAGCTGAGATGTGGGGACTGAACGAGGAGAGCGAGTGATAGTTCTACCCAAAGCTTTTTGTACCATTTGAAGTTTATAAAGGTTGGATGCGGAAGTGCCATATAATACAGAATTTGAATAGTCAAGTCTGGACTGAATTAAAGCGGTTCCAAGACTCAAACAGATATCATCTGGCAAAGGCGAAGAGCGCGGAGGTGGTAGTAAGATGATTTACACAGGTTATTGACGTGTCGCTGCAGATTCAAGGTCTGGTCAAGGTTGATGCCTAGTGTAGTGACTGTATCAGACAGATGTACAACAGAGCCCGCGATATTGACGGATGTAATGTGTGGAAATGTGTGGAGCCTTTGCTGAGTACCAAACAGAACAGCATCCGATTTTGTAGGATTCAGGCAGAGGCCGTTGTGTGAAAGCCAACAGTAAAGATCAGTGAGACAGAATTCGAGCCTGGTGACTGAAGACGAATAATCTGTGGGAAATACAGCGATGTACAATTGAGTGTCATCAGCGTACTGCTGGTGCTGTAAATTTGTGAGTAGCAATGAGGGAGCTGATAGGTAAAATGTAAACTGAAAATAGTACAGGACCTAAAACAAGAGCCCTGGGGTACACCAGTTGTCAAGGTAAATGAGTTGGATGAGACAGAGCCGACACGGACTGATTGAGAGCGGTTATGTAAATAGGATTTAAGCAAAGAGAGCACAGGCCCGGATATACCAAATGAGTGTTGAAGTCTTGAAATTAATATGTCATGATCTATGGTGTCGAAGGCTGCACTTAAGTCGAGTGAAACGAGCAGGGTGGCATGTCCTGAATCAGCTGAAGTATAAATGCTATTGAGAGTGAGAAGAAGAGCTGTTTCAGTTGAGTGACCTGGGTGGTAAGCAGATTGGAGGGAGTTAAAGGAGGGGCAAGCATTACCATTTCACATCAACATATCATTCACATTCAGTTCACAGCTTACTCAAGGCAGGCCATGTGCACACAGTAACTGTACAAACATACCTGAAATGATTCATTCCTTTCTGTCCTAAGAACGACAGAGCATATGAACCCAAATTTCGTTCCGACTTTCGTATCAGGTAGCCGCCTATATGTCCGGCCTGCCGCAGACGATCCTCGGCAGCATTTCTGTCTAATCGGCCATGATACCACCTGCACACAGCACAAATCAAACTCACTGACAATTCACAACAATTGACATGCGGTAGTAACAAATTTCTTTTCCTGACATTCCATGGAAGTTCAAAAGACTCAAGTATTATTATTAGTCTGTTTCATATGTTCACAGTCAAATCAAATCAAGATGTTACTGATGACAATTGCACTAATGCAAATATAAAAATAAATAAGTAAATAAGTATACCCATAACATCAAAAACGGACATCACCTGCGCAGCAAATCACTGTTAATATACCATGCAATCTGTTCAGCATAAAACATTCACCCACGTGTGTGGCATAGGTGTAAAAGAGTCTACTCGCAACTTGTTAGTAGGCTAATTGCAAGCACTGACACTAGCAGCATCTGACCGACAACAACCCCAAGGTCTTTAAAAGCAGTTGCCATGAACCTAACTGCAATCTCCGCCCTGCAGGACCTCAAATCCTTCATCTCCACTCCAGAACCAGGATCTTAACTGACTACCAGTCTCTCCTTACTACTCTTTCCAGTGGTCCGGCCGCCAGTCTTATTCAGTCTGTGACATCATTGACTTCATCTCTTCTACATGACCAAAACTCACAGCATCCACGTCGTCCAGTGAATCCCAGCACAGTTTGGTCTACCCGGCAACACACTGGCAGAGTCTGAAGCAAAGCAGGGCACCACTCTCCCCAATCCACAGTCCCGATCGACCTTGCTACAGAAAAGGCTCTGATCTAGAAGATGGGACACGAGGAGTTCCACACCTGTTAACTATGCGATCCACACCACACTCTGCCACCCATCACACTCTCACGGGAAACATCAGTCCACAGTTCCACTGGAGACTTGGCTAGTCTAGAAGCCTGTGCATCACCATCACCCAATTAAGGATGGGCCACAATTGCTAAATTGCAAGGCTGTCCACATGTAATCGGTGACCAGTCCCCCACACATCTCGCATAGTGCAGTTGTGGCAGGTCTGCAGATGTCAAAAGTGATTTAAGTGACAGGTGGTAATTATGTTCCCATACACATATTTACTGAGACCTACATCAGTTGAGTTGCCCACCAACATACATCCACCGTGCCCATTAAACTTCATTCTAGCCTGACCAATCCTTTGACAACTCCATGCTCTGTGTCCTGTCTGTCAGGTGTAGATGCTCCGTGTGCTCTGACTGCTCCGGCCGATGAAACAGTAACAAAACCGATCTAGGGGCCAAGATGTTATAATGTTACCATTATCTTTTCCAAATAAATCATAAGGGGTTGTGGTATGTGCATTTAGAAAAAGGTATAAAATTTATACTTCTTCAAAATACGGGATGTATTAGTTCACGCTGAGGCCGGCCATTCCATCCTTATGAAAGTCCTTTGGTAACTGCTTCGACGAACGGCAGGCACAACAGTCTTGTGACTGCTCTAGCGGTGTCAGCAGTTTTTTGCAGACTACTATGGCGGCTAGAGCAGTCGCAGCAGTTGGAGAAGTATTTATCTACACCCCGTCTGTCCCGTCATGTTTCAGGGACACCGATCTTTTGTAGACCGCTCCAGCAGCCGCAGCAGTATTTAGCAACACCGTTCTTGCATCTTGCATTTCACTTGTACCAGTATAAAGGTCTTGACTACTTGATATAGCGCTGCTTACATGAGAGACTCATGAACAGCAGCACTCTGCAATCTTGGAAGTGGCAGCTGATTGGCATGAGCTAGTGGTACCACGGCACAGCATGTAGCCATCCATTGCCTGCGTTAGCGGACAACTGGACCCGCGGCGCAGCACTACAGACATACCACCATCCCAGTCAACCGCACTAGGCCTTTACCCTGCAGCACGTAGGCTACTACTCATTAACCAGGGTGCAGACGGTTGGGCGAAAAACCGGTTGGGCGAAAAACGTTTGGGCGAATTATTTTGGGGGCGACAGACGATTGGGCGACAACAGTCATTTCAAAAAAGACGTTTCGCCGAAAGACGGTTGGGCGACAAAGACCTAAGCAGTTTGCATCACAGTGTAGCACGTTAGTGCGTAACAGTGTTGTAAGAGGGACAATCAAAGTCAATGGGAAACCCCGGATTTTGGGGAGCCATGGCCACCTAACCCGTTGATCGATCAACTTAAAATTTCACACAGGTGATTACGTCGGCGATATGAAACCACATGCCAAAAATGGTAAAAAGGGTTGAAATGTGAAGGTCAATTTGGGTTGTTTTTTAATTTTTTAAATAGGATTTCTTGTCTGCCTTTAGAGACCACACTTTTAAGAGGGTCGACACCGTTTTTTGTGCCAGATAGAATCTTTTGGTGAGGATTGATTTCCTAGGGGGTCTGAGTGTTAGGGTTAAAATTTTTCCCATCCAAAACACCAATTATTTTCGGCCCGTATTTCTCAATGTTGCGCACACGGTTTCATCTCTAATCACGCGGGCACACATCTGTCGTATGATCGTATCACTAGTTTTGAGTTTCTCCTCTTTCACACATTTCACCCAA
>Ga0056114_1001346_pt1 | contig 11024 bp, 6 predicted proteins | sample WorMetHERISLAND1_FD_77005 | JGI IMG/M metagenome (GOLD analysis project Ga0056114, IMG submission 77005) | Marine gutless worms symbiont microbial communities from Max Planck institute for Marine Microbiology, Germany - Olavius loisae HERON... ...
AGTCGTTGAATTATGCTGTGAATAGGCTGTGTTCTCTCTGGAGGTCGTTATTTACAAACGTTCACAAATGTGACGTCATAATGACGTCATCGGCCGCAATGAATATCTAATTTCTACATTGTCGGAATCCACCGTTCCTTAGGTACATTCACTGCAATTTTTTTAACTCTACACATCACTCATGGAGATATGAAAGAAAATGTGAGTGGGTGTTTTTTTTCTGAACACAGTGTAGTTTCATCCGAGCCACCTTTTCATTATAGTTAACCATATAGTTAACAAAAAGTGATATTTGGGCCAACAGTTTATAACAGATTGAGCAGAGCATGACTGGTAATCAGAGATCAGAACGTGTATTTTCGCCTTGCTGTCAGCCGTCACCCATTCAAATGCTACGCTGTGTCTACTATTGCTGCATCCCAACGACAAAACTGATAGTTTGACAGTTTATGCTGATGAGCTGATACCACTCTCTAACCAGGGAATGTCAAAGTTGTCGGGAAACGTCAGGAGAATGGGAAAAATCTGGGGAAACTTTCAGCTTCTACAGTTAAACCAGCAATGACAAATCAGTTTTTAACATGTGCTCCGCGGCAATACTGAAAGCAGTTATCCGGATATCTGCAGTGCAAATATCTACCATCTATCCACACACCTGATGACTGACAATAGCGTTAAATTGTGTATCAGTTAATTTTTGCTAGCCATAATGCAAAAGTGAGTATCTCATATGATCTGATAAGTGATGAGCTTGGCGGTTTATGTTACTGTGTTTACAGAAGAAAAAACGCCGGAAGCAGAAGAGGATGAGGAAGAGCAGTCACCGAGCAGAAAGGTAATGTGATGCCAGATTGATGTAGTTGATATACAGTACCAAGAAGTTCAGCTGTAGCAGTGTTTGTGCAAGCACCGTGTATGTAATGACAGTGTAGCATCAAATGTTAAACTGTTTGTTAGTTAAGCCAAAGCTTCTCAGTTTATCTGCATGTCATATCTTCTGTACCTTGAACTAATTCTTTGTGTCAGTCCTCCACCATGTTGAAGGATCAAGAAGATAACCATAACCTTATTTACACGGGGTTATCATGACCTGAACGTCATTCCATGCGATATCAACCAATGCTGTACAATACACCACACCATCTCAGTTTCTGCTGGTAATTTTTTTAGTGCACGACAGCATATGCTAAGTGCGCTATTACCCGTCCGTCCGCCCGTCACACACGTGTATTATACAAAAACGGTTGAAGTTAGGATTATGAAATTTTTACCATAATTTTTACCATCCCTTTAGCTTTTGTGGGTTATGCATAATCCAGAAATTCTAACGAGTTGCCCCAATTCGGGGGTGTTAAACAAGGAAGGGGTGGGGAAAACTAGCCGTTTTTAAATGTCAATATCTCGAAAAGGGTAGGAGATTCGTCTGAAGTTAATATTAATCACTACACTAATAGGAAGTTGGATTTGTGCTTGACACCAAGATCGATGACCTTGGATGACCTTGAACTGCTATAAGTTATAATCTTCGAAGAATTTCACAAAGGCAACAACATCTAAACGAATGAAGATAATGACAGAGTTGTTAACTCCTGAATGTACTTTTCAACATGTTCCTTGCGTTGATTCATCGTAGATTTCTTCGCTAGGGGCCTTCTTACAGGTACTGCTGTCGCGCGCTTACCTTATTGTTAACTAGGCTTTCTTGTCTCACAGTTAGTGCATGAGGTGTGTGATTTTTTCAGAACTTTGTCACAAAATTTCACTCAGATGATTTTTTTTAAATTTGTTACAGTGATGTCGCAACATTTTTGCTGAACTGCAATTTTTGTCACTTATGTAAGAGACCAAATAGTTCATAAAAAGTGGCCAGCACACAAAAGATGTCAGCATACTAGGTCTTTTCATTCTCAATTTATCGTAAGATGAAAGCGGCAGTTCAGTAACGTCTCTTGAGGTGATTGTTAGATAAATCTTAATGCCTCATTTGACATGGAATGTTCTAATGTGTTTGTGTGTAGAGAAAGACGGACGATGCAGAGCCAGTAGAAGACGGCGAGGAAGCAGCCAAGAAGGCGAAGCCGTCAGAAGAAACCAACGGCGATGGAGGCGAAGCTGACGAAAAAGAGGCGGAAACTGATGAACAGCCACCAGTATGTACACTAGCTACACATGTAGACGACACCGTTGTATGTGTTAACAGCAGTTGAAATGTCAGTAAAAAGTGTTGACGTAAAAACAAACTGATAGTTCAGATTCTTGTGACATAATCAAGTGTCAAACTGTTTAGTTGATAGTTTCTAATCTCATTTTGTTAATTTTTAGGCGATATCACTTATCACTGTCATGATCTACTGACATAGTACTGATGACATGAAATTTAAGTTTGAACATACGAGAAGCGAATTTTTGCCATTTTCTACGTTTAATAGTTGTCATCGTCGCGCTAGTGTCAAAATGTTAGTTTCTTACACAAATATTTAGAAATTGGTCATGGACAGGTGTCAGTTGTCCCTAAAATCTGCTATTGGTCTGTCATATCTGTCAATGATGACGTTGGCCTCTCCAGCATCCAATGGAGAGCAAGCAATTGTCACGGTAGGCCGCTGAGTATAGCCTATGCTGCAGTTGGCGAGCCGTACCGGTGCTGGTTAATCCACTTTGCTCTTTGGCTAGTGGTGCAGGTGTAAGTTGAGGATGACTTTTTTCAGTCTTTCCACAACCCTGATGCCTTGGTCACGTAATCAGATCTTTGGATGGACTGGCTGTTTCTGGAAAACAATATGTCGTAACTTGTGCAGTTGCCATGCTTGGTTGTTGAGAATTTTTTACATTATGAAGTAAGAAAAAATACATTCATTGACGATCGTTGCTAGTGGCCTGCGCTGTGCCTGGCACTCGTGTATGTGGATGGGTTTTGACTGAGTAAAGTGATTTCAACAGGTTATGTTAATGAAAGAAATAGTTGCCCAAAATTGCAAAAAAAATCTAGCAGTTTGCTGTGCGGTTGTGTATTAAGCAAGGTCTATCTTTGTAATGGATCTTTGCAAGCAACATTCAGTTTGTTTGAATGTTGTCCCTGAGTAGGTTTCAAATAGCTGAGTAACCTTTAAAGATGATTCAAGGTCATTGGGATTAGACAATGGTCTGGGAATATTTTCATAATTGACGTCGCCGGGGTGAGTGTCTGCTTCAGACTCTCTCGAGTTGCTCAATATCACACTAGATGCAACTGTCATTCGACAAGCACGTCGCCAACGTTTTCCGGAACTATACTTACCACACTTGGACTTTGCACCACATCAGGTCGTTCTTGACCTTTGAAGCAGCCAAGACCGCTGCAGCTTCAGTCGTTCGAACTAGGCTCGACTGCTGTAACAGCCTCTTGTTTTGGACTGGTGAAAAACGTTGATCGACAGCAGTGACTTAAGAACAACCTGGCACGTGTCGTCCTGCAGGCTGTAATGTCGGCGAGTTCCACTGACCTGCGACACAAGTTGCATTGGCTACCCGTCAAACACCGTGTCATCTTCAACCTGGCAACTCTATCCTTTAAGCCAATACAGTTTGGCAAGCCAGAGTACCTCTGCGACCTTCTACATGAATACCAGCCAGCCAGAACACTCCGATCATCCTCGGCTCATCTTCTACACCAACCGTTCACTTCTATCTCACTTGCTTCACGTTCTTTATTCGTTGCCGCTGCGCTCCAGCGGTACAAATCTCGTGTCAAAACTAAACTCAACTCTGTTGCCTAGCCCGCCTAGCATGGTTTAGCGCCGTCATACCACGTCTGATTCACATTAGCATGTTGCACTGTATCAGTAAGTAAGTAAAACGTCAATTTACAGAGCGCATACATGCACGCAACTAGGAAAACCTAACTACGCTTAACGCCTCTAATGTGCTTCGTGTCCCTGTGGCACGAAGGCGCGATCTTCTACTGCTATGAAACTGTCGATATCTGCGCGTGACTAAGAACGATGCGATGGTGTCGTCGAATGACCAGTGTTTTCAGGCGGCTAGAAACATCAGATTTGATCAGATCTAGGCTAATAATTGCACAATTCAGTTACGATTATTTCCTACAGTAACGTTACTGGCGTACGGTAATGAGGCAATCACTTCTATTGTTGGGTGCCTCATATTTTATCAAGTCTGTACGCTGTTAACTGTAATCAAGTCGTGATTGTGTGCTGTTGCGTTGCTGGTGCAGGAGGTGACGAAGAAGACTGTGGATGATGTCCAGAGGCTTGCTGCTGAACCCGAGGAGACAGCTGCATAAGTTGCCATCACATTTCGACACGACTATTCGCTGTTGTTTTTGTAATAGTAACAAGGTCGTTTTTTTAGAACACTGTTCCGTAGTGTAAATTGTGACGTTATAGTGTTTTCTTTCCCGGAACACGGTTATTATATATTTTCGGTTGGGTAATGTTGCCATAAGTGTTACGATTCAAGTCGGACCGAATCTTTTCAGCAGCATTGGACATGTGCCATCTTTCCGCGTTGATCTCCACAAAGTTGCAGTTGAAGTCTGCAGTTTCATTGTTGTCATGGCATTTATTTGTTTGAAGTTTTGCCTGGTTAATGGTTATCGCTGAAATAATCAAAATACTCGTAACAGCTTCATAGCAGTTTCTCAAGCTCAATATGATCTGCACTGCAGTCGTATGCTGTTGTGACCCTTGTGCTATCCTCACAGGTCGCTGTTTTATGTTTATTATATTCCAGTTGGTTTGTTTTAACAGGTAGTTTTACCTATGAACGCTACACGTGACATCCAGTCCATGTTGTGTGGTAGTTTTTACTGTAAATCGTGTTGTGTTGAGACGTTTTTTTGCTGTTACTGTTTGAAGAAAATGCTGGAATTCCTAGTTTTTGTTTATAATTCAATGATAAGCGAGTTCTTCCATTAAGGCCCAGGTGACGTTACATCTCATATATGTGATGATTACTAATTGAAAATTTCAATACCAGACATGGCTGTACTGGTTCATATTGACAGATGGAGCCCAGCCCACTTTGTTCACAGTTGTCGACCTAGACCTCATCTCCACCTTGGACTGATGTGCCCTTCATATCTTATCCTTGTGGTCTCTCAGTACATCCTACTGTCCTTTATTAAATCACTCGGGGCTGTAAACTTCACTTGTGTTGCCAACTACAGTTCTTAGTCATGGCATCCTGACTAACCACTATTTCTATTATGCAAGATGTACCTTCGACACTTATTATTATTTTTGTTTTTAGGTCAACTCCGCCAAGTCCACATGATAAAGCCAATCTCGAGGTCCATATGTGTTTGCCCATCCATTCATCCATCAAAAGTTTTTCTGATTTGAACCAAAGGTGGTATGTAAGTAGAGTTCAATGAGTGATACACAATGGTATGCCATATAACCCGATCCAAGGTCTAGGTCAGTGAGGTCCAGAAGTTGTGAAAATATAGCCAATTTCAAAGTCTATCTCCTCTGATGGTATGCATGTAATAAAAAGACTCGCTGAAATTCATACATCAATTTTAACCGGACACATTTTTATACCGTATTTGTCCTTGTTGGGCATCGGGTGACCTTCAAACTTATGGTTTTCGACATTTGGCACACGAATTTTGCCTGTTATGAGGAGTTGACTGAAATCATGTATGGTGACTTACGAGCAGTTAATACGGAACACAAACAACACAATTTGACAGTTACAAAGTTGGAAACGACTTGATTGCAATTTAATCATGCAAGATAAGTAATAATTTATAAAACCACTAGTGCTAACAATGAGATATACGAGGGGTGATCAAAAAGTTCTCGGCCTGACCTAGTTCTGTTCAGAATAAAATTATGATATTATTTGCTTCTTATAGCAGCAAGGCTTAGAACATGACATGCACAATATGACTTTTGAGCTAAAATATTTTGTGCATTGTAGTGTATGAACACAGTGTCTGTCAGATGGTGTCGAGAATGCTAACACCAAACTGTACACAAGTTTCTGAAGAACTTCTCAAACGATACCGACATGACCCAGCAAAAATTTATTTCACAACTTTATTTAGGATGTACCGTCCATCCACAACTTCAATTCTGAGTCAGAACAACAAAGCATGCAATGGAAAGAACAGATTGGTTAAAATTGTCATTTCATTACACAGCGTAACTCCGGTTTTTTCCATATCGAATGCAAACAACCGACGACCACTAAAATACACAAAATATTTATAGCTCAAAAGTCTAATTGCGCATGCCATGTTCTGAGCTTTGCTACTATAAGAAGCAAATACTATTTTAATTTAATTCTGAACAGAACTAGGTCAGGCCATCACCCCTCGTACATACATACATACATACAATACGTAGAAATTTCCTACAATTACTGGCCATAAGAAGCACATGGGATTAACGGCCAAATTCCGGTGATCCTAGGTTAGTGCAGATTCAGAACTTGTTTGTTTGGTCATTGGTCACATGCCTGTGTTCATTCAAAAACCACTGAAATGATTAGTATCTGAATGTAAAACTGTCTGAGGAACTAAAAAGGTTACAGGTGTTTAGGTAGCATATTCGTTAGTATTTCGTCATAGTTGCTGGTGCTCTGGTGCATATCAGTGATCTGTGCTAAAGTCAGGCAATGTGTTGAGCTCAACCATTTCTAGTGCATAACTTCTGTCGACTCAAAACTGCAGTTTTACAACCATATCCTATCAGTTGACATATTTATAACTCAGTCCACAGTTACAGAGTTGCAATATACAGCATGACGACACAAAGCGCGAACACTGAACTGCCACTGTCAAGCACTATCAATAGCATGCACCCAGGCACCTCTGCGATGCTCAGCATCCACCTGCAGCAGCGCCGTTGGCTGAAATATGTTTACGGTTTAGATCCATCAGAAGAGGTGCAAAAAGTTAAATGGGCAATTTCGTTGTCTAAAATGCTATAGTCACACACACTACGTCACTTGTTGAAGACGCATAGGCCAAGTTATTCATTATTACTGAAGTCGGCTAAGCTAGTCTGGACATTCAACAAGACTTAAATGCCATGTACTTTTGTTATGTCACTGTTTTGTGCTTGATCCAACAACTGGTCTGAAATCTTAAACCTTGTACACTGCATAGTAAGCAAGCTTAATCTAATTTTAAATCTGTTTGTGTTGCCCACTGCACTATAAGAACGGCGTTCAATGCTCGAGGCGAATGACAACAGTCAAGTAAGTAGGAAATTTATATAGCACGTTAACTGTAAAAGAAACCTCGAATGTGCTCGGTGTGGTAGTACGACGAGAAGTAGAAAATTTGAGCTGGTTCCTGAAGTTAGACAGAGACAGTGCATTGTTCTTGAGACAGGAAGAGTATTCCAAGCAGATGGTCCAGGATAACCAGTCGGCAAACGACACAGAAGTTATGAGGCTTCTATTAATGCCAGACAGAAAACAACTTAAAATAAGCTTAGTAAGAACTAAGAAGTTACACAACACAACAGAGCAGATTAGATTAAGTAAATTGACACATTCAGCCTATATTTAACGCTACCCAATTAAGTAATTAAGAAGCTTGAAACTTTAGCAGAACACTTTGCCAAATTGCATTTTGTCAAGGAACAATTGTCAGATAATTAATTAGGCCAAAGTTTTGTTAGACATTCGTGTAGCAACCCGTATTGTCAGACTAGATACACTGTTAGCCACAAATTGATATATATACTTCCTAACTAAAGTTATGGAAGGTCAGAGCGACGGTGACAGTCGTGCTAAGCTACTGATCGTCCTAGACCAGCAGTCGAACCTTGGAAAGCAGACATGAATGCGTGTAACACACACATGGTACGACAAGAAGACGAAATAACGATATACGCTGCAGCTGATAACTATACACCAATAAACGGCAACAACTGGTGTTTTCAGTCTAATGACGAAACATTCGCTGTCCACGTATGACAAACACCATATCACACACTGCGAGTCTTCCAAGCCCGCGTTGTTCGTGCTATTGCTGCTCAACAAGCGTCTACAACAAGCATCAAAAACACCATGACCAGTCTGATTATTATAAGTCTGACTACAATTATAACCAGGGATGTTAACGAGGCCAAAGAAGAGTGAGGTCGAGGCCGAGGCCGAGGCCGAACTGAAAACTGTGAGACCAAAGCCAGACACTATATGAGGCCAAGGCCAGAGATGTACTCACATGAGTTATAAAGCAACCGTATATGAACGCTTGCGCTCCAACATAAAATTTATCAATACCAAGAAATCACACCCAGTAGGCAGTCACAACAGTGTCAATGCACATTCAAAAGTTAACTTCAATAGAATGTTATAAACCAAGCAACAATTTCTTATCAGAGAAAAACGTAACGTCATTTACGCGATTTCCATGACTGACAACTAGGCCACGAGGACAACCTTCGTGAGAACGAGGCCAGCATTGCATGAGAACGAGGAAGAGGCCGGATGCTAGAAGGCCGAGGCATAAAATTTTGGCCTAGAGACCACGTTAACATCCCTGATTATAAAAACACACACAGCTACAACTATTTAGATCTGCTGTAATGAGAAAATCTTATTTACCAGCTGGCAAGGTAGAAAGACTAAGAAGATTAAAAAGCGTTATAACAATGCTTTTAGTCAGCCTTTAGTCCCCTTTATTGTGGTTCTCAGTGATTTGTAACAGAGCATTATTCAGTACACTCGTGTACTGTCATTCCGTCTGTCGTCGTTTGTCTGCAACACGCTTGCACTGTGGCGAATCTGTGGCCACATTTTCTCACATTTTTTTGCACCATATCCATTATCCACATAATAACTGAACTAAGTGAATATTTATTTTTGAAATTAGGAAGAAATTCCCAGGCACTCCAGGCAATCACGCAAAATTAAAATATTAAATAGAAGTTTGTCGTAACGCAGGACTTAGCAACAGAATGAACAGATAGATTTTTGATGTGTTATTTAATGCTTATATTTATTGCTTATTTTACGCTTACATTAGGTGACATTGCTGAAAAGCAATTTCGCCCATTGCGATCGATCATGCTACTGTTCCATGGTCTGTCTGTCTATCTGTCACGTTCGTACATTGTGCGTGCTCAAACGGCAGAAGATATCGACACGATTACACAAATTGTTTTGAGTACAACAGCCCAAGGTTCCTCCCAGATAGTTTAAAATCTGGCTTACATTGGTCTACCCCTTCCTCCCCAAATTTTGCCCCAAAGTGACCAACGTCGGAGACATTCGTTGGCAAAATGCGACCAAATGGTTAGAGATAGCGCAATGGTCACGATGAAGAGCCTATAGGAAACCACCACCACTCTTTCGAATGGTACCATCGCTGACACCCTATGACCTCCCCTTCCTCAAAAATGGGGGTTCCAAATCATCCAAATGCACCCGCATGACCAACTTCGCGACGCGTGCTGCCACCTGGCGAATATGATAAAAGACATCGACAAAATTTCTTTTGCATATGAACAATGTCCGCATTTTGCCATTTTGTGTTTAGTTAGCACATATGTGACCACACTAATAACAGTTGTCTACAATCGTGCTCTTTTTATAAGGTTTTAATTTTCAACTAAAATATGTTGAAATTAAGCTATTAAATATTAGAACAAAAAAATAAAATCATTAAAGACAGAATTAGAACAACAGTTCTTACTAATGTTGTGATCATAATTTAGTAAAGAAATATTCACAGATAGAGCAACAATAAAGAATGACTTGCCGAGTCGTCTGCAACAGAGCCTTCAGTTGAATCAGCTCCACTCTAACAACACAGTAGAATGATTCATTAACTATTTACAATTCACCGCAAAATTAACATCAATATACTAAACAAACATTCAACTTTGTGAAGAATTTTTAGCAAAATAGCTGACTAGCCTAACAAAAGTACTGTTAAAGTCAAAGCAGTGATAAGTTCGTAATGGAAATCCATCTCTCAAGTATGGGGTGTCGCTTCCCATAATGGGATCACACAGATAGACCTGCCACCCGACACAAAGCGAACACACCCCGCCTTATACAAGAAACCAAGCTGTCGCTAGGATAGCCAACAGTACTGCCTCACAGCAGACTATAGTAAATAGCATCTCCAGCCGTTTTCGACATATTGGGCTCTATGCGTATTGGGGTAACGAGTTTGACCTTTACCTGACGTCATCGGTCACGTGACCATTCGATTCCCCATAGGCCATTTCCCATTGGTAGTCCTTTGGAACCAAGCCTCTATCTCTACCGCTTTCGGAGATATTCAATGGCGAATGTGACGCATTGGTTGACATGACCTTAAATGACCTCTAATCAAAGGTCAAGGTCATTTTTGTTATCAATCGATTTCTTATGTACAACTTTCTATAGCCTATCAATAGCAACTTTTGCTCTAGGACGCACCGTTTAGCCACAATGCATAACGTTACTTATAGACAACAGACAGACGACAGACGGACGCAACACTGTACTGTAGCATAAGCGCGACCGTCAGTATGGTCGGCTAACAATTGAGCATAATAACGAAAAACACGACGAATACAACTGCCCCCCCCCCCATAAGAAATTCCGAAAATGTGAATTCTAGAAGTCAAAGTTCGCTGAAAACGTCACAACATAATAAACAGGCCTCTTATGTCAAGACAGCAAAGTCGACAATTTCATTGCATGCAGTCACGTACCAGCAAAATAAAAATCCAATAAAACTTTTGCGTTTATTCGGGATAATTTTTCGCACACGAGAGACAAGAATAGGCATACATGTAGACATTTAATTAAAACTGCTCAGAGACTGAACTGACCTGCCTCCGGCCACCGCCTGGAACGTGGTTCATATTGTCCTTGGATCCAATCTTCGCCTCGGCTTTCTCTTTGAAATCTAACTTGTACGTTTCGATCTGTAGCAGTTCAATTATACAGGGTGGGCCAAATTAAGTGACACCACTTTACATTTTTGCTTGTAACAAATGAATGCATCAATAAAATTTTATGACTTTTGGCACAAATAAACTACATAAAGCAACAAATGGTACGAT
>Ga0056114_1001347_pt1 | contig 11021 bp, 7 predicted proteins | sample WorMetHERISLAND1_FD_77005 | JGI IMG/M metagenome (GOLD analysis project Ga0056114, IMG submission 77005) | Marine gutless worms symbiont microbial communities from Max Planck institute for Marine Microbiology, Germany - Olavius loisae HERON... ...
TAGTCACTGATGAATTGAAATGTCATAACTTGTGCTCAAAATATCCGCCTTTCTCTTTAACACAAGTGTGGATTTGCATGAGTCACCTAGGCTACGACATTCAGTTGCTGTAAGTAACATTATCTCGCATCAGTGGGGATCGAACTTATCCTTGTTTATGAACGAAAAGTTGTTTAATGTTAAATTGTCTTTTAAATTCCACCAAACAATACATGATACGACTGCATCTATGCACCAGCAAGTACCCTGTACTCGCAAAAAATGATATCCTCGGGATCACGGCTTATTGCGTGCTGTAAACTCGCTCCAACTTTAGCCAGACAAATGTGACGTCATAATTACGTCATCGGCCGCAATGAATATCTAATTTCTACATTTTCAGAATCTACCTTACCTTAGGTATATTTACTGCAATTTTTGTTTAAATCCACACGTCATTCATTGAAGATATGAAAGAAAATGTGAGTGGGTGTTTTTTTTCTGAACACAGTGTATTTCGTCATAAAACCTCCTGCGTTGTAAATAGTGCGACTTCCAAAGCTTTCATGACGCCAAACATCAGATTTCGTTTCTTGCAGACGACAGTACGGCAGCGGATATCTATACTGTGTTGCCCAACATGATGCTATCATCTGCCAGTAGTTCTGTAAGTAAGTAAGTAAGTAAGAAGTAGATTTATACAGCGCACCTTCGTGAGACGCCTCTAATCCGCTCAATACGCTAGTATCTTCTATAGACAACTACGTCTTCAGTGACTTTGTAAAGTTATCACTACTGATCGCCAGATCTCGAAGGTTGACTGGCAGCGAGTTGCAGGCCGTCGGACTAGCTAAATCGATGAATAACAATAACATAGCACACAGCGTAGCTGTAGATTCTCGTGGACATTGTACCAACTGTAGAGTGAATAATTAGTAGGTCACCCTTCTCTCGAACGCGGGAATTTTCTCGGGTCTAGGGGATTTTAGTGGTAGTTTGTGTGCGCGCAGCTGGACGATTCAACCAGGAGTTTCGTGCCGGTCAGCGCCGCGGACTGCCCTACCCGATCCTCTGGATCGCCGAATACTTCACGGTCGACGGCGAGGGTCTACGCTGGGGCAGATTTTACCTGCAAGCCGGCTTCTTCACACACATCATGCTCTGGTGATTACTGTCGCGTTTACGACGTATAGGATTAGGTCTACTGTGAGTCTGTGACTCTGAACGCTTCGAGAGTTGGTGGCAATGAGTCTGATACCATGCAGGCAGAAAAGTGGCACATGGCACAACCAATGAAGTGCAGCTGTCTTGAAAATACTTAGCCACATAGTTAGACTGTTACATTTAAATGTCTTCTTGAATAACGTCACATTTACATAGGTTGTAAGCTCTATTGGCAATTTTGTTAAAATAACAACTGGCATTCCGAAAATAGTTTCGTGTATGTTTATTTGATTATGTTATGTTTGTTTAAACCAGGAGGACCTAAATAAGTAAGTAAGCAACTATGTAAGTAGCTTCTTTAATTATCAGCTGTCAGACGCAGTGGCGTCACATATCTCAAAAACATACACTAAAACACAAGCGTGTGCGTATACATATAAACAATGTCAGTGTAAATGTAAATGTAAATGTAAATGCCGATGGCAACTAATGTCAGTTTAATGCACTCCGATATACAGCATACAGGTGATAAATTTTTTTCAAAACAGATGGGATTCGACTTGCGGGAACGTTAAACCATGCATGACAAAGTTCGTGAGCCCATCGACTTCCGATGGGGAAGGAGTGTACAGTGTGAGTCCAAAAAATCCCCCCTGCGGTTTTCTGACAATTTTTTCCGAACGGTTGGGAATTTTTAATCAAATTTTTACACATCTATTATACGTTCCTTTCGACACTAGATGACAAATTGTTATTCAATTATTTCCAACTTTGACGAAGTTATGCCATAATAAGCGCGACCTCCCAGCGAATTTTTACATTTCACTAGAACGTTAACTTCTAAGCATGCTTACTGAGCAAATGACGTCACTGTTGACGATAAATAATAATGTTTACAAACAACATGTTGGTTTACATTATAAAAGTGTTTATTTTATAGTGACTTGCCACAGACAACGATCAACAAAGCTATCAACGACTTACGCAAACATCTGAACGCATGCGTTTCGGCCGATTGTGGACATTTTGAGCATATTACGTGAACCAGGCAGTCGCGTTTAATGTGGCATAACTTCGTCATAGTTGTATACAACTGAATAAAAATTTGTAATCTAGCGAAGATAGGAACGTATAATAGGTGTTTAAAAATCGATTAAAAATTCTCAACCGTTTGTGAAAAAATGAAAAAAAATGTCATGACCTCAGGGGGGATTTTTTTGACTCACACTGTATACATAACATGGTTAGGTTTTTTGTTTGCTATAATTATGTACCATCATTACAAGTTTTGATTATGATTTTGAGCAGGTGAATGAATGCCCACTTTTCACAGCATGTGCTTCTTTTATAACGAATATTCTGAAGCAAAAAGTAAGTAAGTAAGTAAGTAATTAAATATACGGTCGTTGCGGACAACAGGACAGCTCTGCCGCTGTGGTGGCTGACACTGATCCTGTTCAACATGGTTCCTCGCTATGGAGGATACTTTTCCATCATGACCGGCTTATCACTGCTCATTGGCAACATTATCTGGGCGGCCGTCCGCAACCCGGTAGAGCTCAAGTTCCCGATGTACTTCGAGGGCTGCCGCCAGGGTGTCAGTGACAACACCGGCTGCGTCATGACACTACACTACTCCTGGTGCTTCTGGCTCTGTCTCATCTCAGGTTGGTTGTTGTAATGTATTCTCTTGCAGAACGTCAGCGTATGTAGCAATTATTGATTGTCATCTGCATGTAATCAGTGTAATAAACATTAATGACCGTGGAAAATCTGTGTTTTTTCAACAATACTGTCTTTCTAAAAGTAATCAGCTGCCTGGCGAGTGACTTTTATGTATTAGAACTCGGACTGGACTTCTGCTTGTCGCCAGGTTTTTAGTTTCTTTCCTTAATTTTTAAGCCCCGTCCCACATAGTCGGTAGGTGGCTTTAAGCAATGACGACGTCTGTCTGTCTGTCTGTCCGTCACCAATCGCGCATAGGCTTGTACGAAAACTACCGAACCAATCGAAAACGCGTGATGCAATTTCGATTAAATTTTCACAATCGACAGAAAGTATTTTTGCAACCATCTGTTAATTTTTTGAAAATCGCGTTTACAATTTCGAGAAAAATGCAGTTTTTAAAAATTGTTTTTTGCGAATAATTCAAAATGTGAGCGCCCCCTTTTTATTGCTACTTGGCATAAGATAGTATTTGATACATCCAATTGCATGATGGCTACAAAGTGATGTCGTATTTCTGTAGGAATTTGCTGTTTCATCATCGGAGTGATCGTGGTGCTGATGGACGTGTTTGCCAATGAACGACTGGTCGAGTTCTTGAACGTGGACTCCACTCGCGACCTGGAGGAGTTTGTCATTAGTCAGTACTTTCACATTCTTGCCTCCGATGTATCTAATGGCCGTGCGCCTTTACGTCCAAGATTTTTCACAAACCCCTTTCCTAATTGCATTGTCCATTACATGTTGTATATTTTCAGTGTTATTTATGGCACTTTGCAAGCTGCGTTGCCCGGACCTGCATATGGAGTCTCTAAACGACGTTTCGACATGTGCATATAACTACGTGACCACACCTTTGTCATTATTTTAGATTCCAGTTGCTGCCTAACTTAGAATTAATCAGATAAGCTAAAACACAACATGACGACATTAACATTACACATGATATACAATACATGTATATGATTTTATTGATGATGCATAGGCTACATGTACTTCGAATTTCGTGGAGCGTTATACATACATAACAGTTAGGCCAAGTGCTTACAAAACATCACTTTTTGTCTTTTGTAAATGTTCTGCCAGTCAGTTATAAGCTTGCTAGACTGAAAACTGTAGTGTTTGAGTAACTGAACTGATAAAAAGTAGGAAGAGATGGGATAAGTACCGGTGCTGCGAACGTAAAAGTAAATGGATCATGTAATGTACATGTGTGTAGTGAACAGAGCGTGTTTTCAGGTGAGCAAGAGGAGGATGCTGACAACGAGGCTCGTCGGAGACTGGCAAGACATCGGCCACTGACGGTGCGTCATGGACAGAGCCAGCGTCGTGCAACACCACAACCGACCAGTCCCGTAGCTGGACCGTCAGCCAGCGCCGACGACGTGGAGATGCAATCGCCCCAGGCGGGAGACCATGGCGCTCACGAGGTACCCTACCAGTGCTAGGCCTATAGCACAGTCCGTAGACTTGGTCTGGGGTCATTCATGGGCTCAATGCCTGCTAGTTTCCACCGTCTTTCGGACTACTGATGACCGATTAACGCTCTCTATTCTGCGCTCCCGTGTAGATGCTGTAGGCCTAAACATTCATGTTACACCATTCTACTATGTCTCCCAGTCATAACATTCTTTTCTAGGTCCTCTACGCCTGTTTGTTCCTTCCATAACTAACTCCAGTCAATTCCTACTGAATCGTACACTAAAATTTGTCATAGTCGCTTTAATAAAATCGCTAAGTTAACTTACAACCGCTTTATTAATAGATGCTGTTAGATGGATGTGCTCTGTGAACTGTACACAATGCGTGCGCAACCGTCGTGCAATTTCTTCATGAAATCATAGTTTCTTAGGTTAGTACTTAGTAGGTTAGTGAGTGAGCGAGTGAGTAGATTCTTAGCGGCACATCAGCACAATTAGGCTATAATACAGTGCCATTCGCTTTGGATGTTCTGGAAAATACAGGTAAGTAGCGGTAAACACCACTCAGAAAAGCAAACAACATAAAATACAGCAAAACAAAACTATACCTTGGTTCAGTCGCCTTTTACGACACTCGGCCAGGAAACGAGGTGGGCTTATTCTACAACGCTCCCTAACCCAGACGGGCGGCATTTTGCCACAGTCTATCGGCATACCAAATTACAATTGCATTTATTTGTTCCAAATTAAGATATTGATGACTACCAAACTCCAGAGCTACGTGACATCAAAATCAAATGAAACTTGAAACTTGTTACAGTCACTATTTGGCTGGTACTTGTTTATCGATTGCTAAAGGAAAAGGAAAAGGCTTCAGTCAGTACACGTACAGAGTCGTGCTGGTTTGTGTTTCAGCCGAACTTCGCGTTCCGGAAGCGTACAACAGTAGGTCTGTCTCGAGTGCAGAAGACGAAGAAGATTCAGAGGCCTGAGAGTTTCTATCCGCCGGAGTACGAGAGTGACATGTACTCTGAGGCTCGCTCGAGCGACGGCGCCGTCAATGAAGCTGTCAACGTCGACGATAATGAGCTGTACGTCAATGCACACCGGTCGACCTAGTCACTGACCCACGACCAGCTCGACCCACAGAACAACAGACCCGTGACATAACTGTGACCATGACCAATTACACGTCTACTAGGTAGACCGTCCAGGATACTTTTCGATTTGATTCGCGTTGACGAATCGATTTTCGATTTTATTCGATTTAGTTCGACAGCCCGATAAAATGAATGCTTGCACATTGATAGAGCTCAACGTATGCTCAACAGCAATGACATCAGCTTATATTTTTTATCCAAGACTACAAGAAATAGAAAATGAAGGACAATTGAAAGGCCGATTTTTTTACAAAACGATTTGATTCAAATCGATTAGTTCAAACAAATATGTGACTCGATTTGAATGGAATCGGAATGCTTTTCTACTGAGTGGACCAATGAGGCCAAAGCAGTTATTTGCAGATGTACCATTTCAGCTGTCAGCCAGTTTCCATACGCATTAGTATGGAGTATGGACATGATGTTTTCATCGAAACTTCAGAACCTGTAACAGTTGGACAGCTTAACTGTCCAGAAGTTGCCTGTCATTTGATATTAAGACATTTTAAAACAAAGTTTCTCGTTTACTTTCTTATTTCAATTAATAATTATGTGTACAAAAGAATTGCAGCGATAATGACACAATAATTAATGGATTTGGCTAGGCCTACGATTAGAAAGCTACTCACAATGCATTCATGGACTGATCCTATTCATAGCTGGATGATGTAATCATGTGCCTCATACAATATGTACATATTTGGCTTCGTCAGAAATGCATTTTGCAACTGAACTACAATGTATATTGCTGTTGCAAAAGTATGCATCACATCACTTGCTTGTAGGTTGGCATTAGCCCGTTCTTGGTCCACAGTATGTATTCTTAAAGCTTGTAGCTTTCTGACTCACGTTGCTGAAAAACGTGGAAAGGGGCTATTATGCGGCGCTCCATGTGAGCCCCCCCCCGTTAAGCGTTGCACCACGTCCGTCCGTCTGTCTGTCCGCCCCGTGCCTCCGAAAAAGACAGAATCACTCCCTAATGATGATCGATTAACAGAATTGACAAATTTAAAAAAACGAAGGCACATAAAATTTGGTACGCCAAAGCATACTGAAACTATACATGCTGACATGCTCACGGGCACTGATTGAAATTTATAATGGCTGGACTCCGGAGGCCATGGTTTGACGCAGCCTAGTCTATGGCCATAAATAGGCAGCGGATATTTCAATTTCCTGGACCCAGCCGAATTTCGAAATGTCAACGAGGACCAGACAGTATATCGTGGTGGTTATTGGGCCGCTTACCTCATAGGCTAGTTTTTATACATCAGAGTATGAGATCAGCGTGTATGACGTGATGTGTAAGTGAGGGAAATTTAGTTCAACTTTCCGCGTTTCATTGTATAGGCCTGCCATTATCACCAACTCTTCGGAGCGGGCGGACGTTGTATAAAAATGTGTATCCAGTGTATTGTAAAGCAAAGGCAATACCGCACGCACGACATCGTACGACGAGGGCCACTGCTAGGCCGTATTCAGTGCACGTAGCCCACCTTTCACATATTAAGTCATCCGCCGACAAGCTGTTAGTAATGCTACGGAAACGCGGAAGGTTTACGTATAGATTTTTCGTTTCATAAATTTTCCCAGACTCAGTCGCCATGAGAAGCTTGACAGGGTATTATAAAAGGAGCTGCTTCAAGATACAGATACACTATACTTGTATGATAAAGACTTACACGTCATAGTGCGACAGTTCACAGAATGAAGAGAACGTGCGTGAGGTTTGTGTTCTTATTCGTTTTGGCTTTTTCCGTCGCGACCTCATCCGATATCAACAAGGCTGCAGCATCATGTCCGACCAACAGCAGATGTAGTATTTTTGGAGGCAGTGAACTAACTGTGGACTTTCTAAGAGGAACACATGTCGACCGTGAACTACTGTCAAAGCAGCTCGACTCACTGCTGTCCAGTAACCAGACGTACGGTCATCTGACTCGGTTGAGCATCACCAACAGTCCACTGACGCACGTTCCACGCTCCGTCTGTCGACTGACGACGTTGACACAGCTACATCTCGACAACAACCAACTCACTCGACTGCCTGACAACTGTCTCACCAACCTCACCACTCTGAGGTCACTCTCCGCATCTAGAAACAACATCACCGAGCTGCAGGATGGGCTCTTTGACGGACTTAGCAAACTACAGGTGTTGCAGCTAAGCCACAATCAGATATCGTCAATCGGGTTACGAGTGTTCAACGGTTCTGCCATGCTGATTAGTTTGAGATATGTCGACCTGAGTTCTAACAAACTCGAAGTACTGGAACCATGGCCTTATTATATAGGCATAAACGGTCCAACACTCATAAACCTAACGTTCAATAACATCCGTGCATTCACAAACAGAATGGGATGGAAGGCAAGATGTGGCATGAAGATTGCACACTGGAATCTAAATATAGGCTACAACCCATTTACACATTTATCAGATATTTTTCCTTTTCGTGGATGGAACGTAAGTCTTACGACATTGCTATGTCTTACTACACAGGTTGATGGCTTGCCATCTTCTTACATATCTTTTTCAAGCATTGTTGTTTATTGCGACTGCGTCGACGTCCAGTTTTTACCGATTTTACGCAATTTTCGGTTTTATGCCACATTTCTAAAGCTAGATGGAGTTTACTGCAATGATAGCAGTTTAGCACCTGATAGAACTTATGGCTTCTTCTACCGTGCGGTCTTGGGAGTTGCTCTAGACCAGTTCGTCTGTGAATTGACTGAACGTTGTCCGTCCGGCTGTCGTTGTGTTCATCGACCTGCAAACGCCACTCTACACATCTACTGTTCCAACACCAACCTGACAGTCCTTCCACTTGAGCTGCCAGAGTTGCCCAAGAGCTACACCAAGTACAAACTGGACTTCTCCAACAACCGACTTCTTCGTCGTCTGGAACATCGCGACTACTTCGTCAACACGTCCATTCTGGATGTCAGCAACTCAGACATTCAACTGATAGAAAACATACGCGACTGGAAAGACATTCTTAAAATACCTATGGTAAATCTCTACGGAAGCAAACTCACGTCATTGCCGCAGTCAGTAGTATTGCTGAACATTACAACTGTGTGGTTGAATGTTGCCAAAAATCCGTGGGATTGTTCGTGCGATAACAAATGGATGGCTGGATGGTTAAAGTCCATCGCTGAGCGACTCACTGACAGAGTCCTCTGTTACAATCCACCACGATTGCGTGGAGAAAACATTATCCAGACGAACGAGGAACAGTTTTGTGTGGATCCCGCAGCTGCAGCTGCAGCTGAAGCATCCAAAAGAGCGTGGACGATCAGTATGTCATCAGTTGCTGGTGTAGTTGTTGTTCTGTTGTCTGTCGTCGCCATCATCTATCGCCTGCGAGACAAGCTGTACACCAGGTGGAAGTTCCATCCGTTCATACGCGACGAATGTCCCGGAGAAGACATGGACTACGACGTGTTCTTCTGCTGCAGTTCTGCTGACGATCAGCCGGAAGGACGCAGAATTATAAACCGGCTGGAAGCCAGCGGTTACCGAGTGTGCCACCACGTCAGAGACTTCAAGCCTGGTGATCCCATCATGAATAACATAGAGATGGCAGTGATGCGCAGCAAACGCACCGTTTGCCTGTTGACTACTAACTTCATTGGCAGGTTTGCTTCGCCGATATATCCATGTTTTTCAGCTTTACGCTGTTTAACTTTCAGCGAACCGTTTTAATTAATGATTGATGTAGCCTAGACCATGGTCGGGCTGGATCAAGTTTTTCTACGAATATTATTGTTGCCGGAGTGGGCATGGGTGGGGTCGAGACTGTTTGACCCTGTGTCGGCGCTCAGCTGGGAAGGGGACGTTTGTATTTTTTTAACAAATTTACTTGCATGCTGCAAAATGAGAACATTTGATTTAAGAGCGCACGGGACTTAGTTATTTACTTGCATGCTTGCTTGCACGGTTTACTGACTGAATCAACAAACTAAGAACTACTTCGTTGGACAGTTACAGCCGACCCAGGGCCAGACGTGCAGCGAGATGTTTTGAAATATCACCATGTCACTGGGTCTTTGTTTATTTCGTGCCATTTAAAAGTTTGCTTTGTTTTGATATGCTCTCTACGCCGTACGCAACATGTAGTTACTATGCGTCGCAACGGTGGCTTCGGTTGGGTCCATGTTCGTGATACTGCCGGTCGGGTCGGGCCACAGTGTTGCTTTGCATTAAGTGACAGAAAAAGGTCAAAAAGGTAACTCGCGTCCAACCAGCATGAACGCCATTTGCACTCTTCAGTTGTTTGCTGGCGTAATACTTTGGGCTTCTACGAAATATTTACGACAGTTGAATCTGGATGTTACGAAATAGCGCAGTAGAAATTACTTGGCACACTTGCGCAGTGAAGTTCACGGAACTCTAAAACGAATCGTGGTGTGTCTATTGACAGCGCCATGTGTCTGAAAGAATTCGACATCGCGCTGCATCACTGGATCACGGATAAGCGCAAGCCAAAAAGACTGATCGTTCTGATGGCGTCGGACAGACCGAACGACCTCTACGCCAACGACGCCTCTGACACGGCGGCGCTGCGTCACTACCTGAGTGAGTATGCGTACATCGACTACACGGCAGACGACTGGCTCGACAAACTGATCTACGCGCTGCCACTTCACGGAATGAACCAACATCAACGTCCTCATGCTGAAATGAACTGTCGTCGTGAAACTGAAGACAACGACGAATTGCTTGCTGCCCAAGACAACAAAGAACCACAGGAAATTAGTAAGTAAGTAAGTACGTGTAAGTAACACAGGCGCTCATTCTAGTTTTCAAAAGCATTTGATAACCTTGAGATGAACATGCATGTACAAGATGTTTAGTATTTAGTCAGATTACGCTTGATTAATTGATTAATTACTTACCATACAGTCCACTGTATATTAATAAAAACACTACAAATACTTAACACTAAGATGAAATTGATGAATTAACTACGCCATAATGTTTCGACAAGGCCACGGCGCTTTGTGACATTCTATATATAAGCGCCTTAGAAATATTCTTACTTACTTACTTACTTCAGTTCAAATCCACAGGCGACTGTCACTCAACTTCCTAAGTTCACAATATTACACTACTACGAGATAGCAAGTTAGAATGAAACCGACTTCAACAGTTACATGATATTGATGCGACAACAGAAAACCTTCCGAATACTACATAGTCTTCACAGCGACAAGCCCACAATCTCAAGGGCATATAAGTAAGTAAGTAAGTAAGTAAGTAAGTAAAACGTTGATTTATATAGCTATATAGCGCATAACATTTTAAAAACCTCTACTGCTAAACTCCAGTACACACCCACATCTCAAGTAGAAACTACCTGAAAGTTGAAACACTACGGACCGGAGCGCTGTTAGCATTATGCGGCCCACCCTCGAGGGCTGCATTAAGCATGACCACCCATCCGTCTGTCTGTCTGTCCCGTGCCTCCGATTTTTACCGCGCGATGCACTTTAGTGCAAAGCGCGGTATTGCCATCGCATGTCGTCTGTCTGTCTGTCCGTCTGTCTGTGACGTTGGTGGATTGTGATCA
>Ga0056114_1001348_pt1 | contig 11021 bp, 7 predicted proteins | sample WorMetHERISLAND1_FD_77005 | JGI IMG/M metagenome (GOLD analysis project Ga0056114, IMG submission 77005) | Marine gutless worms symbiont microbial communities from Max Planck institute for Marine Microbiology, Germany - Olavius loisae HERON... ...
CTGCAAAATCGTTTACATATAACGTCCTAAGCTCTGGCGACAAACTTCCAACTTATCATTATGCAAATGAACTGTCAAAAAACTGTTCAAAAAATTAGGGTCGGCTCAAAGGGGGGGGGCATCGCCCAATGGCCCCCCCCCTTAAATACGCCACTGGCCGCACGGAATATTAGCCCCTGCGCTAATGCTGTATGCTGTCACGCACTAATAATAAAGTAAAAATGGGCACTTTATGCCATCCGACCATCATATTAGGGCTATTTTTACAGCTCGCGGGGTGCGCACGGGGACCCATACTTGTGTCGTTCGGAAGGAGTCAAGGAAACGAGCTGTGCAGCATGTGGATATAGTTGCAGCGATTAATTCATTTGACAGAACTGTCCATATCCATACATTCGTATATGAAACGTTGACAAACGCAACGAAATAATGTATTTTCTTTATTGAACTGATGTCAATTACAAGTGACATAAACAACAAATTAACGTTGACTGGTCTTACTGCATAGCAACACAATATTCCATCAACTAACCTCATTTCACCAAGCACCTCACTGACATCAGAAAAATGAAAAAAATTATTCAATTAATTGCGACAAAATACCGTTCAAAACACTGTTCAGTAACGGAAAACATTTCAACGTCGGCTTAACACGTAAACACATTAACAGTGGACCGACAAATTCAATAACTAAAGTTTATTCGGTTCTACAAGACATTGCACCAATTTAATAACGAAAAGTTTGTCTACACTACGTCTCAGTTTTGGAAAACAATAGCATAGGTGACTTCACTTGTTGATTTAGCCTTTCGCCGAGCATTTCACTGAGCTAAAGTTCTGTCTAAGATCAGACTTCCAAGTCAAAAAATGAAGTGATTTCGCTTTGACTTAGACAAAAGTACTGTCTTAATACAGACCTGGACTGAAATTAAGCCGAACTGACTTAAGTCGGTCAAATTTGAATGGAAGAGCTATCTGAATCTCTAGGAACTTATGAACATTTAACAAAGTTTGTACTTGATGTATTTCGGAGCTGGCGCAATTACGGCTGATGCCCAGCAAGGAATGAGGCGCATTATTGTTTTATAAAAACCAAATTTGTTGAGAACCGCGTGTCGATCAATGGAAGCTGTCTACTTGTCGTCATGATTGTTGTGTTGTTTCGTGTTATGTTTGCCATTGGCTCAGTGCCTGAAATAAAACTGATGACAATGATAATTCTGGTACTGCTGGCACTGGCAGTGACACTGCCGTGAATTCAATGAATGGCTAGGCCGGCGTGGAGTCAGAACCAGCTCAGTGAAAGTAAGTCCAACGTTAAGTTGAACTCTGGTCTAAGTCCGAACTTTAGCGTTTAGCCTTAGGTTTGCTCAGCAAAAGGCTAAGTCAAAAAGTGAAGTCGCCCAATATCACGAAGCTTGCTGGCACTTGCACTAATTGTGCAGCGAAGCAGATAAGCTTAACAAAACGGTGAAGCGGTCGGATCGATCGTTTTGAACATGTCCTTGAGTGACCCGTTTGCCCGGCTATCAGAGGCCAACGCATCGCGTGAAATAACGCTTGGGTATGTGATCACAGCTGCTATTGCTGACAGCACGTCGTGTGCAGGGGCAGACGAAGGCTTTGGTCTGGACTGAGATGTCGGCTGGTTGCCTCGTTCAATCAGCTGCTGGTAGCGTCTGTTTGGTGGTCTGTTGTAGCCGGATGATGTCGCCGACGACAGTCGAACGTTGTCTGTCGCGGCCAGCGGAGACTGGAATACAAGGCCGCGGTCCTGCGCGGCAGTCTCTACTCCGACCAACTCAGACGTCGACCGAGTGATGGAATCGGCAACCGACTCTCCGACGACGTTCTGTGATTTGGTTTTGCGCCGCTTGAAGCGAGGGTTATCGCGGTGGTTGACCCTCTGCCGCTTGCCGGTCGACTGAGATTCGTTGTGGTCTCCTGAAGCAAGTTCGGCCCCGCTCGCAGCCGAATGTTTACTCGCGGCTGAGGTATACGGACTGCTGGACGGTGCAATAGACTCAGGCACTTTGAATGTTTGACCCACATCGCTACCACTCGACGAAGCTGCCACATCGGTCCTCGAAGACTCCACTGATGATGAGCTGTTCTGTGGCACTGACGCGGTCGGAACAGGTCCCGGTGGTCGACTGACATCACCAGCAGGGGCAGGCAGCTGTGGTGGTGTGGGCTGTGACAGTGATGTAGTGACTGCTGGCTGTGACAGTGGAACGATGCTGGTGTGTGATGTGTCTTGATGTATCATCACTTGCTGCTGGTGCAACTCGGATGTCATGACGACTGGCTGCTGCTGACTCCTCAAAGCACCGGAGTCTGTCTTCAGTCGTGGATCACGCACCTGCCGCCGCTGTGCCGCCGAACTGCTACCGGACGCTACAGTCTTCGCGGTCTCGCGCCTCGGCATACGACCGAGCTCCACCTCGCGTCTCCAGTGCTGTACTCGTGGGTCATCATCCCACCTGGCGTTGCTGATGTCCATGTAGGCAGGTATGACGGTGCCGAGGCAGTCAATCGGCTGCACTGCGTACGCCATCTCAGCTCGTAAACCATTCACTTCTAACTCCGCGTCGGACTTTGTGCACTTGTGCTGCCAACCCGCCGTGTAACTGCCAGACGTTCTACAACCAACACAACATGTACTGTGGCGGTACTGAATCAAAGCATCAATGATACGATACACAAGTTGAACGTGCTCGGAAAAGCTCAATGGTGGTCACATGACCATAGAATAAAACTGTAAAAAAGTTTGGTCTGAGTCCAATTCCATGACATGAGAAAAAGATTTGTGGAACATACAGGTTGTTAAATCTGCAGTAAAACAACTGAAGGAGTGATAGCCACACTGCTGCAACAAGTGTATGTACAACAACTGACTGCTTACTTACTTACTTACTGCGTGTAAACTACGCCAGTGACGTCATCTTTCTTGCTGCTCAACTGACTAGGGGCTGAGCGTCAGAGTGTCCGGATGTCAGAAATTACAAATGACGGCTTAACCCAGTCTGGCACGGGGTGCTTTATAGCTGTACCCATATGGCAACAGTGGGCGTCAAAGGGTTTATATGAATGGCAGAGCACAGTACTTCCAGTCATTCACCACCTTGTACAACAAACTCACTCACAGTCATCTGAACAGTTGGACCAGTGGACAGTGTCACCATGACAACGTGAATACATGAAACAAAATGACACAATACCCAGTCGTCGTCAGCACCGCTGATACTGGGACGGTTTGATTAATTGCAGACAGCACTTGGTTGATGTCAAACACAGGTGCCATTGGCAGGCGAGGAACGGCGGCTGACGATCGCTGAAAAACCAGACAACAAAATTACTAACATGTGTAACAAACTAAAGCAAATAAAGAAACTAGTCTGGTTTTGGGGTCTTTTACAGCATCCGGCGAGGCAACGAATTGGGCCTATTCCACAGCTCCCACGGCCTGTACAGGCATGATAGATACACTATCGACTCAATGGTCTAAACATAGAAATCACTGGAATGAAAAAATTTCGTGCTCTGGGTGCCTTGACCATTGGGAAGTTGAGAAATTACTGCTTATACCCGACACGGGCAATCGTGCCTAATCTGGTAGCAGTAACTAGAACAGTTTGAAGAAAAAGATCAGAAACATGACCCTGTGACCTTTTAAATCCAAACTCAGTAGTAACAACTCAGCAGTGCCTAGTTACAGGTCACTCATTATCACAAAACACTGCTGACACACAGACAAAAAACAATTTACATTATCGTGACGATGGTGAGTGTAGTTAGCTGGCAGCCTACAGGCGGGCTTATAGCTCAAGCTGATCGGCTTGGTCCAAAGGTCGGCGGACACCTGGCGGCGAGCTGCACTCATTACATGAACCGGGTGAACTCTCGCAATGCTTTAAACATGATGACAGCACCATAAACATTGTCCTGGTAATATTACTGCTGTTAGACCAAGACATCACGATAGGCAACTAAGTATTATTTCTGGTCAACTGAGCAATCGAAATTTTATTTAACGTATGTTGTTCAAAGACTCTTTTTTACTCGTGCTTTTCATATTTTTACGTGTATTTGTAATCTTGTGCACATGCGTTCTGTCATCCTGTGTAATAAACGAACATGTATGTATGTATGTTATTATTATATTACATGGATAACGACTGTCATCTGTACAGAAATGCAGCTGATATGTAAACAAACCGTTGGCTGTATGAGGCTTTGTAACACATCGACGACGGAATTCGGTTGTTCATTAGATGTAGCACTAATCTGCTGCACCGCAGCAGTCTGATTCACTGCACCAAGCAACACCATTTGTTTCTTATATTCAAGGCCGGTTAGAATAAATATGTATTCAGAAGACAGAACATATTCAGTTTTCTTGCTCGAGATGCATTGATCACTATATGTAAATACAAAAATATGGCCAATAAATATTGATTCTATATATACCCGGCATGTAAAAATGTCTACGCAAGTTAGGTGTGCTTGGGATAATGAACAATGTAACTCATTTAACTTCAAAATTTCGACGACCATTTCAATACAATAGCCTACCGGATCCAGACGGACAGACACTTTGTGACAATAAATGACGTCGCAGGGGTAAAAAATCAGTCTTCAACAAGTTTATTTGCAGAGTAGCCAATGGTCAACATGCTGGTTTATCAAACATTAATATAATTATAACATATTGAATGAAACCGACTACAGCATCACGTACGTGAGTCGAGCAGATCAATAAGAGTGAGATACAGTTAACACACTGAAGGGTGATTCGACACACTGCTACAACGATCGATAAAGCACGACTTCAGATCATATGAACCAGTCCAATAAGCAATGAGCACGCCGTTTCTCCATGTACTGCCACACTGCACGAATGTCACACGAAACAGATGAAAAAAGATCTTAACAGCTGCCCCTTGGAAAACTGGAGGAGACCACCAGGACGTCTTCATATTACGTAGATAAAGACTATCCAGCAAGACCTGAAATCCAATAACCTAACCTCTACCTGAGTGAAGCAATTGACGTGGCTCAGAATCGTCCATCCTGAAGACTGATGTCTACGTTTGGCACTACACAGTCCTAGTGGTGCATGGTCCAAAAGAAGATTGAGCAATACCTGGAGCAGATGGGATCATTTGTGATGGCCCGGCGCTGAGATGTGTGCCATCGGCCGGCGTCTGTGACTGCTGCTGCTGATGAAGACGCAGAAACAGCTGACGCTGTGGTGGAGGCAACTGACTCACGTCGACACCGGCGACAATCGACGGCTGCCACGACGTCATGTCGCCGACACCAGCAACCGTAGCTGTCGGCGGTTCAACAGCTGATGTCATCGGCGGAAAGTGTGCAACAGTTGGCAACTCGACCTTTTCACCAACTTGGGACATATTGTCAGCGACAGGGACATTGTTACCAGCTGACAGTGTCGCTGTGATGTCAGCGGTGAATGGAGGTACCACAGCGACGTTACTTGTAGGCAATGCGGCCGCTGACAACACACAACATTCAAGCAAACTACATCACAGCGACCAACTCAGAAACAGTTTAAGTGAATGTCGGAACTCCTGCTTCACAGTACTTATGTGTGTGCGTAAAGTTTTTAATGGCATTAATTTTTTTAAATCCTGATTAATTCTTTAACGAGTTACCACGTTAACGCGTTAATTCGACATCTCTGGTCTGCTATTCATTCACTCAATCATTATCTATGCTGCAGATATTTCAATCATACTCATGCACTCAGTGCTAACAACCTTTCATAGATGCTGCCCAGTAAGTAAAATAAAGTCACATGACCAATTGTAATACTAGGGTAGATGACCAGCTTTCAATGACTAAATGTAACATGTATGCAGAGTGGATTGACTTATTCAGTTCGTAGCATTCTCACCATTAAAGGCTCCTGAAGTATCAGCTGGTGGTAAATGCACCAATGAAGGATCAAACGAAAACTGCGGAACATCGGGCAACGGAAACGCGACGGGCGGCGGCACACGCAAGCGCATGAAACGAACTGCGACGTGTGGCGGGAAGGCAGGACCCGGTCCAAGGATACCAGGCTGAACATTCCTAGATGGAAATCCTCGAGGCCTGCAACCAGTCACAATAATAATACTATGACAATGTTTATAGTCACAATTAGGCCATCTGCCAGGATGGGCTTATTCTACAATGCTCCCGAGCCCACACGGGTTGAAGATTGCAGATTATCAGTGCATTATTCAACGATTATTACTGTACAAACGTTGGTAGAAGTGTACAGAAAACCCGCCGAAGACAGATGTGGCAGATGGTCACGTCATGAAGCCATCCTGTCTGATTTAATTACACAACGTAAGACCAACCCAAGTGAAATATGATACGATACGATAAAAGAGATTAACGTGGACTAAAAATCTCAGTGTGGTCAGCTTAATCTAGCACAAGTAGCCAGAAACAAAAAATAATAGAAGAAACTAAAACAAACACCCACTTAGTACGGAAGGGTTCAAGATCCAATAAAGCTACACAGAAATGCCAGTTTCTTCATTTATGGCCACAATGATACACTGGTGAGATGGTACTCACACTGGCAGTCGAAGGCCGATGTCTGGCGTGGAACCAGCAGTGGATGACGACATCGATGATGACGCCGAAGTCGCTGACGGTAGACGAAAGTCAAACAGTGACGGGATCTTTCGTCTGTCTCTGTCGCTCGCCGATGCATATGCATTAGTTAGCGGCGGCAGCAGCTGAGGCTGTGGATAGTCACCTGACAACATTGACGTTAAGTAACGTCGTTTAATGCTGACATCTCCTAAACATCTACGCACTGTAGTTTTACTGTGGCAGTAGAGAAATTTTGACCAGACCGCTCAATATCAATACAGGCCACTTTAACCCTTTGACACCCACTGCTGCCATATGGATACAGTTATAAAGCATCCTGTGCCCGACTGGATTAAGACGTCATTTGTAATTTTTGACATCAGGGCACTCATATAGCTGTACCGATATGGCAACAGTGGGTGTCAAAGGGTTAAAGATGGATTAGTACAATAAGTAAGTAAAAGAACAAAACTTGGCATAGAGTTTTCACTGTGAATACAATTTGTCAGATTTACGTCAATAATGCAATTTACAACACAAACAATCACAACTCTGATTGGTCTGTCAAGTTACACACCAAGTAACGACTTCTTCTTGGGCTGAGGCTCCTGGTCCGCCGATGTGTCGTCAGCAACGTCGTTGTCAGCTCTCTCCATCTGAAACGACAACAAATCGTTTGAGACTAAAGTTTCCCAGCACTGTATAACATATCAAATAAAATACTCCTGCAGCTCCAATGGGAAATTTCTACATCATTCTGATCCCAGACGGATTCTTTCTTCTGAAGACGGATTAACATGTCCAGTTTGGTAGTTCTGAGTGGAATATGTTGTGGACAACAATCACAAACAAACGCACGCACAGAATGACATTTACACATTAGATTTCTTCTGATATATTAACATTCAAAATTTTTTTCCAAAAGTAGGGGAGAATATTAGTATAGGAACAAGTTGCCAGCAAAAGATCACAACTGCAGAAGACCAGCAAAACTGAGAGATAAAATTAAACAAATGCCAATGTAATTAAACTTTACATTAATTTAAGCTTTCAAAAAGATTTATTGCTTAATTTCTGCTGATTAATTGATTCCTTTCCTTTCCTTCAAACTGGCAACTTTCGACTGCCACTGTCGAGGTTGTTCAAGTGAAATTGATTGATCAATTAAGTGTGTTAATTTGTTAAGCTGCACATCTCTGATACACATGCAATTCAGGAAGCAGCACTGCCAATGTCTATGATATGTAAATCATACCCTCTCTAAGAGCGGTCGTGTTTCGTCGGTCAGCTCGTGATGCGAGTACCGGCACATCTCGCCGTCGTCACACGAGCCGTCGCGGTGGAACTGAACACACGGCCATGTCTCATGATGATATGAGCAATGTTGTGACTTGGCGCAGTGGCCGGCCCTGTAGTAGCGACACAGGTACGGCTTCTTGTCACGCTGTGGACCGGTGTGATTGAACGGACAATCCGATCCCTGCATTGTCACACCGACACACACACCGTTCTGCTCTGTGGAAGAACATTTGTAACGGTAAGTAAGTGAGGTCAAACGGCACAATTACATCAGTTCACATTGCGCCGTGGTCCCACTACCCAAACAAAAATGTCTTTAGTGACCGCCGGAATTTACGTATGATAATTTACGTATGAGAATTTAGGTACGATAAGTCCACATCTTTCAGGTGCGATGGAAGATTGTTCCATCGTCCGGGTCCAGCAGCTGCAATTGCTCTCTATCGCCGAAGGTGCTGTACGTCCGCATCACGACGCATGCTACTAAGTAAGTAAAGTAACAATTACAGTAATGTATGGACACATTTTCAGTTGATCGTCTGCAAAAGAATACAAACTTTAAATATCAATAACATAGGTGTAATGTTGCTGTAAGTTCCCACTTCGACACAGAGAAAAACTCTCAAGCATCTGCAATACGACAAGTCTTCAGCAATGTCTTCTCTCAGCCGATATTATAGCTATAATTCTGACAACTGTTTACAAACTTACTAATAATCAATTATTATTCACTATTACTAAATACTACATATTTCGGTAGCGATTATAAGGTGCTTTTGACAGATGGACTTCCTTATTTCAAAACAGCAAACAGTCCCAGCTCTCATGTGATACTTTTTCTCCAGTATAAGCATAATTCTGGCCGACTGTGTCTCTGGTGTTATCGTGTGATCCTGAGATCTGCATGTGTTGTTCTTGTTCTATTATACTGTGCTGATGTGATTGACAACATTGGCGCTCCTCTCTCTCACCTTGCCACACTTTCCGTCGAGGTAGAATTTACAGACTGGTCGTTCTTCCCACGGTGTGTCGACAAGATGGCGTCGTTTCACAGGAGGATCGCGGTCAGGACTGCCGGAAGAGTCTCGACACTGTGACAGATCTTCACGTTTCACCTGCGCAGGACGACTTTTATGCACCTTCTCCGCTGCAGACAGCTACATCAACAATAACAACTGGACTATCAACCTACCGAGAATACAGGAAATCACTGTGCAACATCAACATTCGACACAACTGAACTGTGAAACAACTTCCAGACAACCTGATGCTGAGGCCTGTATCGTGTACTGGACCCAATGTGTTTCACTGACAGACTTAGTGACAACTGACAGCTGACATGGAAACTGCGTACAACTGAAAGAAAAGTGCGCTCCGTCAAGACAACCCATGCTGACCTAATGACCTTAACCTTGGTCCCCAAAATCAATACACTTTGATGGACAGCTGCACAGTAGGCCCACTATTATGCCAATTATCAAGTCATTTTGATAAAACGGTTTTCATTTTATCATGCAGACATACAGGCAAACATAATAACAGATTAAAGGCATATTCTCACACTATCATACAGAATAGATTAAAAAAACTAACGTCTGTTTCTGAGTCAGCAGCTACAACTTTCAGCTGTTGATCAGCGGACCCAGACTGTTCAGAGGAGATCTGTTCAGAGTCGTCGTGAGCTGCGATGTCTTCACTGATGTCAGGTCTACTTGCCATTCAAACACATCAGATCACATTGTTACACTTACCCACCAGACAACGTTACTCAGCCAATACACTCACTGGAAGACTTTAACTTTTGACTTAGCCTTTCGCTAAGCTTTTCGCTGAGCTAAAGTTCGGTCTAAGTACAGACTTAAGTCAAAAAGTAAAGTGATTTCGCTGAGCGAAAGTCTTAGACCCAAATTCGGTCTAAGTACATACTTAGACCGAAGTTAAGCCTAACTTACTGACTTAAGTCGGTCGAATTTGTATGGAAAAGATAGTCACTTAAGTCACTTTACTTTTTGACCTTCGCTCAGCGAAAGTCTAAGTCCAAAGTTAAGTTGAACTTTGGTCTAAGTTCGGACTTTAGCAGGTTTCGCTCAGCGAATCGCTGAGCGAAAGGCTAAGTCAAAAGTTAAAGTGACCCATTCTCTTGGTTACTTGTCTAGAGATCACAAACTAACAGCAAACAGTATAGCTGTGGTATAGTGGTATGAATGGGTGGCATTGCCAGACGGCGTGTCCAACAAGCCAGTATTATGAGCGTTGGGCGTTCTATATTGAGGAGTGTAAAGTGATGTAAAAAACCACAGCATTGAGCTCAACAGGTGAACACTTGCACTGTAGCCCAGTAGCTCTGATATCTGGACATGATCACATGATGTTTCAGGGCCTGATCGATCAAAAAATGCTGGTCAGCAAAATACTATATAGCCACTTTAGTCCAAAACAAGGTCTGTATTTGTTGTAGCGTGAAAGCTGAATAAATGTTAACACAAAGCTGATTCTCACTCTCATCTACAGAACCTGTATATACCCTCTGATATCACGTGACACTCATCAGTACTTATCTAATGCTCGTTAGCAGACTAAGAGCAGCAGAGAGAGATTCTTATTATTTCACACTGAAAAGATCACAATGTTATGAATTATCATTAGCAAGGTGCACGTCGCTCATATAACTCTCAACTAACAACAACAAAGTTTAGGAATGTAACATGTCAATGAGAAAAAGTGTATTAGATACCTAGTCCACATGGGGACAGTGCTCAGCTTTAGTCTAGTTGGCTGCTGGGTACTTGTCTGTTAGAAGTGCGGATAAGTTTGTGACACTGGTTACAGGCAGAATACGACATGACATGGCGGAACGTTGATCTCAGGAACTGGATTAGCAAATATGAATCACGGATTCAATTTGGAGTGTGCTCAATTTTGCAGCATTGTTTGCTAAGTAAGGCCAAAAGTGCTGTACCATAGGCAACTGAAAGGTTATTTATGAGTCACGCAAAGTAAATTTCAGATCATCAAGAGACAAGTCAGTGACAATGGCCTGAAGTCGGTAAACTCAAGCAACAGTTTGGGAAACGATCAGACGGAGAGATGGGACTGGTGGAAAG
>Ga0056114_1001349_pt1 | contig 11020 bp, 7 predicted proteins | sample WorMetHERISLAND1_FD_77005 | JGI IMG/M metagenome (GOLD analysis project Ga0056114, IMG submission 77005) | Marine gutless worms symbiont microbial communities from Max Planck institute for Marine Microbiology, Germany - Olavius loisae HERON... ...
GTCGTTGATAGCTCTGTTGATCGTTGTCTGTGGCAAGTCACTATAAAATAAACACTTTTATAATGTCAACAAACATGATGGATATGACATGACGTCAACAGTCACGTCATTTGCTCAGTAAACAAACTTAGAAATTGAGAAATGTAAAAATTTGCTAGGTGGTCGCGCTTAGTATGGGTAACTTCATCAAAAGTTGATGATAATTGAATAAAAATTTGTAATCTACTGTAGATAGGAACGTACAATAGATGTGTGAAAAATTGATTAAAAATTCCCAACCGTTTTGGAAAAAAATGTCAGAAAACCACAGGGGATTTTTTTGACTCACACTGTATAGCAACTTTATTTTGCACGCAAGGCAGCACAATACAAAGAATATACTAAAAATACAAATAACTACAAGTTAAAATATACTAAAATACACAAAAAAAGCTAAAAATAATATCCAGACACTGAGCATGTGAGGCAATAAAAGGAATAAACAGACGAGAGTTCATCAGTTATGTTTTTGCAGAACTGGTCTTGCCTATTGGCGACCTCGGCCTCAAGGGAATATTGCTCACACAGAATTTCACTCACAACATCAACATTGCTGCTCTTGACATGAAATATTTCAGACAGAGCATGGAACCAGGAAGAATTAACTTTATGGTAGCTGTATGGCTAAGCTGAAGGCAATCAGTGGCATAAAATAGATGTTTACAATGAGATATATGAATATGATACAATACGAGAGTATAGCTGATTATCGGTGAGACGTCGTGTGTATACGAGTAGATGCGTGGATCGTGGGTGCAGTACGGCACTAGACAGTGGCAGACGTGGTGACAGTGATGTTAGCGATGTGGTGATCACTCCATCTGTCCCACTTAGACAACCCAGTCAGTACTGAACCAGACAGCGCGAAGCACACGGCCAACGCCAGTACAATGTAGTTACGTCGGCCCTGGACGACACACAGACAAACCACCACCACTAGACCACTGTGATATAGTTTTGTGCTGGTGGGCCAGAAACATAATTGTTAGGTGCTGCGAAGTCCTAGTTTACAGAGATGCCAGTTTGTGTGACACTACACAACTACATAACAGAATATGCATTGCACAAACCAGCACCTCTGTATGCTAGGACTTCACAGCACCTACAATTATTTTTGACCCACCAGCAACAAGCTGCAGCCTCTAAGACATTAGACAAGAAACCCTAGCTAATGCAAAGCTAAACATACAACAGCGGTGTGTGTATGAAGGCCCCTAGCGAAAAAATGTACAGCAAATCAACTACTGTGATTGTAGGCCCCCTAGTGGAGGAATGTTCGACATCAATGTAATCTATAAATCGCTGAAAAGTACATTTAATGGGCTACAATTATGTCATTGACAATATGGGTCTACCTTCATTCGTCTAACTGTTTTGCCTCGTGAAACTGCGAAATCACGCGTATTTCTGAGAAAAGTCAACCTTATAGCAGTTCAAGGTCATCCAAGGTCACTGAGTTTACTGTCAATCAAAAGTGCATATGCAACTTCCTATTAGTTATTAGCTGAATGTATGACACAACAAACCTTAATTTCATGAAACAACACAATTCCCCAGAACGCGCCAATCAGTGCAGGAATCTACAGCATTCAAACACACGTCAATACACACTGTCTCACCTCTCTCTTTCTCGCCAAATGTTATCAGTGTTAACCCTTTGACGCCCACTGCTGCCATATGGGTATTGGGTACAGCTATAAAGCATCCTGTGCCAGACTGGGTTAAGCCGTTCATTTGTAATTTTCGACACCCAGGCACGCTCATCCTTGAGCGTCAAAGTGCTCGGATGTCAAAAATTACAAATGACGGCTTAACCCAGTCTGGCACAGGATGCTTTATACCTGTACCCAATACTCATATGGTAGCAGTGGGCGTCAAAGGGTTAAAACAGTCAACGTTGTGCAGAAATGTTCAACCAAGGCAACACAGTTTAGCAATGAGAACAGTCATTTATCTACAGTAGCTCAACTGCAGTGGAATATGCTCATCCAATGTGTCTCCCGCTGCACATATAACACGTGTCTATGATCAAGTATCAGTAGTTATATGAAACATGTCCAATGTTTTACATGCTGTTATGGCAGTATGCAATTATCAAAAATCTCGGTTAGCTGTTATCACTGAAACATGCAGCTAGTATTATTACATGTACTAAGATGTTTCTTAGGTCGACTCCTCCAAGTCGTGTCCATCCATACACGACTGTCCACAATGTCTTTCTCATTTCAATGAAATTTTGTTCATGAGTGATACACAACAATATGCCATATGACGCAATCCAAGGTCAACGTCAAGATCACGGACAGTTGCATAAATGATCGATTTCAAAGTCTATCTCATCCGCTTGTGTGCATATAACTACAAAACTAATGGTGAATTATGATACTTCAAGACAATATCTAAATTTTAACCACAGAGATTTTTGATATATTTGTCCTCGTTCGGCATCACGTGATCTAAAAACTTAGGGTGTTCCACCTTCAGCAAACGAATTTTGCCTCTTACCAAGAGTCAACCGACAGTCCCATATGAGGCTGATTTATTACGTTTAGAATCACTCGTTGGACTTATTTCCACACTTCAAGTTTACCTGTGGCATCACCATACTGTAAATTCTGCCCTGTAAACACCTGTTCCACAATGCCATGCAATAATTTGCCCGCACAATGGCCCAGTGTGTGACTGAGGCGATGTGATTGGTCGAGCTGACTCACCGACGTAATGATGGGAAAGCTGATTGGCTGCGACAATGTGTCGTTGGCCACGAACCATCCAATGTCAGCGACGGCCCACATCACTCCGGAGATGAAGCTCGGTAAGATCACCTGTGGGTAAACTCGCGGCTTGTTCTTCATAACGGTGCAGTAGATGAGCATGTAGACAGTGCTTGTCACAAGGATACCAGTGAAATGAGAGAAGACATAGTCCATACCTGCACCATCAATCAATCAATAACACACGTCTACCTCTACGACCTGTATAATGTTCCACATGGTCAGCAACAAAGTAACTCCGACACAGCTGTCTATGCCAAACCGAGGTGCAGAACCAAGTTCGGAGGCGCGGCTTCTCTCATGCTGGACCTACTGCATGGAACAGTCTTCCACACCATCTCCATCATATCAGTGACACTGGTCTTTTCAAGCGCCGCCTCAAAACTCAACTATTTCATAGAGCATACATCGCTAGTTCTTGTTAGCGCTCCTGGATGCTCCACACACAGCGCTATACAAATGACTATATTATTAGCTGTTGTTTTGCAGGGCGCATGACTCAGTACAGCTTTTATCACTGACACCAATCAGACATAACATTGACAGTCAGTGGGTGGACAGGCTCAGTCAGACTGGAGTTGGGACTTGGCGCCTCACAAGACAAATCTACAGTGTATGTCATGTCGAAGGCGGTCTTCACAGCCAATCACTTGACTGATACTGACAAACTAAACAGTACACGAACTACATACAACTCAACAAAGCTACCACACAAAACACAGCAAAACAAAGCTACCGCCTAGTTCAGTCAGCTCTCACAACACTCAGCCAGGAAATGAGATGGGCTTACTCTACAATGGCGCTGAGCCCACACAGTCAGACAGCATACCGGGTACTCATTCGTACTCGCTGCAGCATTTCTCTCACAGACAATATTACAGTCAACAGGCAGCTTCTGTGTCACTGTTTGCCGGTGTAGCTTGATGCTGAGTGATATATTCTGAAAAGACCTATCTGCATCAATTTTGGGGATTTCAATAGACAGATTTTACCAGTAAATTCCAAACAACTTTCTGCAATGTTGACTGCAGTACATAAAGTATTTTGTTGATTATCCCCCAAATGTGACAAGTCAACCCCGGGGCAACCTGACCCCAATATTCCCAAAAAGCACACCCATGACATCATGCTAGTGTTACACATTCTGTTTGTGCTGCAGACCACACACAACAGGAAGACAAAATGACAAAACTTTCCCAGTAATAAAGTGTTGCATATGTAGACATGCATTAGTCGTTTATGGGTAAATGTTGTCTAATGTCAAAATTATGAGAGTGTAGCATAAAATGCAACCGATACAATCTGTAACAGACGGGCGGACAGACAAACTCACGGCTGTGCCACTGGAGCAACTATTTTCAAAATTTGGCTTCCATAAAATGCATATTTTCTCACTGGTTTCTTTTCAGTCGGTTGACAGCTCAAATAACCATCACATTACATGTAATAGGTCAAAATATCAAGCCAATTACATTATTAGTAGTATTTGTAAATGTTCACTCCATAAAACGCAGTCAGCAGTAAACATATTATCAATGTAATGGAGTGTTGCATAATACAGCTCAGAGACATGCAAGCCGTAAAATTCACAGCAATTCCTCCACAACTAGTCCTAGTCATCTAAACAAACACCAGCCTACAGGAGTGTATCAATGATCAGAGTGATGGACGGATAGATACATCACCGTTGCTGCTGGCGCCTGGGTACTGGTCCGGATGCTGCTGTATGTAGATGACAGGAGTAAAGTTCAGACCAAAGACGAGACCAGCCGCGACAGCCATAACGAGTCCACTATAACACACCAGCAGACTGTGTGTCAATACTAGCAACGGGTTCGTTGGGGCGCAAGGTACGAAAAATAAACAATGGTATATCACCCCACCAGCAGTGAAGCCCAGAAGTGACATTCTTAGATGTATTTCTAAAGACAACAGGCATAACTGCACACTGCCTGAGTTGTTACACAAGCTACCAAGGCAGACTGTAGCACTGATGATGTCAGTGATATGAAATGATACTAGAACTAGCAGGAACCTGGCTGATAATGAACAAACACGACGTTCAGCGGCTAAATGAATACATAGTCTTATTCATGTCATTTCATACAATGTTAATCTTATAGTTTTCCAGAACATGCAACGTGAATGGCACTGTATATATAGGCTAACTGTCGTTAAGAAACTACTCACTCACAAATCATTCGCTGCTAAATGAACTTGAACCAAAGAACTACACAATAAGGCTGAGAGCCAGCTGTCTCGACCTTCAATGACCACTCAAGGTCATTCAAGGTCATCGTTGATGTACTTGAGCAATCAATGATCGACAGCTACTGATGTCACATGTGACTCACTTACAGTAGTCTACGTGTGGCTGGCGACATGCGCTCATAAAACACAGGACGATGACTAGCATCATTGTCAGCTGCAGTAGCAGGACGAGGATCAGTATTGACACTGGTAACACCACTGGCAGATGTATCCTTACACACAGACACACAGACATGTGTAATGACATCATATTACTGGACATGTTCATAGACGTTCAGTCTCACAAATTGTACATCGACAAACTGACAAGGTCAGTCAGCGTCCAGTTGTTACTGCTCATCACAGCGTGCTCTATAGAACTCCTTACTGATAGTTATTCACTCAGTTACTTGAGGTGTCATTGTCCAGTGATTCCAACGTTGACGATGCCAGACAGTTGGAACGGTAGTATAGCTTGTACAAGCCAGTCTCAGTGTCCGAGTCAGTCTTCAAGAAAACCATTCATTGACAACAAAACAGTGAAGACAGAACAACTGTAAAAGAAAGTTTACAGAAACCATCAAAGAGAATTGTAACTCACAGCATCTATCAGCCGGTCACCGGTACCATTAGCATTGGACGACGATGACGACGGCGGAGCATTGGACGTCTTCAGAAACATGTACGTCACGGCACTACATCACAAACATCATCACATCAGCTCCTCTCTCTTCTCTGACAGCTTGACAACTATTCACTCTACCGAGTTGAGTTGAGTAAGACTCAACATCCCACTCGACACAGTATAGTTTATTTCTGATATGATATTTTTACAGGTCTGATGACCCAACCAGCAGTGTCAAAGCACTGAAGGAGGGTGGTTAGTCATCCAGACAGGCCTCAATCTAACCATGCTCACCTCACCGTGTTACAATAATACAACATCCATGCACATAATACTAGACAATGGAAACAAAAGCAAATAAATCTAACACACAGAAAGAAATCTAAGCACAGTGATTGAACACAATGAATCAGTGCAGACCTCGGCACCAACGCACAATGCAGAATAATTACACAGCATAGGAGAGATACAGAGAATGATAGAGAGATACAAGTGATACCTGATAAGGCACAAAGTGACACCGACATAGTTGAGAATCTCATGTGGCGGGACATCTTGGTTCAAACCTAACCAGCCATACCTACACATACACAGATACACGCTGGACCATAACAATGTACTAATGAATGTAGCTTGCAAATATTGTAGTTGTTGTAGAACAGACTACTCATTCAAACACTATTGCTTTCATTCGTCCAATGTCACACATAATTCAAAGTGTGGTGGCTACCTGCTAACAGCCCAGCCAGACAGCATGTTGACAGATGCCCAGATGAGCATTCCCTGACTCAGACCAACTGTCTTCAGTATCGGCACAACCATCACATTACCTGACGACACACGAACACACAAATAAAACTAGAGTGCTAGAATGAAGCATCAAATGCAATCGACAGCGACATGACATCAGACTATGTCTCACACAGCATACAAACACTGTGTTTCATGTCCACAGATGACAAGTTCACCCAGCCAGTACCTCTCACTGACACTGTGTTTCATGTCCACAGATGACAAGTTCACCCAGCCAGTACCTCTCACTGACACTGTGCTTCATGTCCACAGATGACAAGTTCACCCAGCCAGTACCTCTCACTGACACTGTGCGCTTTACACACCTACTTTACCGTTTGACTCCCACTGCTGGCATATGGGTACAGCTATGAAGCATTCTGTGCCAGACCGGGTTAAGCTGTCATCTTTAATTTTTGACATCCGGGCACTCTGATGCTCAGCCCTGATCGTCAGAGTGCCCAGATGTCAAAAATTAAAAATGACAGCTTAACCCAGTTTGGCACAGGATGCTTTATACCTGTACCCATATGGCAGCAGTGGGAGTCAAACGGTTAATTATTTACTGACTACAATAGAATGCTGCAAGCATGTCTACAGATCATTGACCACCGTCACAGACACCTCCATCATGTCAACACATACAACAGCCTCCATTTATAAACCTGACCAATACAGCAAAATTTCTCAAACTAATTCCTCAGAGTAAATCCAATGCCAATCTCTATCACATATAGCTTGCTTTCACTTCATTTTGTGTAGAAATCCTGATCTTAGACTACTCACATTTTAGCGAAAAACTTCCCTATTAATTGACTTTAATTCCATGCACTTTAATCGGTGAAATTACAATTACAATTCATTAAATAACTTTTCTCTATGTAAAGAGATTGCAATTACTGCATGTGATTTCAATGAAAACTACTATAATTGTCAACTACAACTAATTTTTCACGCCCCGGCCAGGACAGACTGATGCATAGACTTGTCCAATGTTACCTGTGCACCAGAGAAAACCGCCGAGTGCAGCCAGTGGATGGAACTGAGGAAATAGACGGATTCCATTGAGCACAAAGCCACTTGTCCATATAGCAATGCATGTCACCCACTGAAAGAACAGACCTAACACACATGCACAATAAACAGTGTATCACATGACCAACCTTGTTCACAGCTGTAGCAGAACTGGTCAAACCATACAAAACTGCTGTGTAAGTGTCAAATCATAGGAGACTGGAAGAGTTGACAAAGTGCTGGTACTGCTCAAACAGTGACCTGTATGTCGTGTTTTGTTCTATGGTGACAATGCAGCTGTTTCAGGTATGAAAATGAGAATGGACGTAACAGACATGCGAAGCATAAAGCTCCAATCACATGATTTCAGGCAAATTGCCAGCGCTGCTGGATGATAGAGATAGAAACCACTCACATGCAACCACATACATTCATTACACTACACAACTTACTGACAATAGATACTTCTTTGCTAGTTTATACACACCAAACACACGGCAAAGCCATAAGACTGCTAGATACACAGTGTCCAATGTCCACATTAACTGTAGCCTAGTTAGTGACTGTGTGACTGACTATACTCTAGTCAGCTTAGCAACAACTACTGCACACATTCAGTCTTTCTCAAACAGTTCTACAGTACAGCTGAACCTTCAAGAGGGCAATCAATCACAGAAGGAAGGTCAGTGATAATGGACAAAATCCTCCATAGTGGCTTACATGTCAATGAGTTTGCTTATTTCTTTTGACAATAAACATGCTATTCTCTGCACCACTACTTATTCATGATAGCAATGTGAATCAGTGAATTACAAACCGTCGCCTGTCTCGAATTTCTTCACTGGAATCAGGTTGCTGCCAAAGAGGATACTTGCCACTGCTACTCCTAAAAACCCCCAGTACACCGGCCAAGTATGATGAGTGGGTGCATCTGTAGTCGGCACCGGAGACATTCCATCCGTTGTAATAAACATCTTCTCTGGCAGCACACAAACCATCACCAGGCATGCTTTAAACTTCCTTCAATATTCTCATGAAGCAAAACGATATTAATGCAGTAGTGTATATGATAACATTAGGCCAATCATACGGCATACAGTACACAGTATGACAGCACAGTTCGCATCAGCCTAAAAATACAACGGTTGTTTCAAACTTTTGGCTGAAATGTTTGACGTTTCAGACAACCGACATTTTGACAAACATTTGTATGAGCAAGGACACCGACACCAATAAATCTCTCAAATACTTACAAGACATTTCACAACATCTGACACAGCTCATTTTACGGATGAGTGCACATGATTGGGAGATATTCTGTACAGGACACATGGAGCTGTTAGTAACATTTATCTATACGCTGATGATGCAAAGATATTTAAGCATATACAAACACTAGATGATCGATCCAGTTTGCAGAATATGTTTAATAACGTGCAATTATGGATAGATAAATGGCAACTGAGTCTCAACTTTGATGACTGTGTAACTGTTTCTTATGGTCGTCATATACACTGTGTCTCAAAAAAATGCACCAACTTTGAAACGGTATAGCTCAGAATTGTAGAGATCGATTTTGATGATTTTTGGCAGAGATATTCAAAAGTCTCTAAAATAGGGTTTGCATGTTTCAGTTTTCGTGTAGGTTTGCTTTTTTTTATCAACTTTTCGTCTTTCATACCGGACACTGAAAAATAACGCCAATTTTGACGCTATAAGCAAGTGCTAACATGAACGATGTGATTTTTTTTTAAACATGCACCTAAGCTCATAATATTTGGCACACATAATCTGCAGACATTTAAACATGATACACTAATCAATAAAGTACTGTTAATGCAGTTTTACTTAAGTAATATTCGTCCGAAATCGCATCACCGAAAGTGATGAAAATTAAGCGTCAAAACTGCCTGTTAATATGACGACTGTTCCGAACTTTCTTGACTTCATCATTAATGCTGTTCTTCATCCAACTTTTATCCAGAAACTTTATTATAAACTGTCGAGCATTGTAACCTTTACATTCACATAGATTTTTGATCAAAATTTTGTCTTCTTTACTGAATGGCGTCAAAGTTGCCGCGTTTGCTTGATACAGCATCAAAATTCGCGTTATTTTCGGTGTCCGGTTTTAAAGACTAAATGTTCATAAAAAAGCAAACCTATATGAAAACTGAAACATGCAAACTCTATTCTAGTGTCTCTTGAATATTTCTGCCAAATTTCAGCAAAATTGATCCTTATAATATTTAGCTATACCGTTTCAAAGTTGGTGCATTTTTTTTGAGACACAGTGTAGATAACACTCATTCTTATCTTCTACATAGACATGGTTCTGATATGGTCATACAAAAACAAGACTCATTCAAGGATCTGGGAGTTACATTTCAAGCAGATTTATCATATCATATTGCTTACAGTTACAAGAAAAATAAAGCTCATTGCATGCTTGGTATTATAAAAAGAAATTTTCGAGGATTAAGGCAGGATACCTTTATTATGTTATATAAATCCTTGGTTCGATCTCATTTGGAGTATGCTAATTCGTTATGGAATCCATATTAAAACAGGATATCAAAGCATTAGAAAAGGTTCAGATGAGAGCTACGAGGTTAGTAACAGCATTACATGTATCAGGAATGGTTGAGAATTCTGGATCTTCATACTCTGAAGTTCAGAAGATTAAGAGGTGATATGATTGAAACCATGGAATCCATGACACAAGTGTCTCACCAGAAATACCTATAAATCAGAGCTTGCTACTCGAGGTAATTCAGTAAAAAATCGTCAATTGTAGATATCACTACAACCTGAGGAAGTGCACTGTGTCTCAGAAAAAAATGCACCAACTTTGAAACCATATAGCTTGAAATTGTAAAGATCGATTTTGGAGATATTTGGCAGAAATATTCAAAAGAATATAGAATAGAGTTTGCACATTTCAGTTTTAATGTAGGCTTGGTTTTTTATCAACTTTTCATCTTTCAAATAGAACACAGAAAATAACGCCAATCTTGACGCTGTATCAATCAAGTGCGCCAACTTTGGCGAGGGGCAATTTTGAAACGGCATAGTTCAAACTTATAAGGATCGGTTTTGATGTCATTTGGCAGAAATATTCAAAATACTCTAGAGTACAGTTTGTATGCTTTACTTTTCATGTAGGTTTGCTTGTATATATATTCTATGCTATCATTGTAAGCGAATGTGGTCAACAAAAGTAACGATTACTTTAAAATTCCTAATCCGCAAAAATTGTTTCAGAAATAAATTAAACAATCAATTGTGAACAACTTAAGGTGAGTTTGATTCAGATTTGCGGGGACCCCGGCTTGACTACGGTTACGGTACTGTCGAAAACTCACTTTAAGTGGTGCAGATCGACGTATAAACATGTCCTTATTGAAGATTTCATACTCACAAGGTGCGAGAAATTAAGATAACGTAAGAAAAACCAACGGATGTAACACTATAAATGTCGGTTTTTGATCGCATAATGTCAACAAACTACGTTATAGAATATCTA
>Ga0056114_1001350_pt1 | contig 11020 bp, 5 predicted proteins | sample WorMetHERISLAND1_FD_77005 | JGI IMG/M metagenome (GOLD analysis project Ga0056114, IMG submission 77005) | Marine gutless worms symbiont microbial communities from Max Planck institute for Marine Microbiology, Germany - Olavius loisae HERON... ...
AAAAATGGTAAATGGCTTCCGATATTATAGAGCGCTGGAAAGCGTTAGCATGATAGCGTCAGCTTTGTCTACCGCTCTTACCATTTACCCATGCCAGATCCGAGTCCATCAACGCTGACAGTCCAACTTCCTACAGCTCGGAAGAAGGAGTGGCGGCCGGCCACAGCGGGCAGTTCACCCCCATGCAGTTACCTGTCAACATTGTGATACACACTACTTTAGTAGGCCTCGAACCAGCAACCTTCCGATCGTTGGTCCGACGCGCTACCAGTAGAACCACCGAGCCAGATCATGAATATGCCTCATAGACTCCTTATTCAAAGTACGGTGGGGTTCCAGAGCCCAACCTTTTTGGACAAAATTTGGCAAGGCAACTATCACAGCCTGATGATGAATTCTGTCACTCCCACTCACTACAAGAGGCAGGGTCTGGGGGGAGGCTATTTTGGGGTATATGCTCTCTGGTTATTATTTCAAATGATGTATTGGCTTGACATTTTAAGGCTATTTTGCAATACTATTTCCGTAATTTGGCATTTACTAGCAAAAAAGCTGTAAACCTGTGTACATGCACAGAGATGATGCATGACATGGGTAACAAGTAGAAATTCGCAATAAAGTAGGTGACTCAACAGTGATTTCAATGTGGCAAATGATTTGAAAATAATTTCACGCTTAGTTAGCGTGTTGTGTTTGCTCTTTGCAGGCCCCATCAATGATGTAATCCCAAGGGAATGCCCCAAAAATTTTGGCTGGAATAGGGGTAGGATAGATAACGTGCAACATCTTGTTGTTAGTAATTAATAGTTTCTCATTTAAATCTGCTTTTAATGCATTGCAGCGATACAATACATATTAGAACTAGAGTTTAACGTGGAATGTTAATGGTAAATGTAAATAATTTTGGGCAAAAAAATGCTGCATTGTGCAGTTTCCTTGTGACGGCACGATTCATGTTGTCTTTAATGTTGTGTAAGTAAATCGGTCAGTATGTGCCATCACCAGTTGAGTGATGGGACGTGCCGTGGGTGGATGAGATGTTGCTAGTGCTCTTTTTGTCAGCATATTGTTTTAAATTTGTCAGAATCCTTAGATGAATCAAGAACGTACTGTGTTAGCTACGTCATGTTAAAGGCATGTATATATGTATGATAATGTTGATTTGCAGAATTATTTCAACTTCACTAACCATAACTTCTATGACGTCGATGTCGCTGATCTTCATGTTGACTTGTTTTTTAACCAACAAATTATGGCTTCAGCAACAAATGAAACAAGATTGACATTGCCAATTCAGTCTACTCGGCTGCACTATATATCAATGAATGTCACATTTGAAGATGAGCAGTATTATGTCATGTGAGTCGTTGATTTCCTTCATGATATTAATATGAAGTGAACAGTCTGTATTTCTATATTTCATCACCACTAATTACTTTGTGTATAGAGATTATCTGGAAATGATCTAGATGCAAGACTTTGGTATTGATTATTTGGTTGCAGGACCTCAGTGAGTACTTTATTTTAGTTTTGAGTTAATTATATGAAAGTAGTTGTCATTTACAAGTAAGTAAAATTACAACAGTAATTGAAGAAAGCCATGTTTATGATTGGTTTTGTAGCCTAATTTTACACTGAAATAATTCTACTTTAGCCAGTAAAAACTTAACGTTTGTTGTGAACCGTTGTTTGAGTGAGTTAGCAGTGTGTAACGGAATTGAGGGAATTCCAGTTGTAAATTGAGAGGACTCGCAGTGGCATAAGTTGAAGCCATTCTTTGTCATTTTTAACTTGATCCGCCATAAGTCGATAAGTCGGTATTTTTGCTGGAGTATTATTGTTGATTATATTCTTCCACAAGTTACTAGTGACTTGGAGGTCTTTGCGTTAGTCAAACTTGGGTCGAGAGTTGGTGTCAAAACTGCTGAATACCGACAGTGCTATCTGTGTGTCCTGATGGTCATGGTTTGTTTATTGTGTTATGTTGATAGACAAGCATGCAGTACTTGGAAGGACATGCGGATACTTATTCCATTTAGGTAAGTATAGTGTTCTGTCAATGATTTAGGCTGATATTTTCCTGGTAATTATGCTTGTGATCGGCCTCTGAATTTTAATGTTGATTTTCTCGGTGACCCAGTGCTCATCCAGTTTTTCAGAAGATTCGAAATATTCCACTTGTACCAGTTCCACAAGGTCCACACCAAAGGAATGCCAAAGGCAGATTTTCGAATTTGTTGCAGATTTTTAAGGCTGAATGTAACATAGTGTAACATACAATTAGATTTATATAGCACATAATCTGCAGGCCTCTATTGTGCTCTGTGCACTAAAAATGTGTATGTAGGCAATGTCCAAAACATCATCACTAATCATATAGCATTGTATGAGGCACAAGATATACTTGCAGTTGGACATAACAGCTATGCTAAATATTTGTGCATGTTTGCTAAACTGTTTGTACTGTATATGTTTCCACATGATTTGCATGCAGTGAATGTATTTGTAGAGCAACTGCAACACTGGAATACCTCGGCAAGTCGGAGCAGAGCACACTGGACACTTATCAATATGTTCACTGCCACGAGCGGACTTCATTCTAGGAATTCATACTCTTTCTATGTAGTAGTTGTTAACGTAGCCCTGCTGAGCAGTACTACTACTGTAAATACTCGTGTATAAGCGACATAATTTATAATCTATGATGCTACTGAAAGTCCATAGTGAGTAGGTGAGTAAGACATCTTTACAGCAGTGGTCCTAATATGAATTGTAGTGCGCTGGTGACAGTTTAGCTAGGGGAGACGTATTGAACTTAAGTTACACATCGTTAAACAGTACTAAATTGAGCAACTTGTGCTGGTCTTGTTAAATATCTAAATTGCTCCGATTCTGCATTCTGCATATTTTCAGATCATAGACATAGAACAGATGTACGATCACAGGCGTTGCCCGACTCATTGTTCAGTTTTTATAATAATTCAGTATACTATTTAATTCTAAATTTTACTAAGACTTTGGTTCCTTTAAATTGTGCACGAAAATCGTACATGATATCCTGATTATGCCAGATTGTATCAACTCTTGATTTAAATGTATTAGTAATCTCAGCAGTTACAACCCAGTTTGGGAAACTATTTCGTGTGTTAACAAAACGATTGGTAAAGCAATATTTACGCAGTTGCCGTTTACCACCCACACAGAATGCATTACCACCCAGAACTGAATTAGTTGTGCCCATTAAAAGACCTTTGAGCACTGTATAAAGATGTATCTCTTATATAACTCCTGCATGACTGCACACCAGTTCTTGTTAATCTTTTAAGAATGTTATAACTTGATTTGCTTGCTTATTTCACGTTGGATGTCAGCTGTTACCAGTTGGTACAATTGTTAACTACTGTTTTGAAGGTTGTTTTTCTACTACTGTATCTAAAACTCCAGTATTTTCCCATCAGAACTGTTAATGACAATCTGCGCACAGTGTCTCTCAGTGTTTGAACACATTGCATAACTGGATGACAGAAGATTTTAACTGTGCTTTGCTGGGACATTGCTGTGTTTGGGTCTCACAGTTGCAGGGAGCCACAAACAATCTTGTGACACTGGAAAACAACCATCTGCAAATGGATAAGCCAAGGGCTGTGTGAAAAATTTCTTGTGGTTGGGCCACAAAGTCCTTAAACACGACACTGGCTGAGAGATTGGAAGATGTTGGAGAGTGTGGATGAAGTAGGTCTCGAGTGAGCCTGACATGGACTGAACCAGTGCACGTGACATAGAACTGACAGTAGAATGTTAGCTGCGGTTGATACAAGTAATGATGGTGAATAGTGATTATTATGCCATCATTGCACTGTTCAAGGTATTGTTCACGTTCGTCAGTGATTGGTGCTGTTAGTAGCTTGCGTTGTGTGACATGGATGGACTTAATAGACGTGTTGTTTGTTTTATTTTCCTTTTTCTGGCTACGTGTGCTAGATAAAGCTGAATACTCAGCTTTCGAGTCCACCTTAAACTCTTGCATCGTATCGCATCGTATTATTCTGTGAATTAGTGTATAAAGCTGTCGTTAATTTTACGTGTGCTGTTCATCTATTACTGTTATTATTGTTTTTTTTTTGTTTCTTACAAGTTAGTCTCGCATGACATGAGACTAATTTTGTGCACAGGTAAACACTGACACACCTGTGTTTTCCTGGTGAGTCTGTGTTTCATCCTTGATCCTTACACGTGATTGGTCCACAGTTATAGATGAGCAGGTGCTCTCACTGACGCCAAACTGTGTAATCACCTTCTTGACCTCAAACTCAGCCTTTGTTGTATAATGACAGACTTACGTTTGTGAGAGAAATGATTTTGCTCCCTTGATGTTCATTCTGTGATGCTAGTGCAGTGCCCCATCATGTGATTGTGATGGACTGGGGAGATAGTCTCAGATGTTCGCGACCTTGGTATTTACATTGATTGAGATGTCCCCATGAAGACCTATGTCGCTACGACCATATCCGGCTATGATTCTATTTTACGTCAGTTAAGCTACGCAGCATTCGTCAGTGAGTGTCGCCAGCAGTGGGGTACTACAGTCACTGGTCGTCTCGGTGGTGTTGTCGCAGCGCCACGCTGTATGCCTACGGTCTGCCTGGCAATCATGTCGACAGAGATTGCAGTCGCTCGACTGATGCTGTCCACGTGAAAGTACGATCATATAACCGCGCTGCTCCGTGAGTTAACTTCATTGGCTACGAGTACGTGAGTGGATAGAGTTCAATCTCCCCTTACTAGTGTATTGCTGTCTGCACGGTCTTACTCCGACATACGTGACATATTTGTTCCTTCAGTACTTTGATACTGTTGGTTGGGTCTTTTGACCTGTAAAAACCCGTCTCCCATATAACCTATACTGTGTTGGCAGGGACGTAAAACACTGCTCAATCCAATCCAATAAATAGCAGCCCGAGACCACGTCTGCTCTCGTCATCCACGCGTGCGCTGGTGGTCCCACCATCACGCTGAAACACCATTGACGATCGAGCCTTTCCTGTTGCTGGTGTCAGCACGTGTGGAACTCTGCCGTCTTTTGTGACTGGCACTGTGACTTTTGACCACATTCAAGCGTCATCTGAAAACCTTCCTATTCGCCAAGAGGTCCGTCATAATCCGGCAGATAATTGCTGTTGTGTCGCACTGAGTAATGATATAAGTACACTGTATAGAGTGTCCCTGGAGTTTTTTCAAAGAGTTACGACACTAATAACATTGAAATGACACTTAATGTGTTTAGTGGAGCGAATTAATCACTCGATGATGTTTCATCTGTGATAAAGACCCTTGAAGTGGCTTTCGACAGCATTGTTGGTATTTTTCAGTGTATTGCTGCGCTGAATTTAGACTGATGATAAGCCCAGCTTATTCCTTATAAATCTGTTAAAGCTGCTGCCTGTTAATTCAGCTATTCGTATACGCCCAACCCGTGTTGTAATTACCTATAGCTTAGCAGTGTATTTATCCTTCTGTGTCGCGTTCTGTTGTGCTGTACACATAACCGTATTCTGTTGATTTTTGTTGTATTTAGCGTGATTTTGATATGCATAATACGTACCGTTTGTTTCTGTACAGTTGTCAGTTTAGTACTTTAAAGTCGACCTAATAAAGCCGGTCTCGGTGTCCGTACGTACTCCCGTCCGCCCGTCCACGAAAAGTTTTTTTCCGATTTCAACTTAATTTGTTATGCAGAGATATTATTCCATTGCCAGTACCCGATCCAAGGTCAAGGTCACGGAGGTACAAAAGTTGCAAAAATGGCCGATTTCATTTCTGTCTTCCTCCGCCGGTTGCATGTGTATAATCAAAAGACTTGGAGTGACAATATCTAAATTTTAACTGGACGGATTTCTGATATTCTTCCTGGTTCGGTGTCTCGTGGCCTTCAAACTTATGCGTGTTTAACCTTCGGTAAACGAACAAATTTTGCCTCTTACGAGGAGTCGACCGGCAGTCCAGACCCCGTACAGGGCTCATCTTTGTTATGCATATATTTTGTTAGGTTACTGCTATTTTGCTATCATTTGCCAAATTTCTATACAGATTCTAATCTCAGATATCTTAACATAAACAATATTTATCCTAAATGAATAATTTCTTTTATACACGCCATTGGCCTTACTAATCAACTACTGTAAACTATTTCAGGCATGATATAGCCGCTATTTTGCGTGCTAAAATGCTGTAAAACCTATCCATCCATCCTTTTTATGCGTATATATCAGCTGTCAAATGATGTGTATTTCATGTACTATAGGCTAATAACGAGTGTGTCATATATCGTGTCATTTTACTTTCTCTGTTTGCTTATGAAATCTGTTTCCATCTGGTTTAATATAAATAGTCATGTTTACAGCTAGTGAATTCAAGTTGCACTACTAAATTAGTGACAGAACATTAGAACGGTGCTACGCCTGACATTGAACATCCCTGGTCTAAATTGGAACCAGAAAGACTGTGGAGGAAAGGATTTGCCTCTTTTGAGGAGTCGACCAGAAGTCCCGTAGCCTACTGGGCTTATATATTTAGGCATATTACAAGCAGGTTTCTAGGCGTTAATGTCTGATGCCGATAGCAATTGTGTATAGGACAATGTCAAGCAGTTTTAGATGAAAAGTTGCAAATAATAGGACATTACCACTTGAAAACAACGGCAACAAGAGGCCAAGCTGTCGCTAAGACAGCCGACCGTACTACCTTACAGCACCTTCGGGGTCACGTGACGTCATCGGTCACGTAACTATTTGATAGCCCATATGCCATTTCCTGTTGGTGGTCCTTTGGTGGTCCTTTGGAACGGAGTCTCTAAATCCAGCCGTTTTCGAGATATTGCGCTCTAAGCGTATTGGGGTTACGAGTTTGACCTCTTAAGGTCACTTGACGTCATCGGTCACGTGACCATGTGATAGCCATAGCCCATATGCTATTTCCTATTGGTGGTCCTTTAGAACCAATTAAGCCTCTAACGGTTTCCGAGATATTCAACGTCGAATGTCACAGTGGTTGACATGACCTCGATACGACCTCTAAACGAAGGTCAAGGTCATTCATTTTGGTACCAATCGATTTCTACTCATATACGACTTCCTATAGGCTCTCAATAGTAACTTTTGCTCTAGGACGCACCGTTTAGCCACAATACATTCCGTACAGACAGACGACAGACGGACGCAACATTGTACCGTTAATACGATCGGCTAAAAATTGGCTCAAGCATTATTCAGTTGCTGGGCAACTGGAAAACCCTTGGCTCTGCACGGCAGCCTGCTTGCACTCAGTGGCACCAATCCGCAAATTACGGGTTTGTGCCGATGTGTATACGGACTGCGTGAACCCTCATGACAACCGGTCGTGGTCGTCCTGCTCTTTCATCGACTACTATATCAAGGAAATGAGGTGACAGCACTCAAGCATCGCAGCTCAGGTCGCGCTTTCCAAGGTGTACTGTCCCCGATCATCGCCCGAATAGTGAATGTATAAGTTTAACAGGTTACGTGGTAATTATAGCCTATTCTAATTAGCTTGACAAGTCGAGCTATGGCGACTGTCTCAGACATTTCTTGACCTCTTATAACCATATTTGGTTGGAAAAAGCATACCTCTAGGCTCAAGGGGAGTTTGTGTGCACTTTGTTCGGGATATTTTCGATACTGTGCGTGACGACCGAAACAAAACTAAACCAGTACGATAAAAAGTGATAAAATAGGCCTAGGCTATGGTATTGCACACACGCAACAAGAGACAAATAACACACATAGATGTTCTCCTGTCATCGAGTCACACCCCGAAGAAATATAGCGTCCTTTTTATACCAGTCGCGTCAGAATGTGGGTCACCCTGAAAACTAGTAAGTAACGGTCCGCTATATCCCTTCACCCTTATCAGAAGTCGGTGACGCATATCGGCAGGCAGACGAACAGAACATAGAGAGCATGTTCCCGTGATGGCGAGTTGGTGACTGGTGACGTCGGTTTCTTTTTTTACGTTCCGACATGTACGGTCGAGTCCAGCGAGGTGAGGAACCTATACAACGTTCAGCTCCACGTCGACTGGAAGACGACCGCTGCCGACGACCATGCACCAGAGCCGGTTGTCGTTGCCACCACGCCTGCCGTTCAGAGTCGCCGCTTCACTGGGATGCACGTCACGCGATCTCACCTTACCTCAAATGATCGTAAACAAAACCAACAAAATCGTCACACGCAGGAGTCGGCAAGTCCTTGTCACTAGATGTTCAGTCGCGACAGACGATCAGCGTTATTTATGCCGCGCATGCGATAGAGCTAGTGACCAACACTTTTCGGCGCGCAATCAACAACGTAGGCTATGTCAGCGGATTGTGATGGAAATACACAACAATATGCACACCGAGTACATTGCATTCCGCGAAACTAGTAGAGCAAACGCTCCTCGCTCTATACTGTTCCAGAGAGTCTTATAGAGATGGATGCATTTTAGGCGATGTCGCTGACAAGACTGATTTCGCCTATTGCGATCGATATGTTATTGTTCCGCGGTCTTCTGTCTGTTTCTCTGTTTGTCTCATTGTTTGTCTGTCTTTCTGTCTGTCTGTCACCGACGGAAAAATGTTTGTTGCGTGCTCGCAAGTTATAAGTTATATATATAGTAGATGCACCGTGCACGGCCATGCAGGTGGCCGTTGCGACAATATGCAGCCCTCCTGGACATTATTACAGATTGCTCACGCAAATCCATAGGCCTATTTATGTTTACATATACGTAGTTACAGCAGGTTCTTTCCGAATTTGCACCTGATAGTAGATTTACAGTATTAAAGTTTAGAATGTCCAATCGCGGTAGCGATGATAAATTGGTAAGCTTAACTGCATGTTTGAACCCTAGTCCAGCGCTATATTTCTTATGAATTAGAAGTTTCTACGGCTTTCATTTCGAGAAAATCGGATACACGAGATGAACAGACAGATTGTCAAACGGAAAGTTAATGTGTCCTCCTAGGAATGACTGCATAATAAATGTCTGCTTGAGTTAATCACGACCATCGTATATCGTGGACGGCGGCCAAACCATATTGTACGGGCTCTCGGGACGAATCAAGGCTGTGCCCGTGAAAGGTGTCCTGGCACGGTCCGTTTAATTTCGCCGCGAAACCGACGGTCGGCCACGATGGAACTGCTGGAGCTATACCGGAAATTAAGTCCACAGTTCATCTAGACAGATATGCTGGCGTGAGAATGGGTATCAATTTCGCCGACTTGCCCTATATTCCGATGGAGTCAAAGGTTAGTGTTGAGTGACCTTATATTGATCATCGATCAGCCACGGTCCATGAAGCTTTCACTGTAACGTTACGGCTGGTGCAGAGGACCAGTCTATTCAACTCTAATAGAACGACTGGAAGCGATTTATCGGCTGCATGCTCTCTTGTATCAAATATTAGAAAGTCATTGTATAATACCGCGGGGATGGGGTTAGAGTTTGCTGTATACCCGCGGTAATGGGGACAACTTCAGTCAGTAGTCACAACATAAAATAGACGTAAAATAGTGCATGTTTTGACAAATGATTCACACAGATAGCAGCTAGCCTATTTGGAGTTCGAACCTCACGTTGCTAGTGTATCTTTGATCTGTGACTGTAGAGTTTTTAAAAACTTGACTGCAAAAGATAATTAGTAAGACTTTAGTTAACAGAGCATTACGGCGTGTGCACAGTTTGCTGGATTCTTTTCGGTGACAATAGCGGTGCGGTGGGGACAATACGTCACTGTCTGGATTTCGAATGGGTGGGGATGGGGGTTGTAAATTATTCTTCGTGTCAGTCTTTAATGTATAGCTTCTGATGGGATAAATATACAAATCTGTGGTGTGCAGAGACGCTTTGCAAGTGCTCTGTTCGTAGAGAAACCGCGCGATGCTCACGAAATCGTCACGCGGGTTGTCAGTGATAACTGGGTTTTCTTGTGTCTGTATGGCACCACTTATTGTAAAATTTCAATCTGCACATTGCTCACGTTATTGCCGTTCTAAAACAAAAGCCGGATTTTCCTGCAATATAATGCGCTGTTGGTATCGTAAAAACGTAGGCCTACATTCTGCAGAGAGCAGAAGGCTCGGTTTTGCATTTACTTGATTTTCTAGCGTTAGTTTCATCTTCATTTTGGCGTCAGTTCATTTGGTCATACACAGTAGATTTCACTAGGCTACCTAGATTTCACCACCGCGATTAATCATTCCAAACTTGACTACGGTAAGTCTCTATAGGCCTACTATGATCAAATAAACGGCCTTCGTCGACTCAAAACTCTGTCAACTCTGGAATAGATTACCAAAGGATCTCATTGACATTACTTCACTTGAAACATTTTTAAAAAGATGAAGGTATTTCTTAATATATGAATCATAATAGGCCTATACTGAACATGGTATAATGTAGTGTAATTAGTGTAACTATCTATTTTAGTCCATTGCTATTGCTTTGTGTATTGATTGGTGGTGTTGCACTGTATGCACTTGCATTGCAGCTTGTTTGTCTGTGTACGCTGTTTATCGTTTCATGTTATTATCACCAAACATTCAATAATTACGCTGGCGGCCAGTCAGTGAGTTTCGTGCTTCTCTGGCAGCCTTCTGATTGCATAAAGTCAAGTCAAGTCAAGTCAAGTAGCCTTTAATAAAAAAGCAATGACAATCGCACTGCATGTACACAATGTCCATACGAAACACAATGTCCAGAGAGATAGTAAACTGTGCAAATTAATATTGACAGAGAACAATTGAAACTACCAGAGTTATAATACAATAACCAGAAAAATTAAGTAGAGGTAATATAAACAATGAGAAACTGCAACCAGAGGAGTAATCATACAATGCCCAAAATACATCTATTGATGAACGAGTTTTTAAGAAGGGTAGTGTGTATATGGGGAAAGGTAAAGTTGTGTCCTTTGGGTCTTAGTTGCATGGTGTAGTTACGTTTACTGGGTAGTAAGTAGTTC
>Ga0056114_1001351_pt1 | contig 11017 bp, 4 predicted proteins | sample WorMetHERISLAND1_FD_77005 | JGI IMG/M metagenome (GOLD analysis project Ga0056114, IMG submission 77005) | Marine gutless worms symbiont microbial communities from Max Planck institute for Marine Microbiology, Germany - Olavius loisae HERON... ...
AGAGGCGGCCTCACGTCATCTTGGAAAATTTCAAATGAATATAGGCCTATCTCTGGAATACGTTATATGATCCATGATCATGAGAGCAGCTTTGCAGGAATATGGGAGAGAATAATGTGCGAGGAGTAATTAGATTGGTGACAATCTAAAATATTTCTTGTAAGTAAATAAGCTGAATTACAGTAGCCATAATAGCTGGTAATTTTGATCGAGCAACAAATCCGTATCTGCATCCGAATCCGACGGATTTTGCACATGATGCGGATATTGGCTGGCTCCGTCACATCCCTATGTCAAAGTACCAGCAGATCTAACACATTAGCAGTCTACATGGAACAATGCATTCTACAAATCGACTTAATTGCTTAAAATTACTTCAGGCATGCATGCCAAGTTAAATAATGGTCAGAGACATTAAATATGATGCTTTCACGATGTTTCTACTTGCCACGCTCGTCTTTAACTTTCCTACAATTTGTCACCTCCACACGTCTAGCCATGGAGACTGAACCTGACTAACTTCAACGCCACAGAGCAGCAGTAAAGAAAACATGAGAATAATTAACTTTCATGTTCTACCTTTCCTTTGAGGTGGCGTGTTTCGACTGCCACTGCCAAGGTCATTCAGGCCAATGCACAAGACTTCCATGACATGACATGACATGATATGATATGGCTCTACACTAAATGGTGAGTTTTCTCAACAAACGTTAGCACTGTGAGTAATGGAATCTGACCCTAAGTGACTTGTCATTCTCTATAACATCCGTCTGGTACAGTTTCTTGTCAGTCCTATCAACGTATCACACTCACAAAACAAAGTCTCAACACAATCTTACCAGTGAAACTCATTAACATGTCAGAGTTTAACACGACAGAGTTCAACTTACTGTAAACATATTCCAGACAACATATGTTACAACTGGAGTATTACAGAGCCAGCCAATGGTCCATCACTAGTGCACCTCAGTTGGTAGAGGTCGACCGAATTTTGACTGCGGCAACAGTTACAGCACCAAAACATCTCTAAAATGACGTTCATCTCGGCTTCAGCCAAGCTTCTGCTACGGCCATAAGTGGAGCCCAGTTTCAGCTTCCTGCCATACACTGCCATAACCACTCAATTTACGAGGCAGAGGTTACAGCAGTAAAGCCAAGAGACAACCCTGTCACGGACCTTATGACAGCTACTGTAAAACCTGAAATATTCGCGTGCCCTTTATTTCGCGACCTCCACAAATTCGCGAAAATAACGGGTCGCGAATATTCAAACGTTAATCACTTACTTAGTACAGCTCTAATAGAACCGAACACCAAGCTAACTGGAAATGGCCACTAAACAGTAAACATAAACAATGAAGGCCGCATCCCACTAGGCGAACTAGTTGGAAACTAGTTGCCAACCCGGGTTTCCAACTAGTTTGCCTAGTGGAGTGCGGCCTTAATACTACTGTATTGTATTGTAGTTGATAAATTGTGTCCTGATTAAATGTATGACATGTGATATTACAGTTGAGTTATAAACGTTACTATGCTATATTTATCGTACTGTATTACTAGTAGTTCAGCAAGTAAGAAAAGCCAAAATTAAGGGTGCCAAAATAATTTCATAGCTCTAAACACCAAAATTAAGGGCAGCCAAAATTAAGGGTTTTGCAGTATACTCATGTCATTAATAATTGCGACAAATCAGGATAAGTTCTACGTTGATGAGAGTATTATAAAAAAAGTCACAGTTCTTGTTTATCATCTGTTGTCGTATCGACGACTACTATTTCTTGCACTCTAGATGAATCACTTGGTTATACGTTCATTATCGCCTACAGTTATGTATAAAGCTTGTCATAGACTTACGGCGACAGGTTTGATTATGGGCTGTATATTCATCCTCAGGTTCTGCTGCGGCTGAAACTGATAAAAGCAGTTTCGGTCAACCTCTACACCTGTCTCACCAATACGCTGGGTGCAACTAGACTACTGTAATGCAATGCAGCTCACCACCGCAGTACATGCCAGCAACAAGCTCCTGACCATTCCTGACAATCTGTTGTGCGTAAAGCTGACGTAAAACAGTTACAAAATAAATGTACAAAATCTGAAAACATCATTTTGCTACGGAAATGGCCAGGCAGATAATCAAACAAAGAGTCCATTTGAATTTAAAACTGCCAGCAGACAGTACCTAAATGACCGTTTACTCCTACAGGTTGAGGTTGTTGCTGACCACCAACACTCATTCATGAATGAAATGACAGCGACATTCATACCATTAATACAGCACTTTGACGGCAAACTCATAAAAAAAGAATACGCTGAAGGCTCTAATGACGCCAATGACAATAGCACTGTCACGTATTGCCATTAACTCAAAAACTAAGTCAAAAAACTGCACCTACATACGTATATACACGACATAAGTATATCCAGCGCAGTCAAAGCACTCGTAAAAGATCGATCCATGATATTTGCCGTCATGAGGCTTGTACATAATGAGCAAAATACACAGCTAACACAAAAACCCAGACGTACAGTAACCCATGCTAGGACACTAGAATACACTGACTCCGGCTACATGGTGTACAAAACTTTAAAATATTAACTTTTGTAACACACTTGGTAACAATGTTCACGATTTTGTTCCAGATTAAACAATCTTAATCTACTGACCTATGCAGATGCTGCCAACCAGACAACTACAATGATAATACATTTTTGAATACGAACATTTCTGAATTTTTTCATACTTAGTCATTGTTCCATAGCTACAATGGATGCATATACACTAGATCTAGCACAGTCGGACTTCGATTACGTATGACGTCAGAAAATTAATGTCAGAAGCCGGCTGTCAGCATGTTATCCAATAAACTGTGCAACAAATCGTATCATCAGAAAACTTACATTACTTTAATTGTTAACATTAAACATTCACAAATGTCTGTTTACAAACACTAACATCTCGGACACATTTACAACAATTTGTAATACAAATTACAGCTCGTTTTCCGGATAATACCCAGGCTTCCCACGATTTCTCTGTGCTATTTCTCGTCACAGATTTACCAATTTTCTAGGATATTAAGACAAGTGGGTACCCAGCTTACAGTCCACACGGGAGTCACTAACAGTAGTTACTGATCTCAATGATGACTTATTCCAGTTCTGAGCTGAACAAATGGAATTCAAGCAAAAGGAGTTAACACAAACGACGACCAGCAGTAAATTGACTGAAGTTGAAAAGTATTTATTTGCAGAGATCAGCAGCTGCAAATAAAACATTCAGTGATGAGTAATTATGCAGTGCTGGGTTCATTTTAAAACCGAAAACTGTTGTTTTTTTTATCATAAACTACATACCGAAGTGATTTTTCTGGCGATTTCTATCGTTTTTCATTATGAGTAAGAGTCATAGTTATTAGAATACAAAATTTCATTAATAAACATGTTACTACAGAAGAACATCATTTAAACTGCTGTTAAGTCAAAGAAGGCAATTTTTTGTGCAATAGTTGGCATAATCCAACTTTTTTTGTAATGATTTTCAAACAAATAATAACAATTTTTGGTTTTGTGCACAATTTTTCTGTTGTAGTGAGAGAATTGTACTTGAACAGAACTGGATTTTAAGAATTCAGAAACCGCCTTTATTACACTGTATTTCTAAAGCCAAAACTGTAAGTTTTTAAAAAGAGACCAAAAGCGAGTGTATGAAGTGAAAGCCGTCACAGCACTACTATAATTACAGCTGAATCACGGTTCACTCTGAAACAATGAACAGCAAAATCATGAGCAGGACCCTCGTGGTAACAGTGTTAATACGTTGTGGAGACACTGTTTGCCACAATAATCGACACATAACCTCATATCACAAAACACTCATTACGTAATCTACTGACGTGCAGAAAATCTGTCATTAAGGCAACGGTCTTTATTGGAAAGGATGCTGCCTTCTTCAAAAATTTCTGTCCGTCACAGACTGTGCAGGGCATACAACGACGTGTCCGTCGATGTACACGAAAACTACTTGCATAGAAGATAGCATAAAACCCAAAGAATCACCTAATTTTCCAGTACAGCAAGTCCAACCAAGTGGACTGAACAGAATGTCATTAAACTCAGTGCCGCGTCTACTGGCTTTGCAGCCTCTGTATGATTGCAGCCCATGCTTTGGTTTGCCCTTTCATGGATTGCTTGAAAAAAATCGCCAGTGTTAAAATCATTTGCAGGCAGTTTCTAGCTCTGCACCGGGTGCACCCCCACCACAATTGGCAGCAAGAGGTGACCTTAAAATTGCAATGGTTAAATTCCAGTTACATTCTATCACAGAGAAGCAAGCAGATCACTCCAGTTTAAAGAAGGCAGCTCGGCTCTCCAACAGAATGTGACTGATGCGACGCTGCAAGACGGCAGATCAAAGGTGGCTTGGTACGACACAGGCCCACCAGATGGAGTGACGAGGCCGCAGCCAAGGCCACGCGGACACAGACGCAATTATCCTACGACCTTGTGTATCAGGAATGACGATGATGGCTGTTGGACGGATATGGCAGCGAGTGTATCCGATGATACCCGTTGGTCATTACCGGCGTATCAGCGGCACTGCCGTGTGGCGCACCGGACCCACCCAAACCAGACGCGTATCCGTTGGTATACGGCAGCGATAAGGCTCCAATGCCGGATCCGGCACCACACTGGCTGCGGCTGCGAGCAATGTACTCGGCATAACTGGTCGACACCTTCTCACTCTGATATCGAGTCAGTTTGATGGACTGTCTAAGTTCAGTGGTCACAGGACCACGGTGTCCTCCCTTCCGCAGCAGTGAGTCAATTGTCTGAATTTGGTCCCAACCTACAAGCAACCAATAGCGGCATTCTACACCGTGTCTCAGAAAAAAACAAGCAAAATTGTTTTTGTCATAACTTCATCAAATTTCCACCAAATCTGATAATTTTTGGCATAAAGATGGCAATAACAGTCTAAAATTATATGAGGTGCACTCATTTTCCACCTCACCTAATTCATGTCAATGCGCTTTGACGAAGTTATGGCAAAAACAATTTTGCATGTTTTTTAGCCGACAGTACTAATGGTCACGCTATTGGTACACTGTTGCATCCATCGTCATAGTCTGTCGTCGTCATCTGTGACGTTATGTATTGTGGCTAAACGGTGCGTCCTGGAGCAAAATTTACTATTGACAGCCTATAGGAAGTCGTATATGAGAAATCGATTGGTACCAACAATTGGTAAGCGCAACATACCAGTCTTTGTTTAGAGGTTGTATCAAGGTCACGTAAACCACTGCGTTACACTTGAAGTTGAATACCTCGCAAACGTTAGACATAAAGGCTTGGTTCCAAATGACTACCAATAGGAAATGGCATATGGGCTATTGAATGACGTCACGTGACCATGAAAGGTCAAACTCATGACCCCAATACGTTTAGAGCGCAATATCTCGAAAACTATTTGAGCTAGAGACTTCAAATTTGGTATGCAGCTTTGTATGGGGAATGCCGAGCGGGTGCGCAAATAATTTTCCCTGAAAGTGGGCGTGCCCTAGGCCATGTGACCCCCTACAATTTTTGGCATATGATCGAACATATCTCCAAAACTACTTGAGCTGGAGACTTCAAATTTGGTACGTGGCTTTGTATGTGAGGAGTGATCTGGCAGTCACGTCGATGTGACTGCAGAAGTTTCATGGATGCAATAATAAGCTATTTAGCAACAATCGCTAATTAGTAGTGTCTGCTGTGAGGGAGTATGGTCGGCTATCCTAGCGACAGCTTGGCCTCTTGTCTGAGACATGGTGTATATTTAGTAAACACATGAAAGAGTACATTCTTACATCAGTGTCAAGACATGGCCAGTATTTGACTGCACAACATTTATACCTTTAAAACTCAATTGTCTTTCCTTGGAATTATTTGAATAAAAAAACAGCAGTTTTGATTTTGGCCTATTTCACAAAAAAAACATCTATATTAACATCAACAGTTTTTTTAAATACAAGCTTAACACTTTTATGAAACGTGAAACGATGTGAAGGCAAATAAACTGACTTTTGGCAAAAAAGCCACTTTTAGTGTTTTTTTTCCAAAAAGGTGTAAAAATGTTAGTTTTCACCAAATTATTGTTTTCTGCTGTAATACTCTTACATATTACTAAAATTTTATATCTTTATATACCATACTTATTTACTACAAAAACCATTTCAAACCTGGGAATCAGTTTGAGTCATTTTATCCAAATTGTGCAGTTTTTCAAGTGGACATTCATTGACAAAGTCACGTAACAAGGCGAGCATTACAGTGTTACAGCAATGCAAGCAGGCCAGGCAAATACTTACTCACATTATTGCATGGCAATATCATACGGCACAAGTTACTGAGCTGCATGTATTACACAATGTGACGGTAAATGAACAGTTACCAGTTCAGAAGAAGAACATTCAGCAACCTCAAACACGCAGCGAACAAACCTTGTTCAGTGGCAACTTCAGGCAGGTATGTGGCAGTCTTACGATGACCTTTCTCGTTGATAAATTCAATCCTAATACCGTGTCGGCCAATCTGCAGAACATGTCACAAAGACAACAGGATGCAGTGCAACGTATTGTTGTGATCTGTCGTGTAGAAGCACTGACACGTTGCTACCATTTCGTTATGTAATCGTTTCTGAGTGGCAGCCACCCACCGACTCACGTGCTTAATTGTCAACTAAGGCGGCATCAGTTCAGTACTCTGCGTTGCCACACACAGTGTATCAGGCCAACATCCATCACCTAAAAACAGCGTATAAAACTCAACATTTGAGCGGCATCAAGTAAGTTGATCTCTGCTGGTTTGACGTCATCCCTCTACACATATCGAAGTCACGGCATTCTACACTGTACTGAAGACCTACTCCGACACAATTTTTTGTGAGCTACCAACGCTTGCATGTATCCGGTCACTGCTGATACTGTATAATGCTGTGTTGCTGAGTCACACAGTACCAGTGATACTAAACTGAGGCCTGTAATTACTGACTCACTCTAATGCACACATCACATGTATAGTATGCTAGTGAGCGAGTGTGAATGAGCGCATCCAGCATCCTGTGGCATCACGTGCTTTTGACAGTTGTGCTTCGACCCACAAACACTTCAATGGATGCACGCCAACGAGTGCCTCGATGACACAAATCTTGCTTTAAGACGCCGCTCACCCAACATCTCCCGTTCACACTGCCTGCCGCTGCTGCTATTGATCACAGTCGGCCATACAAGCAGTGGACACAGCGATTTCATATAATGACATCACTAGAGGAAGCACCTTGCATACATAAGCTTCCTAGTAAAGTGACGATCAATTAATAATCGATTATGACAAAATGATTATTAATTGTGAAAAAAAAGATTTCAGCTGCTACAGACAATAACATACTATTATTTGCAATGACATGACATGACAACTGACGTATGAAGTTTTAGACCAGATATCATTTAGTCTTAAGTCTTGCTATACTATAAAGTCCAGCTATTGCTGACAACCTACACAATCATCATATCGTTTCTCAATGACAGCATGGCTTCTGTTTATAATTCATAGGTTACAGGCAAAAGCCTACCCGTAGTGCAGTCCAAATTCAGATTTCCACTTTATTTTGACCAAAAAATGCCAGCTATCACGAATATGTGTGTTTGCCAGTGCAGCCAATTTTCAGGTAAAATTTTGGCACAAAACATTTCAGTGTTTAGTGCTGTGGCTGCGGCAGTTTCCACTTTCAAACACTCACTTCAGCATCAGTTTGTATTTTGTGTGGAACCTGTTTTCATATCATTTTCCGTTTTAAAAAACTGCACAAAAACGGTAGTTTCTCAGCATTTTTGTCATAAACATACAGGTTCATCAAAGTATAAGCTTCATATGACAGAAAGATTATAAATGAAACAAGTCGGTAGCAAGTTTGTGACACAAGACGCCCAACGTTGGACAATTACACTGTACACAAGCGGTCAGAATCACCGTGGAACGGTCAACCACTGTCCCTCTGCTATATCACCAAGTGTGCCAAAGAAGTTAGTATAATTATCATCAACACGCCTTGGCGAGTAGTTTATATCATCAGTCAAGCATGATGACAATGACAAGATGCTCAGTATCTCTTCAACTTTTTGTACTCCACCTGTACCTGACACCCTATCAGCAGAGAACCCACCAGAATTTCACGATTAGAGCTACGTGACAGCAAATGATACGCAATATAACAGTGGACATGGTAGGCAAGATATAACATTCAATAGTTATAATGGAGCTTAATAGGTGACAGAAGCAGTATTTTTGAGATACTGAGAGGCAACAGGTGCATACCACTGAAAATTACCTTTAAAAAGAACACTCAAGGTCATCGAAGACAATGTGGTTCAATAAATCACATACAAGTTCCTATTCAAGTTCCACAGAAACAGTGCCAGTATGCTATACTGTTTCTCGTATACAGTGAGTTATTGGCTGAAAACTGCAACTTTTAATGTCGCCATGCTCCCTCAGAATTTTGGAGCACAGTTTACTTCTAAGCAAACTAGCATGATGAGTGGCTACCTGATAGGTAAAAAATTTTGACGATCGGTTCTGACACAATACAGCAGTGTAACAGACAGACAAATGACGGACAGACAGACAGACATCTGTGCACAGCATAACAATGGAGGAAATCTCTCAGCAAATATAAATGCAATGATCGTACGTACCTGCCAGTCTAGATAATCGCGTGCGTCTTCAAACTTAGTGAGCAATGACACTGCACAATGAAGGCTTGGAAACTCCGCCTTTGTGATCGGCGGAAAACGACTATCTCTTGTAGCACTACAAACCAATAAGTAAACAAGCAAGTAAATAAAAGCATTTCTGTAGTGTTCTAAGATCCAAGACTCACTGGGCACAGCCTAAAACGTGCAGTTTAATTAATGTCAGTGCTCACATAACAGCAACAATCAACTCCTTTATGGTCCGAGACAAAAACCCGCTTCATCAGACATCCTTCAGCTGAACAAGGTCAGTGACAACAAACTAAATTAGTTTTCATTTACAATTCATCCCCCGAAAATCTTTTTAACGTTCTCCTTCCGCATTACCTGTAACCTGCTTCTATTCCTGGCACTGTTTGTTCTAAATCTTTGATTCAATTACTCTCACACTTTCTTGTAACAGTACCATTCAATGAACACGCAGCAAACACAAAAGCTTGTAGATTAAGAGACACCATATCGTAGTCGCAGTGTGCTGCTACACACGGTGGTCAAACAAGGAATCAATAGAATGCTACAGACTGCTCATGTGTTACACACAAGTTTACTTTACCCAAGTGACATCGCCAAGTAGCTGACACTGGGCAACTATAACTATGATCATAATGTGTAAAAAAAAATACTGGAGATCAAATCATGGACACAGTACACAGTATACACTTCACAAACAAACACACACAAATATGATATGATACGATATAACAGAAGAGTTTAAACAAATAAAGGAACTAACCAAATAATGGTGATGTTAAAATTTCAAAACTCGATCAATTTAGATTGACGGTTTGGAAAAAAATCTTGATAGCAACTAATGACTTCAATGATGCATGTGTGCAATGGCATGTTATTAGTACGGCTTGTAGTCTATAGTGTTCAGAGATCCATCCATACACATCGCGTTTGACAATATAGGGCACCAAAAATACACTACCGGTAATATTATTAAGACATAATAAAATAAAATAAAATTGTAATGCAAATTAAGATAACTGTCTGCTAACTCAAAAGCAATCGTAATCACAGCACCGTCCATTATGGCAGATTATCGCCAAACTAGAGTAAGGAATGACTGTACTGTTTCAGTTCAACAATTCTATCATAAAGTGCTCACTGACACACTGATACAACAAATGCAGTTTATTTTATTTCGCAAATGTTTTGAATCACACTTTCACGCTGGTTAATGTTTGTTTAAACGATGTACATGACCCATGAACCCCACAACATTATGGCGTTGGTTTGATATGGGTCTACTGACATCAGGTTACTCATGTAAGTTACAACATGCAGTTTAACCAATATGGTGCCATGTTTTTAAGAACAACCATGAACCTAAATATCAATATCATTGCCAAAGTTCTGTAAAATATCTTAATTTCATTTTTTTCCGATTTTGGAAAAATCTAATTTTTGATTCTGAATACCGGTCGGAACTGTCCATCACTATAATCCTCTACTAAAAAAACGTTGTTGGAAACAAGCAGAAGTGACTGACCTAGTAATGGCATACTCGGCAAGCCCTGAGTGAAGATGCACGGCAGCAAATGTGCCAATGCAGCCGCGCAGGTGTCGGTCTCGACCGATCTTCCACGTTACAAACAGCGGACTGACAGACAAACATGTGAAACATGCACTTCACACAGGTACATGTTGTTACTTCTATACAGGCGTCGGGTGCAAAACACCTACCGGTACTGCTGACCACAAACACGCCCTCCACTCATCCCTGCCACGAGTAATATCTTCTACTGCAATACAGTAGGCCTACTAACACTGCACTACATTTATGAAACATTAAGGTGATGCAGGATGGCAACTGAACAACTCTCTGACATACCTACTCACTGACACACACCTAGCTAACATCATACAAAACAGATGAGATAACAACGACAACTTTTTAATACCATGATTCCAAATTTTTGTACAGTGATTCTTACAGTGATACACATATATGATACACACATATAAAATCACAGTCAGTTATTATGGTGCGGTCAAAATACCGGTATGCCTGAAAACCGCAGACCACCGCAGAACACCACAGACCACCCCAGTACTTCCAGGAAAACCGCAGTCCACCGCTGAATACAGGTATTTACACTGTGTTCAGAAAAAAAACACCCACTCACATTTTCTTCCATATCTCTATAAGTGATGTGTAGATTTAAACAAAAATTGCAGTGAATATACCTAAGGAACAGTACATTATGATCATGTAG
>Ga0056114_1001352_pt1 | contig 11015 bp, 6 predicted proteins | sample WorMetHERISLAND1_FD_77005 | JGI IMG/M metagenome (GOLD analysis project Ga0056114, IMG submission 77005) | Marine gutless worms symbiont microbial communities from Max Planck institute for Marine Microbiology, Germany - Olavius loisae HERON... ...
AGATGGATCAAGGAGGCGATACATATCAGGAAGGAGCAAGACAAGTCGATGAACAGAGACGAGGGGTCTTATCAACTCTCCCACATCTATGACAACCTGTTCGCCCCGAATCTGAGCGGTGAACGGCGATTAGACAGACCATTCTGAAGAAGGCCTCCGTCGAGGCCGAAACGTCAACTTTAATCTAAAAAGGTTGTTTTTTAATTGAATTTCGTTATCTAATGAGTTTGTGGGACAGATTCTTTACTACATAAATTAAAAAGAACCTCGGGTTGAGTGAATGTGGTGGTTGCCCTTATCTTGTAGAACATCTGCTGATGTTGCTGAAGACATATCAACAGTAGATGTTACAGTTTGTGCATGAAGCCTGGTGGATGACACATTATGTGTGTTGTATGTGCAGCCAAAAACTGTACAGCTATTAACCACAAAGAGTACACTGGATGATGTGTGGACAGCACAGATGATCTCTTTTATTCATCATGCGCAGTCTACGCTCAAGTTTGCTAAGAAGATTCCTGGTTAATATTGAGTTCTACATTGATGATTGTTATCCCAACAAAGTCAAGGGATTATGTGATTGATTGTATTGTTTATTTATCTGTATATTTTAGGGCTTTTAATGATTAAAAAAATTTAATAGTTAACTTTGTAATAATTAACGATTAATTAATAGTTAATTTTAGTTAATTTTGTAGCGTGTTGTGGACCTTGTGCTGCGGAAAATAATAAAATTAAAATATGTCTAATGCTTCGTGTAACTGTGTTTGTACGTAGGGTTATGTTTTTCACTGCACGTAGCTTCATTTTGTTCACAATCTACATCGGACGCCATTTTGTTGACTTAGATTTGTTTACATTTTGAGCCTTATAGAAGTATAATATAAATTTTTATACTTCTATGGTTAACCCATGCGTACTAAATAAGTAAGAAAAAGATGGCGGCGATTAATCGTTATCAAAAAATTTAATCGTTAAAAATTTTTAACGATTAATCGTCAAATTAATCGTTAAAATCTGCAGCCCTAGTTTTGTTTGTGAGCAGGATAACCAATAAAGCTGTGGAGAGATTTTGATGAAATTTTAAGTGTTAAGTTCATATTGGACCTGTGACAATTTTATTCAATTTTGTACCCCAACTTCCCTAGGAAGGAGTCCCCAAATGGGTGAATCAATCAACATTTCGACCCCGGTGACACTTTAGCAGAGCAACCAAATTTAGCATGAAAATACATCAGGACCAGGGGAAAGTTTCAATGGCTCAAACTCTCCCATACCCTCAAGGGGTCAGGGCCCCATGCCCCATTTTTCAACCATAGTGGCTAGAGCTACTAAATTGGTATGGTGACCTACCCCGGCTAGGTGTAATGTCGGGTTGTCCATGCCGCCATCCAAGGGGATGGGCACACCAAAATCCTAAGTTTTGTAACATACCCTGCAAAAACTGTCAAATCTGGAGCTGCGAAATTTGACAAAATGACTCATCGAGGTCAGACCATGAATATGCATGGTACACTCACACCCAGTGGGGCAGGCCTCTCACAAAGTTCTCACTAAAAGTTTTCATACGTGCATTATCTGTATTTCAAATATACTTCTAAGTTTTGCAATATTTGTCTGTTTGATTGACAACAAGCAGGCATCACTACCACCCCCATCTGAGTGGAGAGTGATAGGGGGCCTTACCCCAATTTTCACTAATCCTAATGCATTTTCAATAGGACGGTCCAAACACTGCAGTATCGACGCCCGGTGACCGATTGTGGCATATAATACCTCAAACGACGCCCTACGGAACCGCTAGGGGTGTGTTCTAAAAACGGCATAACCCCTATGTTCCCAAACATAAGTGTCCAATGCATTTATAAGGGAATACACTTATCTGATAGATGACACATAATATCTAGTAACAATGTGAGGTAGAGGATTGATGTACCACTGGACCACCTGTAGGAAACCACTTGTGGTTGCGTGATAGATGATGTCATTCTTTCACTGTTTTATTGTTTAACTGCAGTATGTCTGTTATTTTCACAAAGACTAATAGTTAACCAAAATGGGTTAAATGCAAAGCCAGCTCAGCAATGGTACAGATACCTTGTTACATAGAACGTAATTCTGGTAGTAATCTTAATTTGCGCGAGGCCATAAATTGGTCGTTATGTGCCAATAATGTGGTACTTTGTTGTACTTTGAAAGAGTCAAGTAGCTGGAGTTGATGATGTCAGAAACAGCCTGAATATTTGTGAACTGCTGCTTCATGTCCACCTTGGTTGACATGTCTGGTGATGCCGATCTGTTGAACAATGGCAGATGGCTGCTCCGAGGCAGCATCAAGTATTTTTGTGTATTGATTGAGTTCCAGTTACTTTACAACACTGATGCATTTTGCTGCTGTTGTTTCTGTAGGTTTCCGAACATTTTCCTTGGATGAGCAGATATCTATGGTTCAAGTTTCTATGTTTCCGATCGTTGTTGTGGTGCTGTCGTTGGAGTATGACATGCAACATAACAAGTACACGTGGTTCAAGTTTTCTGACAGTGAAAGAGATGTCATCTGGGGTTATTTTGAGCCGTTCCGCTGCCTTGAACAAGTTCTGCACCTAATGGGACATGTTGTTCATCATCTTCAGCCTGACCCAACTGAACTGGCGTTTCTCTGTGGCTTGCATCTCATTGACAGTGGTTTGTTGCTCCGACAGTTTTGCACAGCTTTAGACGACTGATAAAAACTCTCTAGTATTCCAGTTGTCATTGAAGAAACCCAATGAGCGCCATACATTTGGGCTGAACCTGTTTATACCATGTAGTGATATGGGAATATTGCCTTGGCTACTGTGAAGGTCAGCACTTTTGTTATTATGGAAACGCAATACCGTAAATCCTCTAATAGAAGCTGGATCTCAAATACAAGCCGGGTCCCTAATTGAAGCCGCGGGACTAATTCCGATGTTCTTATAGAAGCCGGGTCTCCCTTAGAAGCCACAGTCTCTAATATAAGCCGGGTATCCAATTGAAGCCCAATGCGCCACCTTATGATAATACTGTTATACACGTCTTAGCCACTGCGATAAGTGAATAATAATAATGGATATTGGTACTGGCAGTAGTCAAAAAGAATGGCATAGGCTACATGATAGAAGTCAAATTAGAGCATGCGAGTATGCCTAAAAATCATGCAATGAAAAATCTGCAAAGATTGCTCTGGCAAAAAAGCAAAAAGGTAAAGCATATGATTTATATCGCGGTTCTATGCAATTTGAATATCACCGCAGAACCGCTCTACAATACCCCCCTTGTTCATTGGACCTATGCTGCTGCCAACAATGCGGCGCTTATAGCTTGAAGGCCCTCGCAAGGTAACAAGTTATACTGCTTGGTGAACAGAGGCACATTAGGTGTGAACAATTTGCCCAGGGTTGTTGCCCGAATAGTGCCGCGGTCGGAGTCGAACCTGCAACCTCTCGATCACGAGTCCAACGCCCTACCGCTACACCACCGAGTCACCTGCCAACACAGAGAATCCATAACCGTGTTTGTATTGTCTTGATGGATTATGCTTGAATGCCTCTCAGAACTGCAATTGCGCACACTATATAGAACAAGTTTATTACCCTTCTGTGGCAAACTGACAATGTTTTAATAGAAGCCGGGTGTCTAATTGAAGCCGAGGGTCTAATTTGGATGTTCTGATAGAAGTCGGGTGCTTCTATTAGAGGATTTACGGTAAGCAAAGAAAGTGAGGAATATTATCTGTTGACATAATTTTTAAGGTTGGCATCGATAAAGGACTTTATTTAGCATTTGTAGCCTGGTGGCTAAATAGCAACTGCTGATAAATAAAAATATAACACACATTTACTACCAGGCCAATATTTCCATAAGTACCGAACCAAGGTATGGCTAAGTTGTGTGCAGATGCCAGTAGGATGTGGTTGCAGTGCTGCCTTACGTCTACTGAATGAGGGTTATACTTGTTCTTTAACAGTATCTACCATTGCCCATTAATTGATAGGATAACTCGTCAACAACAGCGACAGTGTTAATCGTAGTATTAATAGCCTGCTGTGTGACAGTGCGCTGCCGTTGTGTTCAGGAAGTCATCATACATACAAGGAGTTGCTGCTGGATGCACTGGATTATTACACGACAAGTAAGCAGCATTTTGTTGTGTATTTATTACAATACATTATGGAAGTTGAAATTGTCAGGTTTGTCTTTGTAACCTCTGTAGAGTTGGTTGAGTTGATGATGTTTGTTAGACACTTATTTTACGTCCTGAATTGCTGGTGTTTTTTTACAGCAGTCCCACCGTGTGATGGTGGTGTTCATTTACAATGTAGCAGTAACGTTATGTGTAAAATAAGCATGACTGATTTTGCTGTTGATGATATTACTAGTTATCATTTCCACAAGGTGCTCTATTGATTGCTAACAAATATAAACACTGGGCGACTTTAACTTTTGACTTAGCCTTTTGCTGAGCCTTTCTCTGAGCTAAAGTTCGGTCTAAGTCCAGACTTAAGTCAAAAAGTAAAGTGATTTCGCCGAGCGAAAGACTTAGACCAAATTTAGGGTCTATGTACATACTTAGACCGCAGTTAAGTCGAACTTTGGTCTAAGTCTGGACTTTAGCGTTCACTGTAAGGTTTCGCTCAACGAAAGGCTCAGTGAAAGGCTAAGTCAAAAATTAAAGTCACCCACTGAACTGAAATGCTGAGAGGAACCTTAGCTGCTTGTCTATAGATGGAACTGTCCTCATCTGTAGAAAAACTACAGTTAATTACTACTGTTTGGTGAGGGTTTTGTTTTTAAATCGCCTCTTTTTTCCACAGTTACTGCAGGTTGGGGTCAATCTACCACTATAGAACTTGTAAAACTTCTGAAATAAGTCTTGTTACACTAGTAATATGAAAGCAGTAAATGCAGAGATGTACGCAAGTAACTGTCAAGACCTGTAGTCACTCGTTCGCACATTGAAGCTGTGCATCAGTCAACAACTTATAACATAGATTCTTAGCCGCAAATGTATTATGTATGGGAATGCCCGTATGTGTTGTTGGAAAGCAAAGAAACTTGTTCAACTAAAAATATTTTGTGAGAAATGTCATTTGTTGAATTGTAAGCAGTTATATGAAATACTTTGCTGTCATCATTCTTGGTGCCTGCACACACTTGTAGCAAGTGTTTATTGCATGCTACTTTATTTGTGATCTGTGTTAATGCTGTTGCAGAGAAATGCGGAACTGTTGATAGTTTGCGTCGAGGTCACATTCTGATGTGTCTGCGAGACTTAGTGGCAACCAATGAGTGCCACAAACACGCCATCAGGCTGCTGTTTTCCTCGCCACAGTTTGCACACTTGGAGGTTCCACAGCTGTACAAGGAGACTTTCATAGGAGTCGACGACGACGACTGCCACGACACAAACATGTGACGTGGTGCAATCGTGATGTTTATAGAAACAGATGTATATTGTGCCAGATGTCAGATTTGCGCGTTCAATTTATCTAAGTTAATTCGTTCAGCATTAGATATATTTGATATGTGTTCTGAGCTGGATATATTTTCATGCATGTGAATGCGAGGAATCCAGTGAATTGCATAGAGGCCAACCATAGATCGGGTAAAGTTATGGTTAGAGGACCGAGCCTTGACGAACAGCTCAGGCAACTGATAGTCTCACTGTCGAAGAAGCTGAGGTTCTACGATGCTTGTATATTGCTGACTTTTCTGTATGAATAAGAGTACTGTGCGATCACCAAGGAACACTTGCAGGATCATCGCTGTCCATCAGTGGTGTGACTGATGTATGCTTATCGGCATTAAGTCTTATCACTTCATCTCCAGTGATGAAGTTTGATGCCAGACCAACCAATCTCTACTTACAGAAATTATCCAGATACAACGTCTACTCTATCCTTATTTGGGCACATAGATGACAACATAGACGCTAAACAGATTTTGACTTCCTCATCTTCTACGGGCTGCAACAGAGGCAACCGTGAATGTCCTGGATGAAGACGGTGCAGAATGACGTTGACGTCATGAACTGAAGCAGTCGACCTCACCCCCAGAACAGTCAACTGATTACTCATGTCACACTCATGTCACTGCCAGTCAACAGTTGTGGTCCTTGTCCATGATGGATTCAGATGTCAACCTCCACTGCTGCCGTGGATGTGCCCATTATTATTGCTGGTCTGTTTGCCCACAGTAGTGCCGAGGAGAGCCGAGTTAGTCAAGACTGTGGTCTCACAGCTGTCTCTGTTGTGTTTTCACCATGCCTGTTATTTGGATAGTATTATATAAAAGGTTACAACAACACTTGTAACCACGGTCTACTTTGTCTTGCTAGCTGTACAGTGTGAGTCAAAAAAATCCCTTCTGCAGTTTTTGACATTTTTTCCCAAATGGTTGGAAATTTTTAATCAATTTTTACACACCTAGTTCCTAACTGTGCTAGATTACAAATTTTTATTCAATTATCTCCAACTTTGAGAAAGTTATGCCATACTAAGCGAGACAAGTGACCACCCATCAATTTTTTTTACATTTCACTAGAACTTAACTTCTAAGCTTGCTTACTGAGTAAATGACGTCACTGTTGACGTCATGTCATGTCCAACATGTTTGTTGACATTATAAAAACAGCAGATCTGGGATGACTTGCCACAGACGATGATCAACAAAGCCATCAACGACTTTCACAAACGTCTGAACGCGTGCATTTCGGCGGATGGTGGACATTTTGAGCATATTATGTGAAATAGGTAGTCATGCTTAATATGGCATAACTTCGTTAAAGTTGGAGATAATTGAATAAAACTTTGTAATCTAGCATAGATAGTAACGCATAATAGGTGTGTAAAAACTTGAATTAAAATTCTCAACCGTTTGTGAAAAAATGTCAGAAAACAGCAGGCCGCAGTGGGGGGGGGGGGTATTTTTTGACTCACACTGTAGATGAGTAACTTTGTTATAGGTTCAATTTCAGCTACGGTTACTTGTCAAAACTCTTAACGGAGTTACAGTGCCAGGTTCTGTTACGTTCATTCTCCACTTCAGCTTCGGTTGAAGCTGACAAAAATGGTTTGTTGGCCTCTAGAATTGCTGCAGAGTACATCTCTAGTCACTGTGCTTGGGTCAGTTACCCAGTGTCAGGTGTTAATATCAGAAGCACTGAGTGATGTTTTGTGTTTATTGCCATTGTCATGTTTTTATTGTGTCATTTCTAGCATTAATACAGTCCAATGAAGTGGAATCACATTGCTCACGTACAGGCTCTAATTCGGTGGTTTTCAAACTGGTCCGTGGGCGAACGCATTGTCCCAGAATTCGTTAGCACAGGATGGTTTTACCAATAACAGTCTGTGTATTCAAAATGCACGTGCACTTTAAATTTACGCTCTACTCCCATAAGTTAAACTATAATAGTGTATATACTGACAGTCCATATAGGATCATCACTTAGTATTGTCTTGTTATGCTGGTGCTGTGACATTGCTGTTACTAATTTTTGCAGTGACCTACTCAGTTGTGCCAAAAGCAATGAAGATTTTGATGACTTTTGCAGCAACATGTGAGACGGCTTTCTCTGCTCTGACAAACATGAAAAACCAAGAATAGATCCAGGCTGCTGGTTGAGAGTGACTTGACTTGCCAGTGTCTCACAAAGATAGTGCCCCCAGAATCGATATTTTATCCATAGCAAAACAAGCACATCTGTTCCATTGGCATTGCTGCGGGGTTCCATGGGGCTACCAATTGTTATCAGTTTCCGACCAGAGGAATGTGTGCTCCATGATTACTATTAGTTGAAAAAACTTAACAGTATAAACTGTTGTGTCAGGACAAAAGTTAATGCTTCACAGAACTAAAGCGGCAAACTTGAAAGCGGATGATAGATATTACTTTTTCTGCACATCTCCTATAATGTCATTGTGTTGCGAAGTAAGAGGGAAAACGAAAGTCAATGGAAATGCCCCAAATTACAACTTCTTGTACAACTGTACAAGCTGTGATAAATGTGGTGATTGAGAACTTAATGTTTATATCATGTTAATTACTTTATTTCTCACAGACTTTTTCATGGAAGAATGAAAAACTAAGATACAATTTCCCCAAGTCGCATGGGCCCATAGGGTTGCACTGATCTCTGTTTCCTGTAGTCCTCAGCCCAACACAGCCAAAGCTGCCAGACCACAGATATGGGGCTAGTATGCCGGTTTACTCCCAGCCTTTGTTGATACTCATTAATTGACCCTGGAGGGTTGGCATACTGAGTTGGCATTGGTACACAGTAGCCACGGCCGGGATCCAATCCAAACCCGCGACCTCGTGATTGCAAATTCAGTACCGTACCACACGGCCACAGCATACCTGTGTGCAGATGCCAGCAGGATGTTGTTGCAGTGCTGCCTTACGTCTACTGAATGAGGGTTATACTCGTTCTTTAGCAGTATCTACCATTGCCCATTAATTGGCAGGATAACTACACAATTTGAAGAGTTTAACATAGACTAAAAAGCTGACCTTGTGGTCAGCTTTAGTCTAGCACACACAACCAAAAATGAGAAATGTAAAAGATGAAATTAAAACAAATGCCAGTGCCTAGTAAGCATAGTATAAGTCGAAGATCTGCAAAGGCAGTCCAAATGGAACCACAATGACTGTGGAGAAAAGGATTTGTCCAACATACAGGTTTTAAGTCTGGAATGATAGGTTGAGGGAGTGAAAATTTGGGTTGCTTTTTGAAACTATGGGTGTCCACAAGCTACTCTGGAACAAAACAGGGATTTCCCATTCCAAAAGTTTGAAAACCAGTGCTCTGATTGAACATAAGATAAACATGGACAGTGTTTGTACCATTGTTTACCATTGCACAATCATGCTTGACAAAAATGCACAAATTAAGTTGGTCTTTATTTGTACATGTAATCGAGATGAACTTTGTGCAATCACTAACGTGATCATATTATTTTTTTGTGCGACTACACAGGAGATAGCAGCTAGTACAGTTCTGTCTGCCTGCTAGCAAGCTGGTCTGCTTAATTTGTTTAGGTGTGTATATATAATGAGTGACAATTGTCTAGTGACATTGGTTGTCAGTTACAGTGCTCGTGTTGGCATTATTCTGTTGTTGCACTGTATATGTGATGATAATGTTACAACTGTTTCTATACACCGACTGGTGTGACTTTTCTATTGTTTGTATTCATGTCGACTATAGCCTAATTGTGCTGATGTGCCATTAAGAAACTGCTCACTCGCCCACTCATTTCAGATTTAATTACCTCGTTGTGCCTCGATGCAGTCTCAGTTTGTATGGGTATCGAGCATTTGCTGTTGCCGGCCCAACTGCCTGGAATTCACTTATCGATGATCTGCGTGATGCGACACTTAGCACTGACGGCTTCAGACAGTTACTTAAAACTCGGTTGTTTTCACTGAGTACTAGTACATACAGTGCATCAGATGTATCACACTTTATGCGCTGTATAAATTCACGACTTACTTACTTATTGTGACGACGGCACGTTGTGCAGTTTTATTAGTTGTCTGTTGGCATTAATGTTTTGTTTTCTGGATGACTAGCATAAAAGGCCCCTAAACCAGTCTTTAGTTTTATTTGTGTTAGTTTGTTATAGGTTTTCCATATGTCAGTAGTTTTTTGTGTGCTTGTTGTTTCTGTTGTGTCTGGCAGTTATATTTAGTTTGTTAATATCAGTCCAGTGATTGGTTGAGAAGTTTGGATGTTTTGCACCAGTCAAGTGATTAACTGTAGAGACTGTATCCAAAATGTATTAAGTGTCAAGTCACATTAAACCCTACTCAACATATTGGCTGCTTACTTCTTGTGCTGTCTGCAGAGTGGCTGGTACCATAGCATTTTCCGACCCAAACAAAAATTACTGATAATGACTGTTGTCATTGTAATTGCACACAATATCTATTGAGATTTGTTACGATTATTTAAAAACATGTTTTGTGCAGCAGAAAAAAGCGGTCTTTTCAGAACCAATCGAAGCCTTGTTTTTCTGTTAATTGTTGACGACAACACAACCATGCAAAACAAAAGCAAAACAGAAACATGATGCATGCAGCATGATGAACGGATGTGTTAAACATATTATTTTATGTGTTTGTTGTGTTGTGTTTGCTGTTAACTTAACAAATTGTTACGTATAAGTTGTTGACAACTTGAAATATATGAATTATATATTATATTATATGTGGTAATGAAGACATCAGGCATGATGAAACACTGATTTATTCCAATTGTGTGTGTAGCGTAGTAGCCCTTGTAGTCAGCGACTATGATTAATTATCAGCCACATATTTAAACAGTGAGTGTTGTGGGATTGACTGGCTTGAATTTAATCTACGTTGTATCTGCTGTGAAAGTCTATCAGGTAGTCTAGATTGTGTCAGTTGTATGTTTATGTTTCGACTGGTTGCGTACTCGTTGGCTGTTATACGTTACAGCTGTATGTTGTTGATGTGTTGAGCTGTGTCTACATGTGTTGATTGTACCGTGTCATCAGCCACTGACACTGTGCTGAGCTGCATGTAGTACTCTCGTGCTCACTGTCAGTGGAATTACAATTCCAATACTGACAGTGAGCTATACACAGTGGTTATTTATTATTAACCATGATGTTGTCACTCTATTGCTGACCAGGCACGCGTGCGATAGACGACACTGTGTGCAGTAATCAGCTGGGCCTTGTTGTCTGTCTCTTGGTGTCGCTGATTGCTGATGCTACTCTACACTGACTATAATTGTTTTCTTGATCGGTCTAGTTGCCTTACGACAAAACAGCTTCAGACATGCCGGTGTGTGTTGTTTTGTTGGCACTTCTATTGCACTCTGGTTGGTTTGATGATGTACTAGAAATACGTTCTATGGAACGCGGTATCTGTCCCATTGCTGTGTTCTATTTTGCATTAAAATGTTCTTTCTTTAACATTTAAAAACGTTATTGGTCAACAAAGGTACCAATGTTACCAGA
>Ga0056114_1001353_pt1 | contig 11014 bp, 8 predicted proteins | sample WorMetHERISLAND1_FD_77005 | JGI IMG/M metagenome (GOLD analysis project Ga0056114, IMG submission 77005) | Marine gutless worms symbiont microbial communities from Max Planck institute for Marine Microbiology, Germany - Olavius loisae HERON... ...
ATGGAGAATGACAAGCAGGCGCACAAAAATTTCCCCTAAAAGTGGGCGTAGCCTAGGTCACGTGACCCCTACAATTTTTGGCAGTACGGTCGGCTATCCTAGCGACAGCTTGGCTTCTTGTTTTTCAAGGTAGCCAGCGTGAAACCTGTCACAGTTTACAGATTTGAATTTATGTATTGCTCCTCGCCGTTGTGGCTTAACCCTTTCACGCCCACTGCTGCCATATGGGTACAGTTATAAAGCATCCTGTACGTGTCAGACCGGGTTAAGCCGTCATTTGTAATTTTTGACATCCGGGCACTCTAACGCTCAGGGCCGAGCGTCAGAGTGCCCGGATGTCAAAAACTACAAATGACGTACGACTTAACCCGGTATGGCACAGGATGCTTTATAGCTGTACCCATATGGCAACAGTGGACGTCAAAGGGTTAATAAACTCATCGCCGTTGCTGATACTGATGTGACGCGTGTATGTACACAGAGCTAGTGCTCAGTTGCACAGTTCGCCGGGAGATGAAAGCAGCGATGACATCAGTCCCTATCGTCAACAGCAGCAGCAGTATCAGCGTGGTGGAGCTGTGGACTCCGAGACGGCGCTGATGTCGAGACAGTTCAGCGTGCTACGGCCACTAGCCGATCGTCACGTCGTGCTTCTACGAGTAGCTACGGCCACCCTACACGCCGCCCAGGCTGACCGCCGTCAACCAGGTGACAGCGGCGGCGGAAGGACGTCCACGGTCGAGACGATCCGACTGGTTGACCGTCGGCAGTCGGCCGGCCTGCCGTCAGTGACGGACGACGACGACGTGGTCGCTGTGGTCGAGAATTCACCGTCAGACGAGTACGCTGAGACCGGCTGTCCGTCAGTGTCACCGACCCCTCGTCGAACGTGTACTTCAGTGGCTGTTCATTCGTCTGTCGCAGACGACGAGGTGTTCCACGCCGCCGTCCCGGGGGCCACGCTGACGGTGGAGTCGTGCTTGGTGGACGGGAGACCCTCGTTCAGCTCATCGGCTGACGGTCACACCGACTGGACTCGCCTGTCTGGCAGCGACGACTCCCCGCAGCCCGAGTCCCGCCCGTCCGCCTCTCCGTCCCTGGTCGTCGACTCCACCGCCGTCACCCAGGTGCGCCGTCTCGATGTCCCGTCACCGCCCTGCCTGCCTCAGTCACGTGATCGGAAGCCGACCACACCTCCGTCTGCGAAGTCCGCGCGCGGCGGAATTCGCTTCCGGTCTACGGCCGAGCAGAATCGTGCGTCCAAGTCGACAGCAAGCAGCAAGAGGTCGACGAGACGCGAGAAGAAAGTCACGAAGACGCTGGCGATCGTGCTCGGTGAGTCATCATCATTGTCTCACACGCTTCACCTGCCGCTAGTGTCTGATGCCTGAGCTGCATGGTATGGTCACTCAAACCCTGTCTATTCTCGCCCTCGTATTTAACTGTGACTCTTTTTCACTTTTATACAGTTTACTTGGTATAGTTGGCATTGACCATGTACAGTATGTTCAAATCGTCATTGTATTCAATGGTTAAATGCAACTAATCATATTCTCCTTCATGTTGCATACTGTCTTAGGTAAAAATCGAGATCCATTGATGCCAAGGTGTGGGTGTGGGCTAGCACGTTCTCAGTGCAGGTGTAGTTATCACTCTCATTGTCATCGTCAACACATTATTATCGTGCAGATTCGACAAAGTACAGTTTCGGTTTATTGCAAAGTGGCAACTGTAAAACTGATTCCTGCTGCGGTAAAGGGTTAACGCTTTGACGCCCACTGCTGCCACGTAGGTACAGCTATAAAGCATCCTGTGCCAGAATAAGCCATCATTTGTAATTTTTGACATCCCGGCACTCTGGCGCTCAGCCCTGAGCGTCAGAGTGCCCAGATATCAAAAATTACAAATGACGGCTTAACCCTGTCTGCATGCACAGGATGCTTTATAGCTGTATGAATATGGCAACAGTGGGCGTCAAGGTTTGACGTAAGGAGAGAGTAGAGACAGGTAGAGCCTATTTTACGATGGTATATTGCACAGGTGTGTTTCTGGCGTGTTGGTTTCCGTTCTTTACGTTGAACATCATCAACGCCATCTGTATCCGCTACGAGATAGACGGCGGCCCAGTGTGCGCCGTTCACCCTGCTCTCTTCTCGTTCCTCCTCGTGTCTCCAGGGATCTCTTCTTCTTCTTCTTCTTCTTCTTCGTCTTCTCGTTCCTCGTCTGGCTCGGATACATCAACAGTTTCCTCAACCCAGTCATCTACACAGTCTTCAACGCCGAGTTCCGACGAGCGTTTCGCCGTCTGCTGACGTCTGTTGTTCGAGGTCGAGGCCAGCTCGGTGGCCAAGCTGCCCTGTCGGCGCGGCATCGCGGCAGAGTCGAACGCAACTCAGCGACGGCCGACGTCTGACTCGTTCTAACAATCAGAGGCTGCTAGTTTAAGTTCTCACGTGTTTCAAATAATTTAGAGATGTGCATACTACTTGTCTTAGGTAGGTCTAGTTAGTTGTGGAGCAAAGACCACCGATAACCGAACCCGGAAACGTCTCGATAACGACTTGAACGTTTTAATGACAGACTAACCACCACGCAGTCGTCAAATTGCGACGTGATATGAATGATGGAATTACAGTGTTAGCCCTTGGTCACTGTGACGGCGATCAAAGCGTGTTATGAGCTATCCGAAGATCTTCATACAGATTGACCAGAACTCTCATAGGCCTGCAGCTGTTGCTGGCCGCAGATGCTGCTTATGGATTTATTGTTTTGCCCATTGGCCGACCACCGGTTAATGTCAAAGTCTATACTAGGCCTATATCAGTGCAGTTCAATGCAATACAATAACTATTTACTAGATTTCTAATGTCACAATAATGTAGATGTTGCAGATGATATCGTTCAGCTCTCCTACGATCACTCATGCTGGTTTCAGCCTGGACGGATCACAGTATTGAACATTGGTTGACGTATACAGTCACTCTCGTGTTTCTAACAGTCTCAGCTGGTAAGCCTGCCCCGGTGCTAGTATAGATACGTCGTATTATTTCTAACATTTTCCGACGACTGGTGCACGTATCACTGATCTGGTATGCAGATAGAGTTCAGAATTTACAAACTACGTTGACAAAATAGATGCTACGCTGCTCGTTAAGATTAATGCGCGATGCGTTTGCGAAAGTATGGCGCGAGTTGCCAGCGATAGCGGGGCTTCCTTGTTTACCAGTAATTCAGGCCCGACATCGGCATCCGTTTCTGAAAACTGGCATTCTTCACTCATTGACAGATTAAAACATTCAAGTCGCACGGTCACCGTTAAATTGAGACGTTATAGTGGACACAGTCCATAACTTCGCCGCCCCCGTGTACACTGTATATGAGGCCACATGTGCTGTGGTTTGAAAGTTATTGCCATGGATAAGTTTTCGGAAGGCCTGTCTAAAACTCAGAGGTCATTTGAAGGTCAGCGTCAACATCGTTGTTTTATTGTAACTGAGTCTATCTTGTATCAGTTCCGACACGTTTCGAGATCATATTAGTCGAAAATTCTGTTATATTGCAGCTGTAGGCTACAGCTATTGCACGCATCGATCGGAATCTTCGCTGCCGTGATCACAGATATTACACATTTACAGTACATAGCCTACAGCAATGTAGCCACGCAATACAGTACACATATCATGTATGTTCTGCGTATCTCATACAAAATATAGCTAGGTCATTAAAAATACGTCCCCGGTCTAACGTAGAATACAGTGTCACCGAGGCATCTGTCAAACAGAAAAGTTTCTCAACAGTTCGTCAGTAAGCCGGTCACACTGAGATCAAACAACACTTTATACTAGAATGGAATACGTCCACGAGTTTCTTTGTATACTGTTATGTAATGTATAGCTCTGCTGTTAACAACAGCTATCCTAGGACGTATTGTTATACGACCTAGGACGGCGACAACATGAGCGTATTGAATTGCGGATAATTGCTTGTAATCAATTGGTTGACAAGTCTTGCTACCTAGTTTACAAAATTAAGAGGCATGCAATAGATCTAACTAATCGTACGTATAGTGACTGTTTAGGCAAATAACGACCGACTTCAATCTCTTTAACATGAGATGTTGGATTATGCACTTGACACTTCTGTGTAACTGTATCCGCATTTTATTATCATACGAAAATGACCCGCATTCATGTTACAAATAAAAATCACAATTACACTATAATTCAATAACTCAATAACAACTAATGCTAGATGCGGTCATGTCGATCACGACTGTCATATCAAGTTATCAACGTGCTGTGACTAAACCAAAGGAATGCCCGATGTACATGTAAACTGTCTAACTATTACAAAACAGTAACAACAATAACCTAACAATAACGGCGGATGATTCGTTATCACGCCAACATCGAATGTTATATGCGTTATTGTCAGCACCGTGTTGAGAAATCGCACACAAACAGTAACAGAATGAACACATTTACTTCGTAACTGTTTTCTGGACGTTCGAAACGATACGATACGATACGATACGATAGAAGAGATTAACGATATCCCATCAATGGCTCGACAAATGGCTCATAGGCAAGAGCTTTTCCTCACAAAAACAATGAATGTTCCCTTAGCCACGGCGTATTATGGAGTACATACTAAGGCCTGCGGCTTTGCGAGCAGTTATCACTTTTCTTTTGTTGTTGTGAGAAATTGAGTTTTTTTATACTGAGCCAGAAGTCGCTGTGCCTGGTACTTTTAGTCCCACGATGGTCACTAACTTCTTACGGAACGTTTCAAGGCCCCGTCGCTCCACTGACAACCCCTTGCCTCGGACTGAAACGTCAAAGAACAGGTCAAAGTTCACGTCATCATGAATCAGCCAATCTTGATGACACTGAAATAGCTGTGTCCGTTGCCTCTCACCAGCTTGTCGACCGGTTTGGCCTGCACATACAGCAGTTGACCGGACCTTAATATCGCCAGCCCGACGGCCACGCTGTTGTGGACAGGCGCGCTGCTGGCACTTACATTCTTCGCTCCCATCTGAACGTCAACAAGTACCGGTTCCGATAAGCCGACACGCATCACTTGCTGACCGTAGATCTGACCGTCGATGTTGTTGAGATGGCCCCTGAACGCCAGGTGACTGCTGATGAAGTAGGTGCCTCCCTGGAGCACGCGAAACTGTCCAGCGCTGCGGTCATGCTGGATACAGTTGCGAATGAACGCTGACTGACCCATATGACCGTTCCAGCCGAGAACTGTCCCATAGCGGCCTATACACGCGTAAACATCAGTAATGAGTAATGTTATCAGTTTTATCATCAAATCAATCAATCGAAAGATTTTAGGTGGCCTAAGTAGCGTAACTACCGCTAGGCCACCGGACAGAGTCAGTTGATGTCCAGCAAGTAGTCAGGAAAAGACTTCCTGAACAGGCGTGTATTGAGGAGGCGACGAAGTGTGGCCAATGATTCTGCAGATGTCACGTCTTCCGGAAGGTCATTCAGGGCACTCGACCTACCGCGGTCACAATATGTATGTCAGAGCCAGACCCATGAGTAAATCTTCAAACAGACAGATCTGCTTCTATTCGAGGGGGAGGGGGGTGCAGGCTTCGAAAACAGTTTGCATCTGAAACAACGGCAACTAAAGCCTAAACGGCTACAAGTGACGACTGCGAGTTATTTGACCTCGCCGCGAACTTAAGGACCTTTGAATCCAAAACTCTTTAGAAATCTAATCATTTCATTGGTGGATGCCAAGATTCTTCAACATTAATTATATTAATTTTAAACCTCTACATGTTATCATGCTAACAAAATTGGGACGTCCTAAGACAGCATGTGTTAAACAGACGTTGAAACATGACGGTTAATCGTGAAGAAATATTATAACGTGTTAACGTGTTAGCTATTTACGTCAACATTACTTCTGCAAATGCCAGTTTTTGCAATATTAAAAGCATGCGTTAAAATATCTCGCATGTTCCTGAACTGCTGCCGCGTAATATTAAACTATGCGTCTCTCGTCTTGGTTCGGTTTCTCTTCTAAACCGGTTCAAGTCCTAGTTTACATCCCGTTTTTCTTGTTAAATGTGAAAATATTTTTTTCTTTCTGATATACCTTCTGCGGTGTTACTAGAGGCTCAGTTCTTGGTCCGATGGTTGATATTGGACCAGCCCTTGAAAGCTTTCTGTCTGATTAACTGAACTGAACAGGCACCAGTAGGCCCTATAGCAATCTTTACCATTACAATATTTCGTCGATGTTCGGCTTACTGAGCGCCAATTAACTGGCTAACGTTGATATTACTTCTACTAGCGCTATATGACTGTAGCGTACCATCAGGAGCGACTGACATCTGTTGAGGATGGAGTAGAGACACATGAAATGCACAGTGATCAGTACTTCTCAGCGTTTTGTTGCCGTTGACCAACACTGTTTGACCAGCTAGCAAAACAACAGAACATACAGCAGGTCACAGTTATTTATTTATAATATTTACTGCACATAGAAGTACATAATACAATATAGGCCCAATAGCACAATAGATCGAGTGCTGAACCTGAACGGTAGCTAACGGGGTTCACAAAGCCCTATAACATAGCACCTGTACTAGCAATATGGTAAATGAGCTCGACAGTGTTAACAAGCACGCACAAAGTTCACACACATATAAAAATAGTTTGTTTAAAGTTGAGACAAAGTTAGTTTTATTTCTAAATGTTTTACAAGCAGTTAGACTACTAAAGTTATCAGGGTGTGTCTTAACCAGACTGTACGAAGGTCGTCTGACCCTTTCTGCAGAAAATAGCTTCGTTTGTCTATACGGTAAATTCGGAACAATTTAAATATACGACCTCTATGAAATGAACTCGACACAGTAAAGAAATCATCAGCGTTAACAGCTGGTAATCCACGCAGAATTTTGTATGATAAGATCATGGTTTAGACGTCTAATGTCAAGACGCTCAAGACCAATTCCATCATTATAGCTGAAGTGCGATAACCATGCAGGCAGATGTTTGGTGAATTTTGCGCTGTACATTGCATGTCATTTACAGTATGTAAGACTTCAGTAAGCTGTAAAGCGCATCATCTCCGAAGTATCCAGTATGCTGACTCTTAATCTCACTACATAAACTCAGCGATTGACGAAGCACACCGTCGTAAAGATTTGTTCTGCATTAGTTAAACAACAATTATACGTACGTAAGATCTATAAGCAATAGTCACAGATGTAAAAACGTTTTTACGTTTTTTTATTCTTGCCATCTAAAAATATTCATCTATTACAAGAAGCCAAGCTGTCGCTAGGATAGTCGACCGTACTGCTTCACAGCAGACTATTCTAGTAATTAGCGATTGTTGCTAAATAGCATCTCCACTCTCTAGCTGTTTTCGAGATATTGCGCTCTAAGCATATTAGGGTAGGGTCACGAGTTCGACCTTTCAGGGTCACGTGACGTTATCGGTCAAGTGACCATTTGATTCTCCGTAGGTCATTTCCTATTGGTGGTCTTTGGAACCAAGCCTCTGTCTCTAACGGTTTCCGAGATCAATGGGATATGTGACACAATGGTTGACATGACCTTAATACGACCTCTAAACAAAAGTCAAGGCCATTCATTTTGGTACCGATCTATTTCTCATATACGACTTCCTATAGGCTTTCAATAGTAACTTTTGTTCTAGGGCGCACCGTTTAGCCACAACACATAACGTTACAGACAGACGACAGACAGACGAAACACTGTAGCATAAGCGCGAGTGCTGCGCGACCGTTAGTACGGTCGGCTAATAAAAACGTTAGCAAAAATAATAAAACACGTACCAAGTTGTGTCTGTAAATAATCGTTAACCTTTGAAGCCACCATCTGTAACGCAAATATCATACGCAGGAAGTTAAAGCCGTGTCGGCTAGTTTATACGATACGATAGAAGAGTTCTACTACATTACAACAAAAATCATTGGAGTGAGGCCGTTAACCCTTCGAGTAGCCCACTGTTGCCGTATGGGTAGGCCTACAGCTATAAAGCATCCTCAGCCAGACCGGGTTAAGCCGTGATTTGTAATTTTTGACATCCGGGCACTCTGACGCCCAGGGCTGGGCGTCAGAGTGCCCGGATGTCGAAAATTACAAATGACGGCTTAACCCGATCTGGCACGGGATGCTTTCATAGCATAACCCATGGCAACAGTGGGTGTCAAAGGGTTAAAATGAAAGAATGTACAAGACACTCCCCACTAGGCCTACATTCATGCACTAATTCATGCAGGCATCACAGCCGATACACGGTATTCACGACAATCTAACTCGCACAAATTCCCGTCTCGAATGCAGCGCAAAAAAACCAGTGAGGACTGCATTTAGGCTAGCAGTCTAGATGTTCTACTCGCCGAAGAGTCGTTATAGGCCTAGTCTAACTAATTGCAGCAGTGTTTCTGCCCAACTTAGCTCACAGCACCTAAAACGTACATTATACGTCGAGCACCCAATATTGGTAGAACTAAGAACGGTTATACCGCCAGCCGTATACCTCCGATACATTTGTTGAAAGGCGAATCAAATTTGGCACATCAGTAACCGCGCCACTGTCGGCTGATAATATTTGTCTTTACCAATTGTGGCGGTCATGCTCACAATTTTTTCTGATCACACAAAACATACAGACAGTAGGCCTAAACCTAACGTAATTCTTGCGGGCCATTTTCCATTCTTTCGTTCATGTTACTGTGATGTCATGTTGGATGTCATAAACTCACGATGGCATCTAAATATTGACTTTTAAAAATCATTTTGGGTCATTCCTTTTTGACCCGAGGTTACGTCTCTCAACTTTAAAGTCATTGTTGCTGAATTGAAAGTCAACGACGGACAAGTCTGATTTATTTAAGCGCATTAATTTCACCGGCTTCGAAAAAACAGTTAAAACACCAACTAAGTCAAGAAAGAAAGGGAAAAACTATGTACCTTCTCAATGGAAATCTGTTCGTCGAGAATCGCCTCACAACAGTTGGTGTCGATGACAGACACGTCGGGGTCTCTGCACGGATGACAGCTGACCTGTCTCATTATCTGACGATATCGAAATCCTTGGTCTAGCCGCCGCGATACGGGATTGTCGGTGTAACACAGTAGAAAGATGGCGATCATTATGAACCCAAACAACACGAAGAACGTGAACAGCCATTGGCAGACCCGCATGAGGACCGTACTCAACCAGTCGAATTTCCACCGATAGTACTGTTCACTGATGTTGATGCCTTGTTCGACGTCAGGAGTTCCAGGTGGAACGGCGATATGCGATTGCCTATGCATGATCACAGGATCTAGACTGTCTGTCAACTATATGAATAGACTCTTTAGCAGCAAACTGCCAGCTGATATTGCAGTCGTCAAGATAACCGTAGAGACAGACGTCTTCCTTGATTGGTCTGCAACTAAAGTACGACAACAGATTAACAAATACGTTATAAGTAGGCTAGCTATAACGGTAACATAACCATCAAAAGTTCGAAACTGCTGATAAAAAAATCACAGTTCAATCAGCTAACAGAAGTAGATCTAACCAAAACAACCATCTGCATTATTCCTCTTCGATGATTACGGTATCACCGATACTGTTAAAGTTTTGATTGTCGTTAAGATGCGTGAATACAGAAAACGTTTGAAATTTTCTGCGTAAGCACTCTCTCATTCCAACTGCTATACGCTTATTTATAGCACATGGGCTTCCCAGACCAGTCTATTGATGTACGTTAAAGCCAGCAGATGTGGTTAAACTATATAGGCTAGTAGGCCTATCGGAAAGTGCGTGTACCGATCCACTTACTGGCGATAGCGTTATCTATTATGGGTGATGACTGATGACTGATGACCAAGACAGATGAAGTAGGCTGAGATAAGTCAAAAAATCGATTTAATGACAATGAATGATTCTGTTCTTTTACAAGTGATTTTATTGACAATCGTGTCACAGACAAAACAAAACATCATAAAGATGTGATAAATGATTGCCAGCTTTATTTTCATTTTAATGCAATTTCGGATGTAATTGCAATAAAGACAACAAAAATTCCTGTACAAAATATCAAAGCTCCGAGAATTTATTGTGTTCAGTTGTTTAAGCTTGGTTAAGTATCAGTTTTTCTGTTTGTATTTTTTATCTGTTTAAATTGCAACCGTGTATTATGGTGAATAAAGATTCGTGCATAATTCTAATCATACTTTAGGTCCTATTTGCGGTTGTCTGAGATGCCTATTGCGTGCTGTTTAATAGCAACGACATCAGTCTTTCACTTACTAGTAAAGATTGACTTATCTCAGCTCAAGCTGGATGTCAGCAGCCAGATGTGCCAAAGTTTTTGGCAGTGTGCTGATATGTGCCGTGTGCCATCAAAGTTGCGAGATAGAGCCTTATGAGTCATACAGTGGTTATTTGATGGGCGTGCACTCATTCTGTATTTTATAACACCCAACGTGCATCAACGTAGACACACCCCTCGTTTCAACTGAAGTGTTAGGCCTAACACGTGATGGGCGTGTACACTTTAGGCCTAGTCAGGCCAACAAAATCACTCTTTTTTGGCCCACCGCATTTCGATTAAGTCATGTTCTGTTTTATACCCCTCTTCGCTACGTTCCTAACGTAGCGACGAGGAGTATAATCAGTGTGAGTAATATTGACGACCAACCGACCGATCGACCTCTTATGTGGAAAATTTCGAATGGCGATATCTTCGCAACGGGTCAACAGGAAATCACATTATGGTTTATTTGCCATATACACTGTGTCCCCCCAAAAAACATGTGACTACATTTTCTACAATAACTTTAACAATAGGTGTCCGATTATAATAATTTTTGGCATAGTTAGTAGCAAGTCTATGGTCATCGAAAGATGGTTTCATTTCCCACCTCACCTATCTAGTGCAACTACCTTACCTTGGGAAATCACAGAACACAAAAAATGACCAATTTCGCCGTAAGCAACATATTGTTTTGTGAATAAA
>Ga0056114_1001354_pt1 | contig 11013 bp, 7 predicted proteins | sample WorMetHERISLAND1_FD_77005 | JGI IMG/M metagenome (GOLD analysis project Ga0056114, IMG submission 77005) | Marine gutless worms symbiont microbial communities from Max Planck institute for Marine Microbiology, Germany - Olavius loisae HERON... ...
CTGAAAGTCCAAGATCTCAGATCCAAGTGCCTAAGCTTTCGCATGCTGCGTCGCATGCCGCACGACGCTCCGCCCCCACACCCCCAGATGCCCAGGCCACACACTGTCTGTCAAGCACGCGCCCGCCACGTCGACGACGTGGCACCAACTTAGCAGGCATATATTATTGTTTCAAAGCATGTAAGCTAGATATTTTAGAAGTGAAGACACTGAAGGTGACAGTCAATTCAAGTCAATAAAATAATCATTCTGAAACTTTGATAATTTTTTCGTATATTTTGACATTTTATTAATAAAAATACGTAAAAAACGTTTTTTAGAAAAATACGTATAAACATATCGGCATATGAAACCCTTTTCAGATGATGAGCCTTTTGTCGCAATAGAATATTTTCTTCAAAATGTCCCATATTACGCTGTGTATCAAATTTGATGAGAGCGAAATGTCAGGATCCGTCTATTATAACCTCAGTTTTCTATTACAGTAACACAGTTGGCGCATCCAGTTATGGCTGCTTGAGCTACCTTCCCTACTCGTCGGTTTGAATTTTCAGTTTCTCACTAATTTTTATTTTTATTTTTTTGTTTGCGATAAACTGTCTTAGTTGGCCATGGCCAATCGTCGGTTTTTGGCGCACCCTGCCGTATTTATTTCGAGGCACGTGTTCCGTGAACGTCGTTGTCAACAACGGGTGCAATTGAGTAACTGGAAATACTCGTCTGTTAATGACCTGTTGCTGTAGCTCGAGTTGCTCACTCAAGCACTGCTGAAATGGACGTTCTATAAGCCGCAGCCAGCTAACTGATGATCGTGCTGAGCGTTTAGTCACGGAGCTGTAGCTCCGTGGTGTTGAGTAAAGACTGATGCGGAGATGATGCTCTCTGGCTGCTGCTGCTGCTGCTGCTATGCTTCAGTTGTCACTCGCACTCACGTTGATGCGACACTAGCGGCAAAACGTGACTGATTTTCAACGTTGTAAACGGACGCTTTCAGTGTTAAACATCAACCTACGTCTGACATCAACTACAGCAGTGTGATTTGAAGCTTCAGTGTTGTTTGAATTCAGTCAGAATCGTCTCACAGTTCGTGTTCCAGCAGATTTTAATCTAACGAGCTTCTATCTTTTTCCACGAATGGAAATGAAGAGATTTTGTCTCGTTCGTGCAATGCTTGCGATGATATTAACAGACTGATCTGAACCAAGACAAACTTCATTTTTGTCGTGATCTCCGGAAAACGCGAGTTGATAAAATGCGGTTTGGTCTTGATCTTGTATAATTACTGACGTTTTTGTTTTCGGACGAAACCAGTCTGAAGAAAGCGATCTTGCACCGGACTTGTGTACTGAAGTTTTGTCAACTATTCTGCATGACGAAGCTGGATAACGTTTTGTTGATGGTGGTCTGCGCGTGAAACCAGCAATTGCGTCGGTTTTCGTTTCGCTGTTGCTTTGACGATATTTGATTGTGTTTTGTGGTGAACGAAGCTATGGATGACGTAATGCTGAACACGTGGAACTATTCTTATTTCAAAGTCGACGACCGAGACTTTTACCCCGACGAAATCGAATTCTCTGATTTCACGGCAGACGATGATAGTTTACCGTCTGCCGCCTTAATTCAGGCTCAACATCGCTGTACGATGACTCTGTCATTCGCTATCAACACCATTGGAGCCGGGCTTGTCTGTCTCTTTGGTCTTGTCGGTAATTTTCTCTCCATTCTAGTCATCGGCGATGACCCTAAAGCGTCAGTCGTCACCGTCCTTCTGCTCCAGGCGCTGGCCGTTGCCGACAATTTCTTTCTGGCGGTCTGGCTGGTTCAGTTTTCGATCAACGATCTGGTGCAGTTCGTCGACGAAGGCGCGTGGACCTATCGCTCTGTCGGTTGGAACTATCTCCGACTGTACACCTATCCGCTGGTCTTCGTCGGCCAGTCGGCAACCATTGGACTTACAGTCCTCGTCGCAGGTAACCGCTACGTGGCCGTCTGTAAGCCGTACCATGCGTCGACCTACTGTAACTTGCGGCTAACAAGGTTCGCCGTCGCTGCCGTCTTCATATCTGCCGTCGTCTACAACCTGCCACATTTCTTCGAGGCCGAAATGCAACTCATTCCGTCCGCCAACGGTTCCAACGGTAGGTATATGTACCACGTGTATTTTTTATTTACTTATTTATTTACTAAATTTATTAGCCAGTATAAACATAAGTATAACATTATGAGAGAAGAATACTGGAATTATATATTAAGCAGGCCTAATTGACGGTTTACCGGCTATACACCTTTGAGAGGCTGTTGCCACCTTTTAATACGGCTCTCCCCATGGGGCCGCATTAAATGTTGCACCCGTCCGTCTGTCCGTCAGTCCCATGACTCCGATTTTCTCGCAACTGCAAAGCCTTAGAAACTTCTTATTTAGTGAAAACGTAGCGCTGGACAAGAGTAACTAGGGGAGCATATTTGAGATCTAAAGGTCAACGGTCATTGGTCACCGGGAACGAAAATGTAAAAATCGTTTTTCGCGTATATTTATCAAAAATAGGATGGATTTACGTCAAAAGAAGATCAGAATGATCAACGACCCATATGTATGTCGTCAAGTACATTTTATCAGCGGAAATGCTTCGCGTTTTGCTGGTACTGAGTTAATTTTACTTTTCAACAGAAGTGTTGTCAATGAAGTGTACAATTTAGTAATGCTTACTAACTGATGTTAAAATCAGTTGAGATACGTTCATATTGTATTCCAGCAAGACAGCGCGTCGAAGCACCATTGTTATGGCACGTGGAGGAATAGGCGGGCAGACAGACAGACAGACGGGGACGAACGCTTACTGTGACCAAATGGTGGAGGGCTTCAGGATTAATTAACATTCTGTCGTCTCTCAAACAGTGATATGTAATTAATTAATCAGTCAATTGTTACTTATTTATAGAATCTATTTAATTACTGAATTAATTACCTGCTAAATTAATTAGAATTATTATTTTGTCGGTTCTAATAATTGTATAATGATTTTTAATTAACTGGCTCTTAAACTACGTTGTTGTATTTTTGTTCGTTTGTCGCCGCTTCAACTGTCATGTAATTTATTGTATTTTATAGTATCGACATTTATTTGAGCTGTAAACTGTAATTGTAAACTGTAATCTTCTGTTATCTTACCGAGTTGACATTTATAACCGTCTTCGATTACAACACCATATCATATTCAGTGATGCAGGCTTCGTTTTCATTGACAGACGTGGCGCATATGACACGTAATCACTTTAGGATCAACGGTAAACTTGCGATTATTTGAAATATGAGGATATCTTTTGTAATACATCTGCAGGATCACGACATTAATTAAAATTATATTTGTAGTTTTGTAAGCACCACGCAGAGTGCGGAACAATATTTCGGCACGATTACTTTACGCCTACGGCTATCAAAAACCTGCTAACTCTAAGTCTAATATTAATGACTTGGAATAAATCTGATTCTCGTTCCGTTCTGGCTATTTCAGCAATTCTCAATTTCAATTAATTAAGTATCACAGTCGCAATAAAGTGTCACTGTCTTTTGTTCATTGCACGAGTGCATAGCGACGACAAACTGAAAGACATTAAATAGCAGCTGAACGAACGGGCAGATCGCTGACAAAATGACAAAACAGCAGGAAAGTTCAGTCCATCGACTGTTCATGGGAGTGACACTGAACCAGAATTTACTGTATGAATCAGTGTAAAGAGTACTGAAAATTAGGCAGGACCAAATAGAACATTAGTCGGGTATAGTTAAGCAAAGCAGTACCGGAAGATGGAAGACCATTTTGTATGGCTGGAAAATGGAGGAGCGGAATCCGGGGAAAATTGGAAAGCAAACTATGTTGGTCCTTGTTACCGGGTACATTAACAAATGCGAATGAGTGGGATAAGTTCGGTGTGTAAACGTACAAAATGCTACAGTGTTTTGATATATATTGCTCAGTTATAGAGACGCACGATTGTTACTGTTGTCGGCGAATGACAAAGAGGGCAACCGCTGCCCATATCACTATGGTATTAGCGCAGTAGTACTTTTCTGCCCACTTCATGCTAGTTACGTCGTATAAATATCGACAGATATTGTGTATATGACAGAACAAATTATACACATGCACAAATTATAAGTTATCGACAGGCAAATTCCGCTTCCATTTTTGCGCACCCTGTAAGACCACTAAGCCGTTGCCGTCGATATATAGCTGCTGTAGTCCAAAAAATCCAATGTTAGCTGTCGAGACTAAATCCATATCTAACAAATTGGAATGTCGCAGAAAGTTAGTGATTTCTCTAGCAACAAAGGTGAGGTTAATGAAACCCTTAATACGGCACTATATTGTTGTGATAATTGGATTTTACGTGAATAAGATGAAAAAACGATTGAAATGTAAGAGAAGACAAAATTACTAAGACCAATACTAAGAGTGTTGGACATCGCAGTGTATTGATGAATGTGTCAACCAGTGATTCTCGCTACTGAAATAAGGAACAATCGTCGGTGACAACAGGAACCTTCATTCGTCACAGTTAAAAAGGCGAAGCTGAAGTAGATCGAATACAATCATAATATGTGAAGAAAAGTGACCACTCTGAAAAACAAGAAACTGAGAGGAAGGAAGTCGCCAACGTGGTGAACCAATGACTGCGCGGATAAAGAATTAGAGCAGTGAACTGATAATGGACTGGGCTTGAAATCTTCGCTGAGAACAATAGAAGATCAGGCATGATAGGCCTACCACTGAAGAAGAATTGTTCATATTGTTGTCATTTCCTGGGTCGAGACAGCTGAATATAAGGCACGTGACTGCGTAGGTTTGCGTGGTATCTCTGTAATAGCCAGGAACGACTGATTGACATTAATGAAAGAAATCTGGTCGTCGGCTATCAACTACAATGATTCAGGTACAGGCAATGGATGGTCTGCGGTCGGCTTGCAATTGACGTGACTCGTTAGTAGAGACAGTATAGGCCTAATCACAGAAACCATGGAGTCGTGATTCTTGTCAAATTGCCATGATTTTTGCCAGCTGCCGTGATTCACCGTGTTTTCAATGATTTCAGATCATAATTGTTTTCGTTCGATATCAGCAATCAGCAGTTTCCAATACTGTTTGACCTTGTTGTTAGATACCTGTTTGTTCCAGGAAGATCTAGTTGACCCATAACGCGCTGTCAGTCAATACACCATAGTCAGTGCTCCTCAGCACCAACATTTTACAGATGCAAATCTCGCCCTTCAAGTTACGATGGTGGCAAACGCTATAGACATTAACTATAGACCACTTTACGGAGACTTTGAACTCGTTAGTTAAGACTGTTGTTAACTATCAATTGTTGTCGTAATTCTTCCGTGATTTTGGCGATTGCACACCATACAAACTACTGCCGTATTCCAGTTTATGTAGCACTTTAGATGCGACAAGTGTTTGTTTTACTTCCGTCTCTTGTTGCTAGTCATCCGTGAAGTGTCTGAAGGATTCTTTGTCTGGCTAAGACAGCGCTCAAGCATAGATGTAAAAACGTTTTTTACGTTTTTTTATTCTTGCAACGTTTATTGAAAATTTCATCAAGAAGTTCGATAAGCACTTTTGAAGCCACAGAAACGAATTAATAGGCCTAGATTTTATTACGAAAGTGGCTGGCAGCAAAGCAGCTCTGTACCCATACAGAGCATATTACGTTAGGCAGTGCCTACATCGACACGGCTGCAGTGACGTCATGCAGTAGGCGGAGTCAGTACATGAAGTCGTGAATTGCAACAAATTGAATAAAGTTCTCTCTGTCTCTAGTTCCAGCTATACTGCACCTACAGCATTAGGCATTAGGCAAGAGGTTGAACGAATTAGGACTAACGTTTTTTATTCAACGTTTTTAGACGTTTTTTATTTTTACCACGTTTTTTACGTTTTTAACTTTTTTATTGTTTCCAGAACGTTTTTACATCTGCGCTCCAGTGCACAGAGCATGTAAAACAGTTCGGCTTCTCGATGTGAAATTATAGAAGTCATTTCAAACGATCTGTGGCTTCCTAAAAGACCATATTAAAATCCAGCTGACCATAAAATCGTTGACTCTTGCAGTAAGACCAAATGAAGCAGTAACAAAATGGCTTACGTGACTCGCATGCAACAGTCTGCCAATGACGAAGTAATGGCGCACACACGTTGGTGAGCTTACGTGTATGATGGTCGGAGAGATTTTCTGCCGATGAGACATGCGTGCTGCCGCTGAGATGCTGGTGTCTTTGCTGCTGACATTGCTTATTACGTTTGCGTATAGCTTAAACATCGTGACACGTACGATGCCAGTTCGTTATATGCATTTCCTTTTTGAATATTGCACAAATATTGATAAAAATCACTACTGCGATATTCATGAGCAGATGTTATGGCACAATAGTGACACTAGGCGGGGGCCAGTGGTCGCCTTCTCCCGCAATGACCGCTAAGTACCGAGGTTGGTCGCTAAGTATTGACATTACCTAGAGTAGACGACGGTCGCTTCCTTTTTGCTGCTGAGTGCTGAATAACATGGATTTTTAAGTTTTCAGTGCCAGAAACTAAGCTGCAGATCCACTGCACTGGCGTGATGCACGCTCTGTTTGCGACAGTTGGCATTCTTGTTATAAAGGTCTTGATGACATGTCTGCTGGTAGGTACGGACTACGTGACGCTAGTACGTACGGAGCTCGGTAACAGTTGGCTGTATCAACTGCTCTATTTCGACATCGCCTACTATCTGTTCAGCTTCGTCTTGCCTCTACTGCTGCTGGCCGTGTTCAACACAAGACTCGTCGTCACCTATCGCGGGGTACGCCATCCCCGCTGACCTAACAGTTTCAGTGAATTAACAGGCGTATCACTGATTGATGAATTGATTGACTGATTAGTAACATAGAACATGCGAGTGATATGTTATTCGTAAAAGAGTGGATTTGACTTGCGAGTGTGTTAAACCATTGAGTTCTGAGTTCGCGCAGATTATACCCCGTCGTCGTCGACTTCCGAAAGACATGATTAGGATTTTTTGCCATGTTGCAAAACAAACAACGGCTGACAACGGCGGCATGTCTGTATTTCCATGTCAATCTGTCATGAATGAAGGCATACTTAAGTATGCTTTCATCGTTTATAGAGCCTACTGCCCTAAATCTGGTCAGTTGATTCTCAGGAAAATCATTATAGAATTGTTGCCACCAGATGTCAGCTTTTAGTGCAAAACGCACAAAATTCGATTTTGGCTGGGGCTCTCCCCAAACCCCGCTCGGGTAGCGTAGGAACTTGGAACCACAGCTGACTGACAGGACAGCACAGATACTGTATAATGAAACACAAATCTTCTGGTTTGGCACGCAGACCTAAGCGAGATGTAACATATCACAGATTTAGAAAATCGTTATCAATGATGTGAACGTCATGTTGACTATAACGGTCTTCTAGAAACTACCGAAATCCTTCTCGTCAGATGCACTTTCGAGCTCAAATTGAACCAAATCCGTTCTCTGCCGGGGCTTCGCCCGGTCTCCGATGAGGAACTTAAACAACGTTCTCCATGACCCCTAGTTGGCTGGGGAGAGGGACACCCTCCCACCCCTCTTCCTCTTCGGCGTCGAGCTTTCCACTTCCAGTGAGGCCCCAGCGTTGAGGAGTGCGTAGGGCCCACCAGATGGTTAATCCGGCCCTGTTTTTGAATGTTCTGTTCTGTGTTAGCTAGATTTATTCGTTTGCATGTGTTCTGCATTTTCATGTATTTTATGTTGCTTTATTGTAACATGGCGATGTATTCCTGGTGATATTGAGGTCGTCTGGATGACTAACTACCCTCCTTCTGTGCTCTGATACTGTTGGTTCGGTCATCAGACCTGTAAAAATGACATACAGTGTATCGAGTGTCACTCACTCAATCACACTATAGCCATTCAGTCGACTGCGACCGGTTGATCGCTGGACACGCCACGCTTGGCTGGAAAGAGTTTATGGACGGTTGTCATAATGCTACATTATCGTCGTTTTTTCTTGTGATCTACAGAAATGTTACGTTATGGTTGGTAATACACTGTGTCTCAAAAAATGCACCAACTTTGAAACGGTATAGCTAAAAATTATAAGGATCAATTTTGATGAAATTTGGCAGAAATATTCAAGAGACTATAGAATAGAGTTTGCATGTTTCAGTTTTCACATAGGTTTGCTTTTTATGAACTGTTCGTCTTTAAAACCGGACACCGACAATAACGCAAATTATGACACTGTGTCAAGCAAACGCGGCAACTTTGACGCTAAGACAAAATTTTGATCAAAAATCTGTATAAATGTAAAGTTTAGAATGCTCCACAGTTTATAATAAAGTTTCCGGATAAAAGTTGGACGACAAACAGCATTAATGGTATGGTGAAGTCAAGAAAGTTCGGAACAGTCGTCATGTTAACAGGCAGTTTTGACGCGTAATTTTCGTCGTCTTCGGTGATGCGATTTCGGACGAATATTACTTAAGTAAAACTGCATTAACAGTAATTTATTGATTAGTGTATCATGTCTACATGTCTGCAGATTATGTTTGCCAAATATTGTGAGCTTAGGTGCATGTTTTAAAAATATTTCACCTCGTTAATGTTATCGCGTGCTTATAGCGTCAAAATTGGCGTTATTTTTCGGCGTCCGCTTTGAAAGACGAAAAGTTGATAAAAGCAAACCTACATGAAAACTGAAACATGCAAACTCTATTCTAGAGACTTTTGAATATTTCTGCCAAAAATCATCAAAATCGATCTCTATAATTCTGAGCTATACAGTTTCGAAGTTGGTGCATTTTTTGAGACACAGTGTAGAAGGTGGCGAGACGGGGCATTTGTGTCACGTGACGGCGTCCCTAGTGGTCATAAGGGCTCTGAATTATGTATACTTTGCAGACATTATTCGCCAGATATTTATTATTGGATATTGCTAGTCCACGCCCCCATAGAGTGGGGACATTGCTTCAAGCGATGACGACGTCCTGTTTATCTGTATGCCTGTCTGTTACCCGTCACATGCTACGCATGAAAGTAAACAAACTGGCAATCTGCGTCACTCGAGACACAGGGCAGCCTGAATTCTGGGGATATCGGTACGTTGCATTTGCACTAAGTGTCCCATAATCATGCCATCAGTCACTATAGGGGCCTACGCTAGTTTACTGCTAAAGGAGGGCGGGAACTAAGCCTATCATCGCGATACAGGCGGCGAAGACTTGTTTACGACATACGTCTGTGCCAAGGAAATAGTTCACTTTTGTTCCCAAAATAAATCTAGACATCGAAGGCACGACACTGAAAATGTTTTGATTTTAAACGATTCTAAGAAAGACCAAATCCTGCTGCCTGTCAGATGGCATGCGACGCGCTGCAGCAGACGTTCACGGCCCCAACACCCCATCCCATCCCATCCCCACCGTCTCACACCTTCCGTTACATGGTGCGATGTATGATTCCGATCACAACGTTATACATGTACACAGTCGCGTTTATACTGCTCCAGACATTGCTTTGAATGAGAAAGAGAGACGACAAGATGTAATAAACGTCTTAATTACTTACTTACTTACTTGCTTGCAGATACAACGGAAGAGAGCTGCGATGACGGCCGGTCGACGACGTCTGCTGGGTGAAGAGTCGTCGATGACGGGTGTTAGGGGTCATCAAAGGGCTAGCGGTGGTAGCGCCATGGCGACAGGAGTCCAGAGTGGTCATGAGCAGAACATAACACTGATTATGATCGTTGTCATCATCGTTTTCATGTTGTGCAACGCACCTGCTCGCCTCGTTCAGGTACCAACTCACTCACGGTAGTGTGACGTTGTATGTACTTCTTTCATGTCTGGGGTATGACGCTGTATACACTTCGGTGGGACCGTGGAGGTGACTCCCAGGAGCGTCGACACCTTTGCCCAGCACTCACAATGTTAATAGCACCGACAAAATCATACGCATTACGTTTATAGTCACAGTTTCTGTAATACATTGTTGGTTACTTTTCTCAACCAATCACAATTCAGCGAGCTGTCATACCCACTACCCCACCAAGTGTACTGTACATAGCGTCAACGGGAGCATCAATGACGTGTACACAGCGTCACAGAATCTCACTCACATCCACGCTGTACTTCAAGGTACTGTCACACTCACAAGCCGACGATGTCCGCTCGTTGGACCGCGCCTTAACCCTTTGACGCCCACTGCTGCCATGTGAGGTATTGCACATTATGCGCTATATATAATCTATACTTACTTACATATGGGTACAGTATCTCGTGCCAAACCGCGTTAAGCCGTCGTTATATAAGTACACCGTTCACTTGAGTGGGGTATAACTTTGAGCGTCAGAGAGCCTGGATGTCAAAAATTACAAATGACGGCTTAACCCGGTCTGGCACAGGATGCTTTATAGCTGTACCCATATGGCAGTAGTGGGCGTCTAAGGGTTAATAACGATCGTTTTTCTCAATACAGTGCGTGCTTACTGCAGTGTGCACAGAGACAGTGTAAGAGCTGACTAGTGTGGATAGATAATGACGCCACGCCAATTATAGTTTTATCTCGAATCTTTATTTACACCTGTACGACAACGTAGACCGGTAGCTAGAGCTGCACAGCTACAAGAAGTGATTTTACACAGTCCTGTGCAGTTATTACTGCCAGGCCAAACCGCAACACACAAGACGGTCTCAAACGACACTCTCGGGGACCAAAAACAAATCCGACAAATACTTCACGCGATGTCCAGCTCTGTCGACAATAACTTCACCTCATCACAGTCTCCGTCTTCGCTCTCACCATCTATCACTCCCTCGACCTTTCACTCCAGACTTAAAACTCATCTGTTCCACAAATCCTTTCCGCCGTAGTCTTTCCGCCGTAGTCGTGGTTCCATTTGGAATGAATTGCCTCCACGGATCTTGGACTCATGGGCGGCTCTAGCGTGGGGGCAGGGGGGGCAGCTGCCCCCC
>Ga0056114_1001355_pt1 | contig 11013 bp, 8 predicted proteins | sample WorMetHERISLAND1_FD_77005 | JGI IMG/M metagenome (GOLD analysis project Ga0056114, IMG submission 77005) | Marine gutless worms symbiont microbial communities from Max Planck institute for Marine Microbiology, Germany - Olavius loisae HERON... ...
ATTAAACTTAAACTGTGCTGACAACGTCCCAAATATTAAATTTAACGCCGTCCTCGAGTATAAACAAGCTGGATGTTTGGATTCTGACGGAGATGACGTCATCACTAGCCAACATAAACAAACATTCGGGTTTGCGCTTTTCGACAATTTTTTTAAATAATTGCTCGCTTTAAAAACCAATCACGATATGCAAGTGGCTTTTATGATGTAAAAGGCACTTGGTGAGCTATTTATTTTAAAAAGTAAAAAACCTTTGCCTATCATCTTTAAATTCGCTTCCCTAGTTACTCTGGCCAGCACTACGTTTACACTAAATTGGAAGTTTCTTCGGCTTTCCTATTTCTAAAATCGGAGGCATGGGGTGCAGTGCTTATTGTGGCCCTTTGGTGAGGGCGGCATAGCCACATAGTAAGAAAACGAGAAACAATTTGAAAAACTTTCCAAACGAACTCTTAAGTTGGACCTTACTTATAATACCGGTTATACCTACCAGATATTGTTGAAAATGACTGTTAAGGACTAAACTTGACATTTTTGAGATACTGTGTAGTTAGATGAGAACGTTATATATTGTTTCTTTTTTGTGTAATTTATCTGCAGCGTGTCCTCTATAGTGATGATCCCATTGTCATTGCAGCGGATCAACAGCGTCATGACGCTCACTTGCAGTACACCGACGACCGACGTCGACAATCCGACATCGCCAGTCAGCGAGATCACCGAGGTGACCAACGTTCATCTGTGTCTTTAGTGCCAGTGCCACTGTGTTACTGTTTGTGTTTGATCTTCAACCAGATGCAATTGCCAGTAGCAAAAGAGTGTTTATTACTAGACTGTGCTGTGGTATCTGTGAGCTTCATGAAGTATGGAGGTCAGTAGACTCTGACTGGTTCATCTGCAGGATTTCACTAAGTTTCTCGGAACTCTTGATTATACCCCGGGATAGTCTCCCAAATTGGGTGTACTGCACCCATTTTGTTTCTGAACTACTGTGCAGATCTGAACAGTACTGGTATGAACTGATAGTCCTTCATGTCTTGGCGCATCTTTTATATTCTTTCACCAGATGGCAGTAGCACAAACGATGCCACTTCAACAGTAGTTTAGTCGGTCTACAAGGTGAACCTGGGAGATTGGCTGGCTTGTGCTTTATGTCTTGCTTCAGTCATGTACAAATCGACAGCATCGGCAGTCTATCGTGAATTTGAGTCGTGTGGTTTAGAGTTACGACATTTCAGTTACAGTTACAGTTCTGTTGCTGTGTGTCGACAGATGAGTACGAGGGCCGTCGCGGTGACTATGATCAGAGAGAGCGCGATTATGAGTTTGAGCGTGGAGAACGCTACCGAAGTACTTCCATCATTCGCTTGTTTTTACTTACTAATTTACTATTTTGGAGTATTCTGCTGGTGCTGCACTCTAGTGTGAATTGTGCTGAAATATTTTCTGATTTCTGTTTGTTTATGTTGATGATGCTCTGCATGTGGTCAACCCGGGTTTGATCATATTATTAGTGTGATTGGTTCGTCCAGGAGACATGGATGACTATCAACATGAGAGAATGTCTCGTCACAGTGAATGGGACATGGACGATCGTCGTCATTCTGGCGCTGGGCGTACAGACCAGATCTCCTCCGCCGGCCGATCTACCTACTCTGACAGGTTACTAGTTCACACACACATGCTACTTTATAGTACATGTGTTGGTGCCCCATGTGGGCTCTGGTGCGTTGTAGAATAAGCCCACTGCATTACCTGGCCGAGTGTCATAAAAGGCGGCTCAACCAGGATAGTTTTGTTTTGCTGTGTTAATTGCGTTGTTTGGGTTGTGTTTAGTTTCTGTCTTGTCTTTTGGCCTGTATTTTTCTGAACATCGAGTATGAATGATACTGCATAGCCTAATTGTGCCGTTAAGAATCTACTCACTCACCCCCTTATAGTACATGCAAAAAATGTTGATTGTTGAGTGGAGTGAGTCGTCCCGCTGATCCCAGAAGGACTGTATGGTCAAGTGTAATGATGTGTAGAAGTAAGTGATGATGCGGATGAGCAAGCTGGTCAGCCTCTGCAACTGACTTATTCATCATGAAATATGATGCTCTTGATCAGCGGTCTGTGAAAGCTGTTAGGAATGTGTGGAATGACGATGTGAGATGGACAACCGGGCAACCACACCTTTCAGCTAGCACCATACACAACAGATGCCAATAAAACCTTAACAGCTTCCCCCTTGGGAAGCTGTTAAGGTTTTATTGGCATCTGTTGTGTATGGTGCTAGCTGGAACACCAGGACACCCAGCTAGAAACACCAGGACATCCAGCTAGACATGAAATCCAACAACCTCTCCCTGAATGAAGCAATTGACGTGGCTTAGAATTATCCACTCTGGCGACTGGCGCTACACACTCTTAGTGATGCATGTCAGAAATGAGGATGAAAGATGAGAGTGACGGCCAGTGTGGTAGTAGAAAGACACTGTGTGGTTGACCTTTGACATCTGCAGTCCACTTCTGTCCATCACAGTGGACTTACTTATCACTTTTCAGCTTCATTTTACGTTATTAATTGACCACACTAACACACCGTACCAGCTTCGCATCCGTTCACATAACATGTCCCTTATTAACAAGACAAAGTTTCTAAATGATGCAGACTTTATCAGCCGTGTGATCTATAAATATTCTTATTAACTTTCATTTGATGGACCCATCGACTCTATCACACTCTATTTAGCTGTCGTCTCTCAATTTTATATGATTGTATATGGTTGCGTTAGACAACCTCTATTAAACGAATATGTTACGTTATGTTAAGTACTACTCGTCCCTTTCTGAAGCCCAGATTTTTAGACCTGTCGAAATTGTGCATATTATGTTTTCTGGTCAGTTCCAAACTGTGACTTTCATTTTAAATTTTTTTGTTTTGTGTGGTTTTTGTTGATTTTAATTTTTTCCTCTTATTTTTTGTGCTAAACTAGCTCTATGTCAGTTTTTGAGCACGTCAAATCTCTTGCTTATCACGTTGTACCATGCAGAATCCAGTGTTGTACCAGCAAGGTCATTGTAACTGGGTGCAATTCGACCGACTTAAGTCAGTTTGTTCGGCTTAACTTCGGTCTAAGTCTGTACTTAGACTGTAATTTTCGTCTACGACTTTCGCTGAGAGTTTCACTAAACTGAAACTTTGAAGTTGCGGCTCAGCAATAGTCTCAGCAAAGCGAAATTACTTCATTTTTGGACTTAAGTCTGGAATTATATCGAACTTTGGCTCAGTGAAAGGCTAAGTCCAAAGTTAAAAGTCACCCACTGTCTGCCGCTACATGTGAGTGTGGTTATACCTTGATGTGAAGTGTGTTGCTGTGTTCAGGCGACGAGGAGCTGAGGTTGAGGGTGTGAGTTTGCGGTCTCCTGGTCACCAGTCGTCAGGCTGGGATCATGATGTTGAACGAGACAGGTTCTTGCCTCACACCACTCTTCTGACTCATATCAGTACAATACTGAAGATATGTTAACACTGGAGCAACTCTGTTGTCATGTACAAAGACACCCAGTGATGTCTTCATTCTTTCACTGTGCACTAGCCACACTGCAGTCCACCCCTGTCTCTCTGTCTGTCTGTTTCTGTCTGTCTGTCTGTCTGTCTTTGTCTGTTACCGTGATAACTTGAAGCACAATGCATTGATCCTTGACAAACAAGGTCTGTTGGTTCATGGAGTGACTTCTTCGGGTACTGAAGTGAAAATGCCACATGAAAAACTGAAATTGTGAAAAGTACGAAGTTCAGAGATGGAACTGGTGGGTCTGAGGTGGATCATGATGATGAGGCTGACTGGTACTGCAGCAGGTGAGAGCAGAGACGTCCTTGGAAGTTGTGCAGTGATGGTGGGTGTAAGAAGACAGGTTTGAAGGTGGTGTTACCAGGTGATGTCTTGAAATGGTGTGAAGTGGTGGAGAGGTTTGTAGTCGGGTTTTGTTGTGGTAAAAGTTACAAGGAGCAAACCCAGTCACACTTGGACAGGTTTTGATAAAATGTTATGTGTTAATCATTATATATTATAATAATAATACTAGGATAACTATTATGGTGCTGTCATCATGCTTAAAGCATTGTGAGAGTTCACCCGGTTCATGCGATGAATGCAGCACAGCACCAGGTCTGCCTTTGGACCAAGCCGATCGACTAGCCATAAGCCCACCTGAAGGCTACCAACAAACTGCAGTTACCATTGCCATTTATTATTTCTCAGCCCGAAAGCTGATACTTATTTTGCCATCCCATGGAGGGTAAGAAGGCTGAGTTGACCTAGGTGGGTGGCTGCATGCCGAGATGGTTTACCCGCCTGCAGATGGTCATAGACTAACCAGGCCCGACGTACAGTGACTATGTTGATCAAGACTAACATGTTACCACTAAGCCGTGCCACCACCCTCAAGGTGTGTATGGCTTGTCAGAATGTAGAATGTGGTGTAATTGTGCAGAAGCTGCAGACGTAGTGCTAGGTACTTACAGCGTGTACAGCTGTGAGTTTGTGGTGTGTGCAGGGAGCGTGGTAACCGTGCTACTCGTGGTCTTGATGACCGCTACGCTCGCTCAGAGACCGACAGAGATCGGGCGACAACTGACGAGAGAACGACTGAGAGAGACAGAGACAAACAGAGTGATAGGGAGAGGGAGAGAGGCAGTGATCGCGGGAGAGACCGCGGGGATAAGGACCGTACGAGGAGCAGTGGCAGTGTGGGGGATCGCGAACGGAAGAAGAACCGTTCACGCGACCACGAGAGGACGTCACAGCGAGGTGGAGACCACCGGACTGGAGACCAGGACAAGGAGCGCGAACACACGAGGGACAATAAAGAGCTGGAACAAGACCGGGAGTATACTGGGCGGCGTAACGAATCACGTGACAGAGCCGGCAAAGACAGCAAGGTCAGTAATGACTTCAGCAACGACATAATTGTCACAGTTTTCAGCAGCAGTGCTAACACATTGTCCTTACTGTTAGACATATATAAGCAGTATTATGTACAATAATGCTTTGTAGTAATGCTGTTCTGGAACAAATTGCCAATGCCGTTACTGCTGTAGAAATTATAGTGCCCAGTGCAAGAGCCAATACTTTGTCTACAGTATTTTTGTATATGTGGCTTATGCTGGTATGAATAATTTCATTTTATTGTAGCATACAAATTTAGATATGGAGAAGACATAGATTAGATGTTATGTATAATGATTGATGCTGATATAGAATAAGTGACTAGTGACCACCGAGACTGGCCAGTCTTTGGACAGTGGTAGTTAATGTCATGGCTTTAGCTCTTCTGTTTTACAGCCTCTGTTCAACCGACCTACATTTCTATATTCATGCTGTGTCCTAAACTCAACAGACTTGTTAATGCAGAAGTTTCTTGGCGAAGTAACAGAGTATGTCTGGCTCTGGTTCGGTTTAAAGGTTAAATGATATAGCTGTTCATGGGAACCTACCCCAGAGCTACGGAGCTGCTATATGGGATCACACCCGACCAGGTGAACACACCCAACTCGATTAACCTACCCTGGAGGGATGGAAGGCTGAGTTGACCTAGGTGGCTAGTTACATATGGAGATGGTTTACCTACCCGCAGATGATCACCCATCCAAGTATTAACCAGGCCCGGCGTAGAGTAACTACGTTGATCAAGAGCAACGTGTTACCGCTAAGCCAAGTGGCTGTACATATGCCTGTCTGTAATACAGACTGACAACTCAGAAGTGTCCAAGTCGTCTTCCAGCTGGCAGTCTAAACGTCATCGGTCGATGACGCCAGATGAAGGTTGGGACCGTCGTGACCGCAAGAGAAGCCGCTATGATGATGAAGGTATGAAGATCCAGTAATGGTTTGTCAGTGGAGTTATGTGACTGTCATTAGTGATGCACTGAATAACTCAATTTGTTTACTTACTTGTACAGTGTACATGTTTATCTACTTCTGACTTCAGTCAAATTCGTCTTATTATTCCAAATGTGCCACAAACCGTCTCCCTCCTCTGATGTCTAACACTGTCCACGTATCGTCCAGCTGTACTTCAAGCCTGCTGCTCACATGTCTCTCATCATCAGATCTCTCTTCACATGTACTTTGGACATCTTAATCCTTACATTACAATACATGAAAATTTTTTAATGTGGCCTAAGTAAAAACCACAATGACCACGAAGAACAAGAATCCAAGCTGTCGCTAGGATAGCCGACCATACTGCTCCACAGCACATTTGTGGGTTACGTGACATTATCGGTCACGTGACCATTCGACACCCCATATGTCATTTCCTATTGGTGGTCCTTTGAAATGGAGTCTATACACAGCTGTATTCAAGATATTGCACTCTAAGCATATTGGGGTCGCGAGTTTAACCTTTAATGGTCACGTGACCATTTGATAGCCCATATGCCATTTCCTATTGGTGGTCCTTTGGAACCAAGCCTATCTCTAACGGTTTCCGGGATATTCAACGTCGAATGTAACGCAATGGTACCAATCAATTTCTCATGTACGACTTCCTATAGGCTCTCCATAGTAACTTTTGCTGTAGGACGCACCGTTTAACCACAATACATAACATCACAGACCGACAGAAGCAAGCCTGTTGCATAAGTACGGTCGACTAAAAACTATAACAAAAGAGACGATCTGTCTAAATAAAAAGTTTTGAGCTCACGACGGAACTGGCAGTGTGTCGCTCGCTACACTTCTCCTCAGCATGTGCTCTCAGAGGCCGACTTGTTCCAGATGTAGACCTAGTAAAAAGTTTAGCTGAGTAATTAATTCTGTAGTAGAGTCGCTGAGTATCGTGCTGTATGACATAGATCGTGGTAGAGATCGTGGACAACATAGAGATGACAGCCAATACTCATCATCTTATGAGCTCTCCAGTCGACCATCGAGACACGGTCTGTGCATTGGTCAAATTCTCGAGATGCTTGTTTTGTAATAAACTTTCTGCATTGTACACAGTCTTTTGTTTTAGTTGTAATAACTCATTGCTGAGATTGTAAATCTGTATGCGAGATGCTGTATTGAAACATTTGATGCATGCTGAAAAGCTGATTTAGATATATTGCTGCTATAGAACAGAAACAGCCCAAGTTAGCACCAAAGTTACTATAGAATCTGGATACAAAGTCATATACAATCTATCGAATGGTGATTTTGTGAGTGACTGTTAGTGTCCACTATCCCCTGTTTCTAGGTCACGGTACTTTTCAAAGGTGAATATCTCAAAAATGGTGCAAGATAGAACCATAGATAACGTAGGAAGCTAATAGGAAACATAGGCAGGCTATTGAATGGTACCATTTTTGATGACCTTGATTGACCCCTGACCCAGATTTCATGATCACAGTATTTTTTAAAGTTGAATGTTCCAAAGCGGTGAAGTTTTTGTTGTCCATCTGCAGATAATGTGCCGCTGATGTGCGGTCCCTTGCAATAGCTGAGCCTCTTGTTTTACATACTTATACTCCACTTGTTTGGGTGACACTAAGTGTGTTTAATTCATAGAAAACCAATAGTGAGTGAATCAGCATGAGAGCTGGTGTTGTGGAACTGGGCAGATATTGACAAGCTCGTCACTGAGTCAAAGTCCTCCAGTGACGTCACCGCTGGTCATGTCAAGACCGAAGACCACGCCCATCACATGGTCTGTCACTGTGAAATATACTTCAAGTTGCATGGAGTTATATCTGTAGGCATTCAACAATCTTACAGCAAAGAAGCTTTAATTATGTTTGGCTTGGCAACTGCATGGCTGAATTAATGATATTGAGCATTCAGATCATTTTTCTTCATCAGAACATTTAATGGCTGCCACTTGTGTTTATTTATAACGTGAAAATTTACACGTTGAAGATTTACAAATCGAAGAGCCTGAACTAAATGAGTTATAATCTTTAAAAGCCTCTGCATATCTTCATCTTTCATTGAATGTAATGTTAGTGGATATATCAACACAAATGCAGAAGTTCCTCTTCTTCTTTCCTGGCGTGCATCACATGAGTGTGTAGTGCCAAACACACACACAGAGTGGACGATTCTGAGCCACGTCAGTCATTCAGTTGCTGTATTCAGGGAGAGGTTATTGGATTTCGGGTCCTGCTGGATAGTCTTCATCTGCGTAGTACGAGGGCGTCCTGGTGGTCTCCTCCAGTTGTCCAAGGGGGAACAGAGGGTGTCCCCTCCCCAGTGGGGGTTGGGTCTGGGGACCACAAATTTTTTGACTTTTTTGTGCAGAAATAATGCATTTTGGTGCACTTTTGACATAGGCATATGTGTAATTTCTAGGCAATTCTTTGCCCCTTGTCAACAAGAATTGAGATATTTTCAGATCGCAGTGGTGGCTTGTGATATAACGAATACAATTGTGCAACAGGACAATCTGAGATTACCAATCAGTGGAGTCCATGTGCAGCCCTTATGGATCCACACCTTTGCTGTGTAGCCTGTGCTCCTCCTCAGTAAAAGTCTGGAAGATTTGTCTCCAGAACATTTCCATTGTCTAGATGCAATTTAGCACACATTTTAACGATATGTCAGTGTTACCAGGTCTACAGATTCTCAGCTACAGACTTGCGGAGCAGTTCCATCACGTAGCAGGGCTCCTGGGATGGTTAGAGCTTATAAATTTAGCATGTGGTACTCGGTGGGTTTGGGGGCTAAACTTAGGGTTTGGGGGCTTAGTCCTCCCCAAGCCCACCCCTGTCCACGCCTCTGAGGGGAAGTTGTTAAGATCTTCTTAGCGTCTGTTTTGTCTGGCATTTGTGCAATGTGGCCGAACAGTGAGACACCATACTTGGACAATAGTTGTTTGGTTGTCTGTCTCACCTCATCATTCTGCACATGGTGTTACCGTTTGATTCCTAACAGCTTTCACAAACATGTTGATCAACATCATCAATCTTGTGCACATCTGTCTTGTTCTAGGCAGCAGCATGGACAGTTCATTCTGCTAAAGTTTGTGGTCAGACGATGGTCATTGTCTGCCGTAAAAGCAGGCGTTAAATTTAGAAAAAACTAAACTGTGGATTAAGTTAGACAACTTTGTGGTTCTGACAGGCTCTCGAGTTCAGTTGACAAGCCACTTCCATCCATTGCTGATTGTCCAGTGACCACTCATGTGAAACTAGTATGTACTGTTTACTGTAGGACACTGAGTTGTCCGCCGTGCCGCCTTACATCACTGAGGAGCGGTCTCGTCGCAGTCAGAGTCGCGGTAGTCTTGGCGGACAGCGCACTGATTCACGTTATGACTCCCGACATGAGTTCAGAATTGATCCCCGCGGCATTGACAGCCGTCATCGAGACATCGACCGACCCGGACCCAACGTCCCCCTCCTGCACGATCCAGAGATCTTGCCGGACCGCGATGTCGGCTATTTCCGTGGCTCTGGCGGTATGGAGCGTGGAATTGGGTATGATAGGGTACATATCGACCATGTGGACTTAAGTCGGCCGCCGCCACCCCTTCCATTCCGTGGAGGACCATTTCCGCCAGAGCTTGATCGACTTCAAACACGAGGTTCCTCGGATCGTCTGGATGAGTACCACAGAGATGTGGACCGACACGGGGGCCACCATGGTCTGCTGAGACCTCCCAACTGGGAACGAATGGACCGAAGCTCTCGTGACGAGTGGGAAGCCAGGTACTCTCACGAACAGACAGATCGTCGAGGTGTCAAGGAGGAGTTCCGTGAAGGTCTTCTACCACTACCGCCAGCGGCAATCCAGGCAGTTCGAGGTGATGGACTACGTGTGAAACAAGAAGAACCGCCTGTAGCTGAAAAGACAAGCGAGACTGTCGAACCAGTGTCTGGTAGTATACACCAGTATCTAGCATCACAAACTGTCATTGTCGTCGTCGACTTGGAGCGTCTGTTGTGTGTGTGTGTTTAGCAGCATTTCAGATGTCAGAAATAGCTGAAACCAATTAACACTGATATCTAGACTGAGGCAAAAAAAGTGTTGTCAGGCGGTGCATTACAGACTGATTGACTTGTGTGCTGAAAAGCATTGAGTAGCTAGCCAGTTGATGAAGTCTTCCTGAGACATTGATTGGCAGAGTGTGTCACATCATTTATTCACTCAGTTATTAAAACACTGTCAAACTGCACTGAACACTGTTGGAAAGATGACCGCATCAGCGACGGTAAAATGAATGATAATGTGATACACAGCGAGTGGATGCTAACGTCAATAGGTATCAAGAAATATCATTTTATTCTATGAGATGACTAGTTTTATTGGCAAGTTGAAAGTTGTGTTTGTGCTTGTTATAGTTCTGTGATGCAGAAGTTCGTGTGGACTGTTATTAATGTTACTAATGTTTATTATCTAGCAAGTGTCACTGTGTATCCAAGCATCACCAGTGTAATGTATACCTGCCGTTTGTCACATGTAGTTTTGAACTAGCATTATCTGTGCCGGCCGAGGTAGATTTGTGATCACATCTTGTAGTCTTGTCTATTCAAAAGGCAGCCGCTGGGTTATGAATGGTATGCAACATACAACACTGGATAGATTTGATCTGTTTTGATTGATTGATTGACATTGGCTGATGCTGTGCTGTACAGTGAAGGTGGAGGCGCCGGCTAATGATGACAGGCTAGCGAAGGCTACGGAGGACATTGGCTATGATGACATTTCTGACGACGAGCTTGATGACTTGATTGAAGCTGCAGAGGACGAACAGGAAGACAAGCCGACTGGGACCATCGGTAACGTCGTCATTAATAAACACTCATAATAGTAATAGTAATAGTAATGGTAATGGTAATGTCCTGTTTACATAGCAGGCCGTGGGAGCTGTAGAAGAGGCCGAATTCATTTCATGGCCAGATGGTGTAAAAGACCCCAAAACCAGGGGCCACATTCTCGAAACTTCTTAGGAAAATCTTAGGAAGATTTCTTATCTTAGGACAATCTTTGACAATACCTGGGAAGACACTAACCAGACATAATCTCGCTCTACTTAGTAATTCAC
>Ga0056114_1001356_pt1 | contig 11012 bp, 3 predicted proteins | sample WorMetHERISLAND1_FD_77005 | JGI IMG/M metagenome (GOLD analysis project Ga0056114, IMG submission 77005) | Marine gutless worms symbiont microbial communities from Max Planck institute for Marine Microbiology, Germany - Olavius loisae HERON... ...
CAAGTAATGGACTGGACTCCACCGGACTTCAGAAGGAGGAGAGGACGTCCAAGAGTGTCGTGGACATCAACAATAAAAAAGGACCTGGAGCTGCTAGGGGTGACATGGGATGAAGCTCTGGACAGTAAAGGATCGCTCGGAATGGAGAAACTGTACTGCCCGATGTGCTCTGGCAGCACGTGGAAGGACTAAGGTCTAAGGTAAGGTATTGTATAATATGTACGTTTGTTACATATTAATAAACAACATACATACATACATTAATCAACGTCCCGTGTTGTCTAACCATGTATTCGACATGCATTCAAGTGCGCTGTCGCTGTCAGTTCATAATCCAACCATACAGGGACTTGTCCAGCAAGAACGTTAGTCTTTCCACTGAGCTCCCAGCCGCGTACGCTATATACTACATCGTCTCTGTGCTAACTGAAACACAGGTCTTTCACTGTAGCATACATGCAGACGATTCATCAATGTCGTTTTGCGACTCTGCGCGCTACGTTCCTATCACTTGACGACCAACCGACCACTCATTTGGAAACTTTCAAATGGCCATATCTCCGCAACGGGTACGGGTCACCCGATTCACTTCGTGTTTGGTTCTAGGGTGGGGTTTTAAGGTCGGCGGATCGAATTGAGTGGCTCCTTTTCCGGTTCAAACAAATCCAAGATGGTAGCCATGAGATTGGAGCTAAACATTTCGGAAGAAATGAAGAGGCAGGAAATAAGAGAGCATGCAGCTTTGAACTAATGTATAAGAAGAATTTGATAATATAATGCGCGAGGAGTAATTAGATCGGATACAATTTAAAACATTTCACGTTGTTTTATCATATAATATCGATATTAACCTTGTACCTTACAAGTACAAGAACGCCGGCTATCGCAAATGGTCAGCTGGTGCATTTGATTTTCGGGTCAAGCTGCTGTGACGGACAGACAGACAGACGGGTGGACAGACGGAGTTACCCTACTAATATCGCTCGTTGTATTCGTGAATAAATGCACATGTGTGATAACTACCTTGTAAAAATGAAAAATTCAAAAATGTTTACGATTAGAATCCGCAACGAACTATATTTTAATGTTTTAGTATTTGTAACAGTTAATTAAGCAAAATATATATTTTTATTTGAGTTCTGTCACTTTACTGACAAATACCTAGAGAAATCTGGTCTATGCATTAGAGACCACAACGAAAAAAAGCATATTCCCTGTGAACGCATAGGGGCCATACATTCTGATGAGTTCGCTATTATGTCCAAACTACCGGTATTAGCCTACTGGTCTTCGTGGATCTTCTAGGAATGTCAAAATAGCTCGGCTTTACAAAATCGACACCGCTCAAATCATCGCGCCTGACTTGTATAGCTTCCTAATAACTCAACGCATATCTGAATTTAGTCGACCATAAAATCTGAGCACTCGTATTGCAGTGGCAAGTAAGGACGAAAGCAAGACTCAGTGAAATGAAGCTGCAAACGAATGACATACGTCGAGTGCATCACAGTCTGTGAGTAATGTAGCGATCGATAAATGAAGCACACGTCTGGGAGCTTGCCTCAGGCTCTATACCGTCTACGACAGACGGACAGACGTACAGACTTTAGCAGACAGACAGACTTGACTTAATTTTAATTAGACAGACTGCATCAGCAAACACCGTCACCGTTTTTTTATTGACATTGATGTGTACCATATGGGTACAGCTATAAAACATCCTGTGCCAGACCAAGTTAGGCCGTCATTTGTAATTTTTGACATCCGGGCACTCTGACGCTTAACGTGTGAGTGCCAGGATGTCAAAAATTACAAATGACGGCTTAACTCGGTTTGATACAGGATGACATACAAGATAGCTCTGCCCATAAGGCAACAGTTGGCGTCAAAGTGTTAAGGTTGCAGTCTGCCGTCAGTGTCAGGCCACTGGCATGATATCTTCAACGTTTATTGCGTTATATAAGTAAGTAAGTAAGTAAGTAAGAGATTTATATAGCGCCTGCGCCAAAGTCTCTGAAGAGAATCAGATCGCATTACAGGGGCCGCTAGGGGGAAAGTAGTACGTCTTAAGATGACCTCTAAAGGTAGCAGTGATATTCCAGTAACTTAAACTGAAACCCGAACTAAAAAGATTGCTTTTAGTAAAACTGATACTTAAACTATAACTTGAAAGAATTTAAATACTGAAACTGTACTGATACTGAAATGATGTCAATAATACTGAACTTAAACTCATATAGAAATGATTTGACAAACTGGAATTCATAAAGTATTTGTTTTCTGACACAATTCTTACTGCATATCTGATATTACTTATTTGTTTATGTATTTAGAGTCTAATAACAATGTCATCTTAGACGCAAACTGTTTTCTCTTTCCTGTTTACTGATGATTTTGTGGCCTAGTGCTATAGAATATACATCCGTGTATAACGTGCAACGCCGAGCACGATAAATGTATTGTCATAGCAAACATTGTTAAGCAATTTTTGGGACGCAAAAAAGAGAGCACAATGTGGAAATATTTTGAAGAACAGGCCAACATAAGGAAAACTAAATGTCTGGTACTGGATGCGACTAGCAGGATATGTGGTCACTTAGTTGCAGGAAAGAATGCTACTAATCTTAAAGCACACCTATCAGTTCATCATTCAGATCAGTTCAAGGAATTTTCAGAAGCTGAACAAGAGAAGAAAACCGCATTAACAAAAACTAGATGAATCAGACCAGGTAAATGTTGTAACAAAGTTTTACCATATTATACCTTCACTTCACTGTGACGTTTAATTGTACGGAAACTACGGATTGTAATTTGCGAGTAAAACTGAAACTGAAATGATGGAAAAACTGTATAGAAACTAAACTGAAATGATATGAAATAAACTATATAGAAACTGGAACTGAAATGGTTATAATTACTGTATAGAAACTGATACTCAAATGATTGATGTTGAACTGTGTTTAAACTAAAACTGAAATGATTTTAAATACTGGAATATCGCTGAAAGGCAGAGTATGTTTGGGATTGGCGGATGTGAAGAGGTATGGAGTTCTGGGCGCAGCGACGTTTAATACTTCGTTTTTGCACAATTTTTTTTTAGAAAATCGCTCTAGTTGTATTTTTCAGTAGATATCGTATACGACTGATACTGGATTTCTTTAATTCTAAGCAATTAACTATAACAATCCAAGTGAGAAATCAGTCGAATTTTTAATTCTCACAAGGTAGTGTAGCAACAAGTTGCAGGCGAGGTGTCGTATTTTTTATACTTAATGATTTTTATAATGTTGAAAATATTTTTGAGAATCCGCTGGTGAAAGAACTGTGCAAATAGGTTTTATTAAAGTACTATATCAAATGTCTTGTTTTTTTACCCAAGTCTGTCTATATGCAACATCCATCACAGTATTATTGCGCTATCGATGACTGATGGAGAATTCTGACAAGAATTCGACTTTCGTTACGTCATGATCACATAAATTCGATAGTATTGCGACGCCTGCACTCTGCAGTGTAGTATAAGCCTACGTCACTAGAATATTTTGCACCTATTGACTTTATGATCTCAGTGCGCTACAGAATGATTGCTCTTACTTACTTATTTACTTAGTTGCCTCAACAACATGCAATTTGTTGCTACTGGGTGTATAATGCTCCGGTTACACGAGCGGACATTGTCGGTCGACATTGTTTATGCTGTTATCGACGGCCGTCGTCTAAACACGATTGGTCGCTGTATGTACGCGTGTAGACGGCATTAGATTTAGCTGCAGTAGGACTACTTAAGGTTGCAGAGGGACCCTAATGCATTGTCATTGCATTAAGCCTGTATAACGTGCACTCGGCTGCACACAGCGATAATAGTGGAGGTTTCATGGTTTAACACAGAACGTTGATTATTAGTTCTGAACGAAAAGCTCAGTCGGTAGCACTACTGGTAGTGCGTCGGACTAACAATCGGAAGGTTGTGGGTTCGAGGCCTACTAAAGTAGTGTGCATCACACTGTTGACATGTAACCGCCTAGGGTAAACTGTCCGCTGTGGCCGGCCACCACTCCTTCTTCCGAGCTGTAAGAAGTTGGAGTTTAGACAGTCAGCGTTGATGGACTCGGATCTGGCATGGGTAAATGGACGTAAGAGCGCTATAGATAAAGCTGACGCTATGCTGACGCTTTCATTCAAGCGCTCTATAATATCGGGAGCCATTTACCATTTTACCATTTAACGTAGATGTAAGTTTAATAGTTTTTCTTCTGAAAACTGTTCTGGCACAAGACAAAGAGTAGATTATAATCGTGATACTTGAAGTGATCACTTTCCAGGCTGCCGCAGTGGGCACCTGGTGTTTAAGTTTCGGATAATGTTGAGAATGTTGTCCTGCCATGTGATACGGTTGTCCGTGGTTCACATACATCTGGACACTCTAAGCATGGCAGCAGTGTTTATTCGCCGGAAACTGTAAATTTCCCAGAAAATTTGCTATGTGTAGTTTCATCTATTATTCTGGTTTATAAGAAATTACTATTATGCTGTACAGTATACATCATGTCATGTATAGGCGCACAAATGGTATTTTAATTTTCAAAATTTGAGCCCTATGTATCGTTTTATGACATAAAACCTCTTCAGTTTCTGGGGCTCCGCGCCCAGACCCCAGTTCGATGGGTTTTGCTCCTCCCTAATCCCCTGGAACAGGCTGGGGACTTCTGAATCAGTCTTCCAGACCCCTAACGACGTCCCCAGAGTTTGTCAGTCCATCCCCCGCGGATGCTGGAGGCTGACTGAGATAGTCCTTGCACGGGTGTATTGTCAACGGTCGTTGTTAGAGTCATGGAGCCCTATATAATAGCTATTATATAGGTATCCATGTTAGAGTCGTCCGAAGGCAGACGATACTTTATCTCAGTGTCCAGAGTGGATCTGGGAACTTAACAGACGCTAACCCACAGTCTTAAATGACCGTCGTTAGCAGTCACGTTCCTATCATCGAAAGTCTGATGAATGGTTGCCTCTCATAACAGAAGCGTTTCGTCCGTCTTGTCTGTTTGTCTGTCTGTGATCTACAGTCACATTGCGGACCTGGTGCGATTTGATTTCGCTTATTAAAAGCAGCAGGACACAACACACAACACACGAGTAGTCACAAAATACGTGAGATACGTAATATGTCGCTACCTTCGAGATTTGGAAACCGAAAATCGTGAAAAATTCGTAAGGGATTTCACCTTACCAAAACGATAACTAGAAGAGGATGTGTAAAATAGGCATACGGCAAATACCGCAAAATACACTCGCTCGGCTGTCAAAGCAACAGCTCGGTTTGTAGTTATTTTCACGGAAAATAAGTGCGAGGAAAGGCGATTGATATGCGACCTACACTAGTCGCCTGTAGACCGTTAATTTACTGATAGGCTATAGCTGTATTGGTGTGACTTCTTGTATATATCAACTACGTCCGTCTCTTGCTTCTCGTTCAAACTAATGGTTCGGTGATGTTTTCGAGCTCAAGTGCTGTTTTCACCGTGTCTTCGCTTGCTATACGGCCGTCAGCTGACGTATTCTCGTTATGCTATGGTGTTTGGATCTTCAACATTTCAGTCCGCTCTCACTTCATCTTCACTGTATACGGCACATTACTGCTAATAACAAGATCGTCTTCAGCTATCGCAAACAGATCGCGCGTCCGCTGGTGCAGTCAATTTCAGACATAAGCTATTGTATAAACAAGGTCGTTTAAAGTCATTGGTAATGCCGCTCTCCAATATTACACCGACGATTTCATATTTTCTGTCTAGTGTATTTAGATGTATCACTATCTTGCACCTTTTCCGAGATACAGCGACTTATTGGCCGAAAATCTCGATATTTTCACAGTCCTCCTGTTAAGAGAGCTTGGCCCCGTCCGAATATCGTAACAACGATTAATTCCGATAAAACTAGTGATGTGGCTACGTTTAGCCGTTTGGACATGATACCATGGCATGTGACGGTGTGCTGGAAAGACGGACGGAATTGCTATCAGTATCGCATTCGTTTATGACTGCAGATGCGCAATAATAACAAGATTGTTTTCAGCCCTTCATCCGTTATTTCTGTCATTAAAGTCTCCCAAATTTGATGCGTGGCATACAACCCTTAACGTATTTGATTTACTGGATTGCAATATTGTGATTATTGGATTGGGACCGGACTGAGCAAAGTCGTTATCCGCACATAGACTCCTCTCGAGCTGCATCATCTGCAGCTGCAGCCGGCAGCCGATCAACACACGATTAATTATTTTACTGATGCGAAAGTAAAAGGAAAATGATCTGAGACGTAATAGCACACGAAAAGCTAACTGGTGATTTTTCTTATGTTAAAGTAAAAGCTTAAATACGATTATTCGTGGAAGTCAAACATCACTGATGCACAAATCATTTTTCGGCAAGCACTTGCATCAGAGATTAGAACCGTTTGACGCCCACTGTTGCTACATGCGTACAGTGTGCCAGACCAGTTAAGTCGATTTGTAATTTTTTACATCCGGGCACTCTGGCGCTCAGCCCTGAGCGTCAGAGTGCCCGGATGTCAAAAATTACAAATGATGGCTTAACCCGGTCTGACACAGGATGCTTTATAGTTGTAGCCTACCCATATGGCAACAGTGGGCGTCAAAGGGCTAAAAGGGCCGGTGTGACGAGTCTCGCGGAGCTGAGTGCGAGGCGTGAACGGTCCGCAGTCCGCACTGCATCCCTGCTTGGGTTCAGTCAGCTGTTTACAACCCATATGCGTCGACCAACCGGTAAAGCACCGAGGTTACCCGCTCGACCGGAGCCCGAAAAACATTATTTGCGGCGCTTCGATTCCTCGTAGGCTGACGGAGAACCAGCGCCGGTTCTCGTGAGGCCGACAAGGCGGGCCACTGCTCCCCGGGCATGGTTCGTTGCCTGCCTTTGAGCGTGAACCCATGGCGGACCGATAGTAGCTCTACAGTTGGGCCTGCCTCGGGGGCTCGAGTTGGTTTCGACGAAGCAGTGGCAGTACCTGTGGTAAATTGGCTGTGGAGAGACAGACGTACAGATAGACGGCATTGTTGATGTCGACAGGGTGTGGCCTAGCTTCGTTTTCGATAATACTTCGCTCGCCTCCGCCGTCGGCCGCCACAGCTCCCTCCAGCCGACGCAACCGGCGTCAAATTGAGAGCTACTGACGCCAGGCTCGGCAACTGGTAGTCTGGTTTCGATCTTCGGCAGACTTCTCTACGGTTTTGTGTCTGCTGTTATAATATAGTCCGATGTGTACGCGGGATGTGGACGGTCTGGAAGAGCTCATAATCGCCGCGAAGCGCTCGGTGATTTAACGGTTCTCGAAGGACTGGCGGCTCGAGCGTACGCAGACCAGAATATTGTTGAGTCTGCCCAATTGCCACATCAATGGAGCAAGGTAGGCATTGACGTCAATTGTCCTGACAACTAGGACAGCAGCAGCAGCGGCAGCGTATGTAGATAATAGGCTAATGATGATATTGTTTTCAACGACGAGCATTGATACCACCATTGCACTATTAGATATCATTTACAGGTTCTGTCACGGCTCAGTTTTCGTTCTAGATGGCTTCAAGGTCACCGAGGTTTTTGAGAGTTTACGTTAATTTTTACTCCTCGCGCGCTACGTAAGTAACGACCGACCGACCTCTCATTTGGAAAATTTCAAATGGCGATATCTCCGCAACGGGTCATCGGAATCCGATCCACTTGATGTTTGGTTCTAGGGTTGGCTTTTCGGTGTCGGCGGATCGAATGGCGCTATTTCCGGTTCGATCAAATCCAAGATGGCGGCGGGCCGCCATCTTGGAAAATTTCGAATGAATCTCTGGAATGGGTTATCCGATCTACTTTTATGAAATCGATAGCAGCTTTGCTGGAATATATGAGATAAAAATGAGATTGGTCACAATCTAAAATATGTTTCAATATGCGCAGTGGTAAAATATGTGTATCATGAATATAATTCAGTGAACCGTGAATGGGTACTGTTTTAGCGTTTGGCAGACGTGCAATAGTATACTCTAACAAGAAGTATTGAGTTAATAAAAGTGTAAAGTGTAGCAAATTTTAAACGTAAAGTGAAAATTAACCAAATTTAAAAATCGAAAATTTGACGAGCTCTTTCGCGCATCTAAAAGGTTTGCTTTTCGACTGTTGGCGCGATAATGAAAGTTTGAAGTAGCCTACTTCGTAATCACTGATCGTTACGAGATATTTTTTATTATTGATGCATTTGCCATTTAGAGAAAATTTGGACAAGTATTGCTGAAACATATACTTTGAAATAATTTCGAAAACATGACATATAGTAACCGTGGCGTGATGTAGCGTCCTTTTCAAGATAGGCCATTTAGCGAATTATTTGCCGAAAATTGCGGATTTTTTACCCTCAACAAGAAAGACTAGATAACGCTATTGTGAAAGTTTCATAATCTCAACTTCAACCGTTTTTGACTGATCCACCCGTGTGACGAACGGACAGACAGACGGACAGGCGGTAGCATAGAGCGCGCTAAGCATATATGCTATATGCTGTCGCGCGCTAAAAACGCGTAGACATTCTCCTCCATTTTCACCATATCACGTAATTTTGTGTCAGCCATCACTGATGGACAAATTTGTTTTGGATCTGTTGAGACAACAATCCAATTCGCTTTATGGAATGGCTGCGTGCTTTGTGAATAAAATGGCACAAAGTAAAGAAAAGTGAGGTTTTGCCCCACATTTATTTTAAGAGTATTTAATAAGACCAAAGTAAGCTATACTGAAGACAGAGGCAGACACAACAGTCGTTGTATTGTAACGGTTTACATTATGCCCCTATCTCTATCTTGCATCGTTTCCGAGATATAGCGACGAGTTATTTTTCAAAAATTACGAATTATTTTACACACTTTGTTCAAACTCGTGCATTGATATCCGTTAGAGTTGTGCCAAACTTCATCAAATTTGACACGAATCGTATGATTGATGAACAAGTTTGTATTGAATTTACGACAACCGTTTCTCTTGTCGAATGACAGCGAGTTATGAGACAAAAATTTCGCAAAAATTACTCAACATTGGGAGTTTTGCCCCTAATGTATTTTTTGGGAAGCGATGAAAACTCGAAGCACTTATATATTGGATAGAGACAAGCACATGATAAAGTATCGAGTATGTTGCTTGAACGACGTGAGAAAATGCGGTGAGTAGAAAATAAAGAAAAACATTCTCATCTCTCTGCCTATTTCTAATGTTATAATATGGCATCCTCGGGAGCAGCGTATCACATAACGAATTGTGACAAGCTTATTAACAGACTGATTTAATAAACTGCGCACATCTATAACTTAGTCGATCCGCCGCGGTCATTAATACACAAAAAACGCTTATGAAATATTATTTCAACAAATGCGGATAGGCCTACTATGGATTTGACTGACTGACTGACTCGTTTGTTCACATGTAACAAATAAAAACTTACATGCGTAAGATAATAATAAAGTAATAAAAAGCACAGCTGCAACACAGAAATCAAGGAAAACTAGGCAAAAGCTAGATATCGAGACAAACACCTGGGATGAATTATTTTCTATATACGCGTCCGTGGTATATTTCTCTTGTTAAATAATATAATTTAAAAATTTATGACTGGAACTAAAGAGAGTTTCCATACAACGGGAAACACACTGGAACCGGTTGGCTGTAGAAAGCACTGTTGGCCCATGTAGCACTATAAATCACTCTGTGTGGCATGTTTTCACTACCGCTGTAGCCAGAAACTCGTGTCAACGATTCAGTAGGCTGTAATTATGTACATATCATTAAGGTTGGAATGTCGGATGCTGTGCTGCCAGTTTTCTTGTTTATACTTGTGATGGCCAATTTTCCTACTGGTCAACTCTAATCAGGTTATCGGTATCTCTCGAATGCAGTGCCAGTGACTGTGTGTGCAGTGCACCTTACCACTTACCAGGCGTATTGCCGACTAATGCTGAAGAATCAGTGAGTCCAATGTGCATACAGTGTGCGTACGTCGCTAAATACAAATTTCTGCTATCTGCTACATCTGATTATATTTAAAACAACATTTTCCAGCAGTAAAATTATTACTACAGGCTAAACATTGTAAATCATACTGCAGAGTATTACACACTGTAAACCACTGTTTTGTAGTCAGAAAATATTAAAGTTGTACATATTTCTAGTTACGTTCCGTAGATAAAGGTAACCACGTCTCAACTGTTTAGCACACTTTAAATATTCCCTATTGTATCGCACCGTAGCAGTGTAGAGCCATACATGTAGTACTGCTGAAAATCATATCACTCGAAATGACAAAGGTTTGCAGTAGCCACCGAAGACTGTACCAATGATAAGTGTAGCCCATCGTTACGATTGACACAAGTACGTGGTCTGTGGCTCGTTGCTAATGTTGCATTAAACGATTGAATTTTGTGTTAACTAATGATGTTTTAGTTAAGGTTTTGACTGCAACACTTTGCACGGGACGGGCGGACGGACAGATAGATAGACGGACGGGGTACAAAACTTAATGCGGTCCCTAGGTAGGGCCGCATAATAAAATTGATTGATTGATTGATAGAGATCGTCTTGTATAAGGGGTTCGTTGTTTTGACTGAAATAGATAATGAATAATTAGGGACCTGCGAAGCTTCGTGATTCTATTCGATTTCGAATCGTACGTCCGATTCGAGATTCGATTCGTATTGATGGTCCGATTCGAAATTTTCGAATCGTCCGCGTTGTCAATCGTTATTCGTAAAGAAACGATAGGTGATGGTTAAATTTGCGTTTAAAAAGTCGACTTTGGGAGTAAAATAAGCGTATAACAGCATTGTTTGACGCGTTTTATGACTGAATTGAAATACGGTAAACAAGTACTCAGTTCGGAGTTCCGTAGTCCGTACATCATTCTCGTTCGTCACAAATACAAAATACCGATGGATTAAATATTCGCTGTAAGTGTAACAGGCTGTA
>Ga0056114_1001357_pt1 | contig 11012 bp, 7 predicted proteins | sample WorMetHERISLAND1_FD_77005 | JGI IMG/M metagenome (GOLD analysis project Ga0056114, IMG submission 77005) | Marine gutless worms symbiont microbial communities from Max Planck institute for Marine Microbiology, Germany - Olavius loisae HERON... ...
ACCCAACCAACAGTATCAAAGTACTGAAGGCACACATAGATTACACAATTAACAGAAAAAATACAATAATGACACAATAAACATATACCACAAAGAGAAGTCGGATTTAGTAATGCGATTAATAACGGTGTTCATTTTTGAACAGTGAACACTGTACTGTTCACATTACGGTGACATTTTCCTGCACTTTTTACGCGCTAGCTAAAAAACTGGCAGGGTAAAATGTTCACACTACACCTGTGCGTTCATGTTAACGATTTCTCCAGGTCTGGAAGGTGATACGAAACACTAGCAGTCCAGTAGGTGCAGCTAGAGTAATCGGCGATCGATTCGATTAGATTAGAGTGTTGGGCCGATTCGAAAAATTTCTCGTCGTAGTCGAGCTACTCAAACCATTAACAGCGTTTAGTAGTACAGCATACAGACTCACTATAAGCTCTATGAGTGATCATACACCGGTATTGCTTAATGTATTTGAGGACTGGAATAAGGAATCTGCAGTTCCACACATCTCTTTTTCTTTTTTTTTATATGCGGTAGGCCTGCTCTCTGTGGTGCATAAACTGAATAGGTGAAATGGAAATCGCAACCGTCGGACCGTCCAGTTCACGTGTTAAGTGTTATGTATGGCGGTACGGCCAATTCGATTCGAGGTTCAATTCGAATCCGAATCGTAAAACATGATTCGATTTGTATTCGACTTGAACGGAAACGGCCGATTCGCAAATCCCTACCTCAAGTGTTCAACTGGACTGCAAAACTACCCATAATTAGACATCATCATAAAGAAATTTCCTTCAAGCTGAGAGATTGTTAGTTTCTTCTGGCACACAGCCCCTCGCACAAACACAGTAGGCCTTAAGACATTTGTTCATAGCATTTAATATAGCTGTAACTCGAAGACAACCAACAATGTTGGCATTAAGCCAACAAAAAAGCATCAGTTCAATCACTAATGTCACCACTGCATCAGATATTGTAAAGCAACAAGCATTTAATTCTCACACTCAACTACATCATATTATGTCACAGCAGAAATATATCACTCATATTAGAAATAGCAATATATTATCAGACTGCAACGTTTTTTGTTTCTTTAACAGTTATAGTTTCACGGTTCACAGCAAAACAAAGTCATCAAAAATATCACCAGTGGATTACAATAATAAACATTGCATGCTACAGTGAATGTCAGAACATAGCAAAAATACAGGCACCATAACAACTAAGGAGGGCACATCTCCAATAAGTGGGTAGGAAAGCATCCAACATTCTGCCTCCAGTTTCTATGTGGCATTAGTCACAAACAACTTCAACTTTCATGAACCAGTATCAAGCATGCACAAAAATGTACCACTTTTTGTACAAGAAGCTGAAAACCCCCAGTCTGGACACTAGTGCTGTGCGAATATTCGAATACTTACCATCACCAAAATGTTATGTACAATTGTAACACGGTGAGGTGAGCCTGGTTAGACTGAGGCCTGTCTGGATGACTAACCACCCTCCTTCAGTGCTTTGACCCAGTTGGTTGGGTCATCAGACCTGTAAAAATATCGTCTCAGGAATGAACTGAACTGTGTCCAGTGGGAAAGCTTAAGAAAGCTTTTCTAACAGAATGACACCGATTTTTCACCTTAGCAACCACGCCTAGCAACCAACAAAATCACTGTTATATTGGCCCACCAAGTACTGAAACTCCTACAACAGAAACCACAACAGTGCAGTGCCATAAAAACAGTTTAATTTATTTAACAAGTACTTACTACTGGTGACTTTTGAGACCGACCTATTTGATTCGATTCGAAATAAAAAAACACTATTCGCACAGCACTACATCCCATAGTAATGCTAACTCTTTTCCCAGCATAGCCCTGGATTGTGCATGAGCACAAGATCACTGTGACAACTGAATAATATGAACCAGCAGCTATGACCAGAATCTATAAATTAATTCGACACAAATTTCATAATCCACTGGTTTCAATTTTTTCTTACTGCAAAACAACTAACAGTGAAAAGCTGTCAAAAGCAAATGACAAACCTTGCTCAACACATCAAGTTGTGACAATATCAGCACAGATGAAGAATTCTCTCGCTTTTACCTATTGCACTTTTCTCAATTCATGCAGTTTCTTTGCGTGTTCAGAGTTTACACTTAGGGATCCTAACGTAAAAACCTTCAGATAAATAGCGAGGTATTTACGTAAATACCCAAAATACATTTTGGTATTTACCAGGGTATTTACCCAGGCAAATACATGGACTGTATTTACTTGAAGGTTTCTACATTCTCCCTACTCCCAAATCTGCGAAATCACGCGAAATTTTGAGAAAATGAGAACCAAAATGTGTAATAACCCAGTTGGTAAAAAGGCAACTACCCCAAAAGTAAATACCTGGGGAAATACCTTTTATGTAGATACCCACGATGGTTGAAGGTAAAAACCTTTTTACTGTTGACATTAGTGTTTACGTTATCCACATTACACTGAATTAATTAACTGACTAAAATTATACACAATTTTGTTTCAATCTGCAAAAATGCTTACGTGTAAGGCACACACTGATCACTCTGCTAGAACACAGTATGTATATAGTACAATCCATTCTTCCAAGCACACTTGGGTGACTGGCTGGTATTTACACTTTAACACAAGCAGAATGTCATACACAATAATAATAATAATAATATAATAATAATAATAAACACAAACAGTCATAGTGTGTACAAGTCAGCTAAATCACGAATGCCATTAAGTTGCTATGGTGGCAGCAGGACAGATGGTCGGTTCGGGTTGGTTTTATGGCATATTGGACATGCAGATAGCGGCTGTATTATGCCCGAAAGAATAATAAGTTCACTAACAGTATCGAGGCAACATCGACGGGGTATTCGTCAGGCAATGTAAATGAACTGAAAAGTTTTATGTGGTTCCTACCATCCACAGTGTAAAGAACATCACTGAAATGACTGCTGTTGTCAACAGAAAGAAGTTAGAGGTAACACATCACAGACAACGGAGGAAAATCTTAAGAGATGCGTTGTTAGGACAAGACCACAAATGAACAGGTTAGAAAGCGCACTGGTCAGCCGATGGCGGAAACAGTTATTCAAATAAGACATCATCCGCTGGTTTGGACATGTACAAAGGTTGGGATCATCAACCATTGAAGTGGATTCCATCGGAGTTCAACAAGAAATGCGGACACCTGAGAAATAACTGGAAGAAGACACTGGATACAGACCTGAATATAACAGACTTTACACTGCCAGAGGCAACAGAGCAACAAAGAGAGGTAGAGTCCCACTGTCCTATGTCCTGTCAGAGATCTAAGGCTGTGATAACTGCCACTGGCCTTTTACACTTAAGCACTTGTAATAAACAACATCATGTACAAACTTAACTTCTGATATGAGTTAAGAGCAATCTTTGAAATTCATTCTAAGCATTTCACTGATATTAACTGCTGCATGTTTGTATGAAACACACGAATAGATACAAGAATTCAGCATCACTGAAACATGCAAAATACCAAACAATGCTTTTAATTTCTTTGTTTTCTTGCGCTCTTGTTGCTTGCAGACTGACAGCAAATAACTTATAGAACTGCATCAAGAGACTACAAGACATGCCTTACTGGCTGGCACGCTGAAAGTAAAATAAAAAAATACAACTTATGGCAAAGAAAATTTGATGAACAGATATCTGGGCAAATACGATAAACAGCAATCTGCGCATAACTAAAGCCGTTTCTTATCTATGTGCTAATGACTGAAACATACCGCAACTCACATCCTTCTGTTTTAACAGCCAACATTCCACAGTTTGGTTAAAGAAACACTTTACAGAAATGCCTTCGGGAACTGTTTGAGTATAGTATGTTGGAAGCTGTTGGTGAAAGTCAACATGCTGCAGAAATTTATCCAATGTATACTTGTACACTGCAGTCACGAAAATGACAACAATAACGAGAAAAAACCTTTTGTTCATAACATATTGATGTCTATTTGCCATGACGAGCTGAGAAGCAACCGTAACAGTGAGGACGTTTTCTAGCCTGTCATTTCAAAGTAATCGATACGTGGTTTGGTAGGACGCTTTGCTGCGGCAGATGCACTACCAGCAGGTTTGGGATCACTGTACACTTGGGTACTGTGCCTGGCAGCATATGCAGCAGATCTGAAATCACACACCAGCTTCCGTGCCACAAATCATCAATCAGAATCAATGGCTGAGTTCATGGTTCGATTAGAAAGGAGATTAACACTATAGTTAACACTTTTTCGAAGAATAAATACCATGTTAATCGTCAACATAAAATTATGACATAATCGGTGTTAACTTTAGTGTAAGTTCCAACATTTCTGATTATCTACTAGAGAAGAAAAAATGACACGAAATGCCAGATAATACAAAAAATATGAACATTTCAGATTTACATTTTACACCAACCAGCTTCTGACAAGTAGTTTCCTAATCGCCGAAGTTAATCCAACTCGGTTCTTAGTGACGTTCAAATTAAGAAATATGGATTAGAAAGTGTTAATCTCTTCCAACTAAAACATAAACTCCACCAATGTCTCTGTTTTATTAACTATTTTTTCAGCAAATGGCTCACTTTTATGTTACCATCCAAGATCACTCTGATTCCCAAGAAGCCTCTGAAAAGAGAAACATGCCAATAGGTTCAGAATTGAATATTCCACAAGCTTGCTACACAGTTTCCGGCATTTTTTTGTGTGACATATGCTGAAAATATTTAACTGAGAAAAATATTAACTTATCCATTATTTATAGTCTGCATAAATACATCAACAAAGAGAATGCCAGTCAGAACTAGCAGCATAACAGAGGTTAACTGAACTACAATGACCCGGACTATACATGTGCACACCAGGCATAACGTTCATAACATATGTCAGGCCACAGCTAGAGTACACCTCCCAGGTGTGGTCACCATACACTGCAACAGGAATAGCTACAGTCAAGCCTGTCCAGCGATCACTCACTAAGTGACTATCTGGACTGAACAGACTGACCAACGCCCAAAAAGGTGTTCTTGGTATAGAGTCTGGAACTTTGTCGGCTGCCAAACGATATGGTATTTGTTTACAGAATGCTTTTTGTTTTTGTTGATATAAATTTTGGTGAGTATTTTACGTTGACAGCAGATAGTGCAACCCGTGGACATGAGTACAAACTGTTTGTAAACTAATCCAGGCAAAATATCCAGAAACATTTTTTCATCGAGAGAGTAGTTGCAGTCTGGAACAACCTTGAAAATGACGAAGTGTTTCAAGAATTATTCTTTATTGTTGTGCAATTTGTCCAATTACATTAGCATTCAATTAGGTTTACAGTCTCGTACTTCCAACTAGCTATTTTATGTTCTACTGCGTTTTGCTACTGAGATTGTGATTTGTTCTGCGTACTGCATACCATGTCAGTGGCAGTGACTGACCACCCTTTGTGGCTTTCTTCAAATAAATAAATAAGTTAGTAAGTTAGTAAGTAAGTAAATAAATAAATAAACCCACAAAAGGTGTCTTGTGCGATAAACTAGTTACCGTATGAAGTCTCTGGTTTTCCATTGTGAAGAACTTGACTACTGAACCATAGAAAATTATTGTTTTCAAATTAATCCAGCATTAAGTGTTGTATTACAAAGATACCTGTTACAATAAACAAATTAATTATCATGTCATTCCTAAAATCACATCTATAAAAACGAGGACAACTGCAAATTAATCTTGACTAACACAATCACATACAGCAACTGACAGCAAGAAGCCTCTAAGTCTTATGCTTTTCTAAGTCTGAAAGTGAAATAAAAAGCTAATTCAATGCTAGACGGACTATGACACTTACTTAATGTCAGCCTCTTTGCTGTTTATTGGAATTGGCATTGGAGCTTTCGGAAACACCTCGCGCTGGACTAGTGCTGTTAGGGTCACATTCGGCAGCCAACACTTATCACTAAAACACAAACAAAACATCATTAGCTCAACATATAAAACAACTATAACTTATAAAAACCATTGATAAACCAATACTCTGTTGCACTTACAGTATTGGCTTCATTTGAAATCTATCAGCAATCAGACGCACACATTTCAATGTCATCGGGCAAACAGTGTTGTAGTAAACAACATCCAAGCCACATGATGCCTCACTTTTTGAAATTTTGACTGAAAACAAATAACTTGCATAATTAAAACTGTTACTGTCACTGAAACAAATCCGAGGAAACAATAAAAAACTATGCTACCGTAGTGTTAAATGATAAAACAGGTGGAAATATGCCTTTACCGAACGGCAGTTGCAACAACATTCTTGTTCGGTTCCTCGTCGTAGCTTTCCGTCTGACAGCCATAGAATTCAGCCAACTCATGAATAACTCGACGCTGCGCATTCGGCATAGATTTGAACGAGTGAACCTTCCGCGTCACCTTTGGCTAAAAGGAACACAGAGTGAGGTTAAATTCTGCCTCCTCTGAAAATCTCACAAACCCATGAGTAAAAGGCTAAACTGAATGCTTGCTTTACTCGAGATTTCAGTCTCCACTCCATTGAACCTATCAGCAAAGACTTCTGTCATTACTTTACAACATCAGTTTATATCATTGCCAGCTTGAAGACAATCGGAAAGCTAGCTAGTCATGCTGAAATTATTCATCATTGAGCAAGAGCTTCTATCTTCATCAGCCTTTTAGATATTTGCCGCTCAAGACAGCTATTTATGGACCTTCTAGTTGCACTAATAGCATTAATTAATCGAAGAAAGTTGCCCTGATCAATGAACATAGTTTGTTAAGTGATAAGAGGCACCACACCTGCTGCCAAACGCCACAGAAGTAATTATCAGTGACCATGCTGTTTGCATTGTTTAACTCAACTGCAGTTCATTACAAGACTCTGGCTCATGGTTAATTTTCAGAACACCAATATGTGGTCAAAATTATGAGAGCTTACAGAACGTATAAGACATAAGTGCATATAACATACGAGAAACGGTATCAACCAGACCAAATTACTATTTAGTGATTACAAATAATGAAGCAACGACAACAGATTTGCACATCAACAGCAGCAGCAGTTAAGCATTGTTAAACGTCGTGCTCAACGTCCACTCAACACACCACTGGTAATTTCAGAGACGATCTTCCCAGCAAATCTCTTGACTGGTACAAAACACTCAGCCTTCTCAACCAATCAGTTGACTGATATTAGCAAAACTAAACAAAACTACAAGCAACAACAACACAAAACCCTAAACAACCACTAGTAACATATGCATACACTAAATCAAACAAGAAAGCCTAGCTAACACCAGGTATGCATGTGACAGCCGTGTGTGTGTATGAAGACTTGTTTTTGCCATCTCGCCATTGTTTGATGCCCCCTAGCTGAGGAACGCCTTGCGATATCAATGCAATTTATACATTGCTGTGAAGTACATTTAGTTGGCTACAATTCTGTCACTGACAATACGGGTCTGTCTTCATTCATTCAGCTGTTATTGCCTCCGAAACACGAGAAATGTCGCGAAATTAAAAGAGAATTTGACCTTACAGCAGTCCAAGGTCATCCAAGGTCATAGATCTTGGTGTCAATGGAAAGCCCATATGTGACTTCCTATTATTCATTAATTGTAACTTTAGCCGTATCTGCTAGCGTTTTCGAGATATTCACGCTTGAAGATAAAATACTGCTGATTTTACCCACCCCTCCCTTGTTTGACGACCCACTCGGGAGGAACCCCTTAGAATTTCTGGATGAAACTTACCCCGCAAAAACTAGAGGGATGGGGCTACTGTATGGTGGAAATGTCATACTCCTAACTTCAACCGTTTTTCTATAATCCACGTGTCTGACAGACAGACGGACGGAGAGATGGGCGATAGCATATACGCGCTATAGCATATATGCTTTCGTGCATAATAAAACTAAAGCCTGGTTCTAGGGCCTTTTATGCCATCCTGCCAAGAAATGAAATGAGCCTATTCTACAGATCCCACAGCCAGTGTGGGTTCACAGCAGCAGGATATCTATATATAAAGAAGTGCTGATTAGTCATGCCAGTCTAAATGAAAGCTTGTAAGATGTTGCTTGAACGCTGCAAACACTCACACAGTACAATGCCAATACACGAGGCAACAACTAACTTGATTTGCTGCAGTCACTACTTCAGACAGTGCTTTCTCGACACCGGCCACAAACGTCGGGTTCTGTCGTGCATAATCTTTCAGAAACTGACTGTAAGTCGGGTTGCCGAGTTTGCTCGACAGATCTGGGTTTTTTATCTCCAGAGCCAGGGCGAGACGCTGATTCCGTTCCATCACCGCACACTCCGAGTTACAAGCCAACCTGGAAAACATGGTTTTAGATTTTATTTTAACGTAATTTATGACGCACCTGGCTGGGCACTTTTCAGAGACCTTGAAACACTATCAGCTTCCATTTACGAGGACATTTCACTCACAATAATTCACAGTGAACACAGCAGTATGAGAGGGGAATTTGATTGTAACAGAAATGCATATTATAAACGATCAGCAACACAATCAAAATTACTTTTGCACGACTATAAAATAATAGTGCTGTGCGAATAGTGTTTTTTTCATTTCGAATTGAATAGTTATTGTTGGTCTCGAAAGTCACCGTGTCAAATAAATTCAACATTTTTTATGGCACCACACTCTTGTGGTTTCTGTTGCAGGAGTTTCAGTACATGGTGGGCCATAATGGGCCAACAGACAACTCCATGTTTGTTGATTTTGTTGGTTGCTAGGCACGGTTTCTAAGGCGAAAATCGACGTCATTCTGCCAAATAAGTAAGAAATTGGTGATGGTAAGTATTTGAAAATTTCGAATAATTGTACTCATTTCGAATTAAATCGAATACTGAAGTAACTATTCGATTCGATTCGAAATTTCGAATATTCGCGCGGCACTAATAAATAATGAAGTATCGTGTGAAATAGAAGAACGATAATATTAACATATGCACTGCAACGTGAGCTATTTACATTGTTTAACTGCTTTAACTCCTGCGTTGTGACGACATTTGTAGTTACTCGTAAAGCGTAAATAACAAATCCATAATGACGATGACAATGAACTGTTGTGCAAACAGGTAAACTACTATTATCAGTTCTGTATCACCAGTCATCTTTCCGAAGTTCCTCCATACGGAAACACAAACCACAAACTATAAAAGTTTACAACTAAAGTTAACGTTTACAATTTTTATACTATAAAAGTCGAAACTATAAAAGACTTAGAAAGTGCTACTATAAATTACACACATAACTTTTAATAACAGTGTTTCATTCTAAAATGACTTACATCTACGACGAGATTGTTTCTAGACTGACCTCCTGTTCTTCAGGTCTTTCTTCAGCACCGAGATGTCGATGGATTGTTTTTCCCACAGCCTGGAAGCGACAGCCTGTGCCACTGCCTGGTTGTATTCAGCCTCTTTGCTGCTGCCGCTGCCTTGCATGCATAGCACCCGCTCCTCGCGACGACCACACTCACAGCGCACCGTGATTACGGTCATGCACGTTGTCGGCGGACACTCGGTGCCGGTGTGACAGGGAGCCATGCATGGGTGACCACAGTCAGCTCGCGGGGACGGACACGGCTGACTGCATGGAGGACAATCACCCTACAATGTAACATTATTAGGTCGCCATCCTAACGTACAAGGTCCTTTCTAATAAACAACCTGCTTACCTTTACAACCTCATATCTTACCATCAACCCAGTCGTTGGCTGCATTTCTACAGTCAGTCTCTCCTCCAAGTGCCAGGGTAAAAACCAATTTCGGACGTCGTGCTTTTTCCACTGCTGCTCCTCAACTCTGGAATCATATACCTGCCGCCATTAAAGTATCTCCATCACTTGACTCCTTCAAACGTCACCTCAAAACACAGTATTTTACCTCGCCATAATTTTCTCACCACCTAGCGACTCCCCCGCACCTCTGATTTAATTTTCTTTAACTTTGGTGCATTACCAAATATTTTACATTACATTACATTAGCAGCCACTCCAGTCAGCAAGATATAGCACCGAAAATGATTCCATTTTGAACTCTCACTATTCTGGTCAGTATTTCGGCAAGACACTAATTCAGTGGCACACAGACGATACACAATCCACTGATCCCATCGGCCAGTTAAATCCATGTCACCAACTGGAGGGTCACAATTAGGCTTAAGATTACCGGTAGGTCATTCCACCAGCACTGGTGGGGCATGAATTTAGCAGGTGAGTGGGCGGAGTTGGGTCTGCTGGCTTCCACATGATAATACAGCTTCAAATCATAATGCTAAACAGGACAAACATCAGTACAGAAGTTTCAACCATCAACAGATTTCAGCCCAGCCAATGACACTAATAATAACAAGGCCTTTGGCAGCAAACACACTATTAAGTGTGAGGCACTGTGAAGAAGGCAGTTTGGGCCAAAATCGAATAGTCACCACATCATACAGCCGTATCCGCCTGACAATAACGATATCCCATACCAGCTGCGCGCATGATCCCATACCTTGGCTCTAATTAATAAAACCAAATTCCTCAATCATGCTGACTTCATCATTCGCCTATTGTACAAGCACTCCTACTGATCCACAGTTAATGACATTGCACTAGGCCTATCACTGAAACTGTTGACGTTTCTGCTGTTATGGTAAAATTTTCTGTTCGGTTGCGCGTGTCAACCTAAAATAAACGAATATGATGATGATGAAAATGCACAATGCACATCCATCAAAAGACACGACTGAACTGATTTAAACTGATTCACTATATGTTAGTTCCTTCTTGCATCGTGAAACAGTCACTAAACAAGACTCAATGGTGCAAAACCAGTGATATTTCAGTTTTAAAATTCATTTCCGTTTCAGTTTCTATAAGTGCTTCTGTCAATCATTTTTATTTCTATATTATATCTTTATTGATCTGAACAATTATTTCAGTTTTTATAAGTTTTTATAC
>Ga0056114_1001358_pt1 | contig 11011 bp, 11 predicted proteins | sample WorMetHERISLAND1_FD_77005 | JGI IMG/M metagenome (GOLD analysis project Ga0056114, IMG submission 77005) | Marine gutless worms symbiont microbial communities from Max Planck institute for Marine Microbiology, Germany - Olavius loisae HERON... ...
AGATACGTCCATAGTTACTATTAATGACTAATAGGAAGTCGTACATGGGCTTTCGATTGACACCAAGATCGATGACCTTGGATGACCTTGAACTGCTGTAAGGTCAAATTTTATCGGAATTTCGCGTGATTTCGCGATTTGGGAGGCGATAACAGCTAAAGGAATGAAGATAGACCCATAATGTTAGCGACGAGATTGTAGCCCATTAAATGCACTTTTAAGCGGTGTATAAATTACGTCGATATCTTATGGCGTTCCGCCGCTACGGGGCGTCAAACAAGGGTGGGGTGGCTGAAATCAGCAGTTTTCTATCTTTTACCGTGAATATCTCGAAAACGGTAGCAGATACGGCTAAAGTTACAATTAATGACTAATATGAAGTCACATATGGGCTTTCCATTGGCACCAAGATCGATGACCTGTGATGACCTTGAACTGCTGTAAGGTCAAATTCTCTTCGAATTTCGCGATATTTCTCGTGTTTTGGAGGCAATAACGGCTAAACGAATCAAAATAGACCCATGTTCAGTGACAGAATTTTAGCCCATTAAATGCCCTTTTCAGCGATGTATAGGTTACGCTGATATCGCACGGCGTTCCTCCGCGAGGGGCTACAATTACAATACACTGCGTCGCGCGGGTTTGTCAGCGACAGCTGGGCTTTCTTGTTATATAGGTTTTAGTTTTGAATGGCAAATACGGTCTGAGCTGATTCTGGAAACCTTAATGTAATGATATCTTACGTCGCTATTTATCGCACGAAAAGGGTCATCATAGCGTCAAATAGCATAAAACAGCAATGACAATTAAAACAAACTGAGCTATACGTATTTTAGTACAATAGCCTATTTTGCTTAGTAGGCTAAGCAAAACCTTTATTTTCGATATCATATAAATGCCTTGTGCGAATGTAATAGTTCTCTATATACCTGATTCCGAGGACCTTAATGTAAGCAGGCCTAAAGGATAGGCTATCTTAAGTCGGTATTTCATTTCTCGCACGAAAAACGTCATCGTTAAATAAAAGCGTGATAATTAAAAGAAACTGATAACGATATGACGCAGGCTCTTGACATTAAGATTATGCTTAGCACTTTATTGTGTCCATCCGTCACATGGATCAGTAAACAAGATAAAGCCTATAGCTAACGCTCAGATAAGCGCGCGAAACTGGATTCATTATGTGCATCTCTGAAAAATAATATGCACTTGTTCAATGTGTTCTTCTGTACAATTTAGCCAAATACACAGTGGGCCATAAAAAACGTGCCCATAAACTTTTGTCAACAACTTTTGCAATTATAAACCGATTTCGATAAGATTTGCACTGTATTAACCAGAAATGAGCTTGGCACCTCAGAGTGTAAAAATTTCTCATTTCACAACGCGTGTCGTGTGTAAGCATCATACCGTGTAGAATCAGAAAACAATGCTTTTTCACATGAACACTGAAGTGTTTGCATATAACAGCATCAAAAACCGCCATGAAATCCTAACGAAAAGTTTATACACATACAGGCTATGTTCAAAGTGTCCACCTCAGCGTCTACACAAGCTATAACAGACGACGTCGCCATTGATCATGACAATGCCCTCATCCACAGTGCGCTGTTCCTTCACACCATACGGTGATCAGACGCTGTCGCAGCTCGTCAGTCGTCAACAAACTATGGCCTGTTTGTGACGTCATTATTAACACGCTGTTTAAACAATAAAGTATGTAAATGATAGCACTTTGTTAAAAATTTAGTTGCGGTCACGGCAGCTTTCACTGCTTGAATCGTACTGTCTGCCCATTTTGACACACGCGGCAGCAGCTGTATCTTTCAAGGTTATGCAGTTGGCAGAAATGAATGCTTGCTGGAACTCTGTCAGTCTCTGTGAGTCTGTGTATACCGAAAAAATTGGTTTTAATCGTTCGGGGTCAGTTAAAACTGTTTATTCAGGATCTCGGTCGGCTAGACCTTACCCGCATTTACATTCTGCGCAAATTCTAATGGCTTTGTTCGAACCCTGCATTCAGAAACCTGCTGTGGGTCAGCGTTTCTGCAAAGACTATAGGCCTATAATAAATTACGTATGTTCGTGTTCTCATCATACCATGAAGTTAGGCTTCGTGTTTCTAACAGTTTTGCCTCGTACTGTTTGAACTGATGTTCTTCTGTGTGTGTTCACTGTGTTGCATTTTACGATTTTAGTCATTGTTCTAAATGGTTTGTCTGCTCCCTGAAAGGTCAAGATCGGGACCTCGATATCTTTGGGGCCCATATCTCGAAAACGGCTGGAGATAAAGCCTCCGTGCCAAAGGACCACTAATAGGAAATGGCCTATGGGGAATCGAACGGTGACATTATCGATTACGTCACGTGACCCTGAAAGGTCAAAGTCGTGACCCCAATATCTTTGGGGCCCAATATCTCGAAAACGGTTGGAGATAGAATCTTCAAATTTGGTATGCCGCTTTGCATCGGGCGCACAAATAATTTTCCCTGAAAGTGGGCATGGCCTAGGTCACCTGACCCCTACAATTTTTGGCGGCACTGTCGGCTTTTCTAGCAACAGCTTGGCTTCTTGTTTTTCAAAAAATCACTTGGCGGAGATATGCACTCTTACGAGCGCCTTCTAGTTATGTTTGAATTTTGCGGTTTTATATAGCTGTCGCTTATACAACATTAAATAAATTGCTTGCAGGTTTTTAGCCGACCGTACTTAACGGTCGCGCACTTGGTACAATGTTGCTTCCGTCTGTCGTCGTCCGCGGTGACCGATGACGTCACGTGACCTTGAAAGTTCACACTCGTGACCCCAATACGCTTAAAGCGCAATATCTCGAAAACGGCTGGATTTAGAGACTCAGTTCCAAAGGACCACCAATAGGAAATGGCATATCGTCTATCAAATAGTCAAGTGAACGATAACGTCACGTGATCCCCAAAGGTGCTATGAGGCAGTACGGTCTGCTATCCTAGATATAGCTTGGCTTCTTGCTATATATATAATGTTTCCGGTTGTACTAAAACAACAGAATTTTATGTAGTTTGTTGTGTTGCAATTATTTCCAAGACATCATAGTCGGGTCCTACAGCCAAATTCTGTTAGAATGTCTGCTAACGTGACTGTATTGTTAAACGGATTGTCAAAATGGTGCCCACCGCCATCTTGGATTTTGTACGAAGTAGTCTAAATTTTGACGGCATATTTGCTTGTGGAATAGGCCTATCATGTTATGCCCTGTGCAAACTTTTGTGCAAATATAATTAAGCCATAGCGACCGTGACCGAGTTATACTCCGAATTTAAACATAGCGCTGCGCGCTGTCGCCATCTTGAATCTTGTCAGAAGTGAAATCTGAAGGTAAATCCGTTTCCGGTAGGCCTATGTGAATTCAGCAGGCAATAAATAGAGATTTGGTAATGCAATTATTATTATGTCGCCGCGAGTATACTAATCTATGTAAACAGTCACGTGACCATTCGATTCGCCACATGCCATTTCCTCTGGGTGGTCCATTGAAACCGAGCGTCTATCACCAGCCGTTTTGAAATATTGGGCTCTAATTAAGCGTATTTGGGTCACGACCTTGAAATTTTAGGTTCAGGTGACGTAAGCAGTAACGCGAGTCTCCCTCGCGAGGCTCCCATAGTAATGATGTGTGTGTGTCGCCGTTAACACAGGGCTTGAACTAACTAACAGCCTGTGATTTTGCGTCCGCCTGTTGTCTGTTTTCTGAGTTGCCTTTGACGTATGTATTGTGGCTAAATGGGGCGCCCTAGAGTAGGAGTTACTGTTGACCGCCTGTAGGAATTCGTATACGAGGAATCGATTGACACCAAAACGAATGACTTTGACTTTGTTTAGAGGTCGTTTAAGGTCATGTCAAACATTGCATCACATTCGCTACTAATTATCGCGGAAACCGTTAGAGATAGAGGCTTGGTTCCAAAGGACCACCAATAGGAAATGGTGCATGCGGAATCGAATGGTCACGTGACCGATGACGTCACGTGACCCTGAAAGGTGGTCAAGTCGTGACCCCAGTACGCTTAAAGCCCAATATCTCCAAAACAACTGCAAATGCTATCTTAGCAACAATCGTCAAATTTTGCCATTTCCCACTGACTGACGCTCGTCCTTACAAGAAGCTCACACTACCGTGTGAGCGTGTGATATAACGGTTTGACTTCATACAAGATCTACCCGTGCCCTTAGCATTGCCTAGAATATGTTACTAGAAATAGTGTCCTGCGGCGGCCTGCATCGTCCTGCGGTCATTATGCGGTCCAATTCATGGCCATTCATGGTCATCTATTTCGGTTTCAGTAAAAAGCCAATTAGAGACTACATATTGCAATACAATATAATACGGTAATATTGGCATTGTCTCTAAACGTTCGGAAGATACAGCGATACCAGTGTGTGACGGACAGTCGCGCAGACGTCGGACGAACAGACATGTCTGCTATGACTACTCCAGCACTTGCGTTTTGTATACAATAAGTAGAAAGAGCTCGTAAGAATGCATATCTCCGCCAAGTGAATTTTGAAAAACAAGAAGCCAAGCTGTCGCTAGGATAGCCGACCGTACCGCCGGAAATTGTAGGGGTCACGTGACCTAGGCCACGCCCACTTTGGGGGAAAATTATTTGCGCGCCCGCTAGGCATTCCCGACACAAAGCGGCATACCAAATTTGATGTGTCTAGCTCAAGTAGCTTTCGAGATATGTTCGATCGTATGCCAAAAATTGTAGGGTCACGTGACCTAGGCCACGCCCACGTTCAGGGATAATAATTCTCGCGCCCGCTAGGCATTCCCGATACAAAGCCGCATGCCAAATTTGAAGTCTCTATCTCCAGCCGTTTTCGAGATATTGGGCCCCAAAGATATTGGGGTCACGACCTTGACCTTTCAGGGTCACGTGACGTCATCGATGACGTCACCATTCAATTCACAGGTGGCCATTTCCTATTAGTTGCCGTTTGGTGCCGAGGCTCTATCTTCAGCCGTTTTCGAGATATTCGACCTCAAATTCTCGTGTGCACAGACAGACAGACAGACAGACAGATACACACACAGTCGGATAAACGCATATCTCCGCCAATTCACTTCGTTCACTTGGCGGATATAATAATAATGCTTACGTTTCAACTTTTCTGCTAACGTTTTTTGCTCTTTTGGATATATGACGCAGTCGCTCTTACACTGATTTGTAAACTGGTATTTGTGGCATTTAATGTCGTTTTTAGGGCGAGGCATTCGAGCTTCAAAACGCTTTTTGAAAGGCAGTTTTCTTTTACAGTACTGTGGAGAATTGACATCTGCTGCAGAAGGAAAAATGCGTGATACGCTTGACGATAGTGTCTTTCGCTTCTACTTTGATTTTGCTGGAAAGAAATGGTGGTAAGCAAAAATGTTTTGTCCACTTGTGACGTGCAAAAGTTAACAAAAGAATTACTATAAACAAACTAATAGCTTAACTACTTTACTACTTTTTCCAGTTATACCATGACTGTAAATAATTTTAAGACGTTTCAGTTCAGAGAGCAGTTTAAGTGACACAATTAGTTACTAACTAGAAAGCTTTAATTAATTAGAAATATTCACTAGCAGTTTCCGAGACTAGTGCCATTCTTGATGACATTATGTTGGTAACAGTGTAAAAATTTAGTCATTATCCAACACTACTAAGTTATTTACCATCCATACACTAAACTGTGGAACGGTTTTGGATGATATGATAAATATAACTTCACTTGCAGTTTTATACTGTTTTACTATTAACTCTCCCTAGATGCATACAACAATCAATAAAGTCCGTAGGGTCAATCTAGTCAACAAAGTTCAAAAATAGTTTTAAATGTTTAGTTAAACGTTTTGTCGAGGTATAGGCTAGTTATAGTTATAACTACAGTTTAACTAAAGGCTGGAAGTATAGTGAAAGTTAAACTAAAAATACGAAGTTTGTGGCGTGCCCATCACTGCTTGTACAAAAGTGTTGAATATTCACGAACTTTTGCCGAATATGTGGCTGAGTGCAGAATGGAGTGTTTTGATTAACGGAGTATTGTATCACTTCATTCAGTCATTAATTCTGATATCAAAAATGGTTAATGGATAAGTTATATCTTTTGATTAAGCATACTGCATATTTTGCACTGTTGCAGCATTGATGCAACAGAAGAACCGATCAGTGGTGCTAAATTCGGGCGTTTGGTTAATCACAGCAAAAGATTCAAAAACTGCACAGTAAAACCACTGAACGTTGACGGTGAACCAAGATTGTGTCTCTTTGCACTGAGAGATATAGAAGTTGGAGAAGAACTACTGTTTGACTATGGATCTCCAGTACCATGGCCGGATCTTCCAGTATGTAACTTACGAATGCTCAATTAAAATAAAACTTTAAAATTGTTCTCTGATTGACACGGTACTTTGTATAATTGTATTGTAGGCCTATATTTTGTATTTGTATTTGTGTTCTGCTGCCAGTTGGCGAAATAAAGTTGATATATGAGCATGTGCTTGTAACTTTTGCGATATATTTGAGTCTAAAAGTGCAGTTTTTTGCAGGTAAATCTACACATAGCTGTGGACACTTCCGAACACCAAAATCCAGGGAGCAAGCGGCCTAAGTCGCTAAACTTTTAAATTGGACAAACTGAAGACTAGTCAATTGTTATTGACTTTGTAACTGTTATTTCATTCTTCTTTCTTGTCACGTCTGGTTATGGTTGGGCAAAAAGTGCAATTTCTGGCAATTATAGGCTGACGTTTGGCGTTGCGGTTTGTCAGCGACAACTGAGTTTCTTGTTACCCTATGACGATGATTGTGCATTCAATGTAGCCTAGCAGCCAGTAGCTAGATAGGTAGATAACAGTCTGCTTAAAATAATAATAGTAAGCGTAATCACAATGTCGCAAACGATGTGAATAAAAGACGTTCAATATTTATTAGTTCAAGCAGAAAGCAGTTCAAATGTCTTGTCATGGCGTAGTCGGTTTGTCATTGACGCGTCGCGTTTGTCCGACAACATATTGTGCGAACGGGACGCGTCACAGACTACAGTGCCACCATTGCTTCTGCGACTGTCGCCGCCAGTCAGTCCACCGTCACCAGTGCTGCTACGTCGAGCTGCAATAGTTCTGATGCTGGTAAAACTGCATTAGCATTAATTTATTGATGAGTGTATTATGTTTAACTTTTAAGTGTTTGCAGATTATGTGTGCCAAATTTGAGCTTAGATATATATTTTTAAAAATATACTTTGTTAAAGTTGGCATGTTTGCTTGATAAGTGCTACAAAAATCACTTTATTTTCTATGTCAAGTTTGAAAGACGAAATGTTGATAAAAAGCAAACCTGCATGAAAACTGAAAGATGTAAACTCTATTATAGAGTCTTTTGAATATTTCTGCCAAATGTCATGAAAATCGATCGTTATAATTTTGAGCTATGCCGTTTCAAATTTGGTGCATTTTTGTTATAAGACACAGTATAGTAGCGAACCAGCGCGTTCCGTTTCTGGCTTTCTGGCAAGTATTGCTGTCCAAAAGGTTTACAACAATATCATTGATGTTGCCACTACGGCGAAAAAAATCGTTTTACTACCACTTATTTCCGACCGTATATCCCAACTGTATATCTTGGCGACTGTTGTTTGGCCTACATCTTAGCAGTAGTATAAGGAAGGAATTTGGCATGCTTTTATCCGTAATTTACCCCAAAATCGACTGCTTCTGTGCCGAGTGATCTGTTGGTGAGAGCTGACTTTTTCTTGTTAAGTTAGTTTGCTAAAACGAGGCACTAAAACTAAATCATTTGTTCACGTTGCAGTCAGGTATGTGTTGCATGTAAAAAAGGTTTGAATGATAATATACCTTTTCGTGGGGAAATACCGCAACAGAGGCACGGGATGTCACCTTCCATAAGGGTTGCAATGTTACCTGCCACCCGATGCAAGTGAGTGCCCTGCCTTAACCCCAACCAGGCAAGCTGGTACTCCATTAACCTACCACGGAGGGATGAAAGGCTGAGTTGAACTAGGTGGCCGGCTAAATGCCGAGATGGTTTACCTGCCAGCAGACGGTCACACATCCACATACTAAACGGCCCGACGTAGAGCAAAGATCTCGGAGATATCTCTTATATAAGCCGAGTTATAGCCAATTTTGTCCCAAATTTAGTTGTCATGGCAACACGTGTTATCCGTTTATCGAGAATGAATGTAATGGTGAAATTGAGCAAGATGTGACTAAGGCGGTGACATAGGACTGTGAACTGACGGCTGGTGTTCATACAGATGTTGCTGCCAGTAGTCCTCTCGATGACTCAATTGCTGATGAAGATTATTGTCCTCCAAGTTCTGAATCCAACGATGATGAATCTGATGACGAATCCGAGTCTGATGATTTGGATAAAGCACGACCTTTGGCTATCCACGGTTCGTATCTTTATATGTGTCATAACTCTGATTGCTAGACTGGATTACGAAGTTATATTTTTGAAAGTGATTGATGCTTTATTGCCATTGAGCACTTTCCCAATTAAAGTAGATATGCAAAATCCAGTAAGCATGCATGCTGTAGGTCTGTACTGTGCTGTCAGTTGTCACGAAAACAGCTAAGGCTAAATTGAGTCATAACAGAGTAAAATATGTTCTTGTCATCAGAATTGACACAAATCACTTCTAGACATAGGCCTACGTCATATTATTGAGCGGAGTGTAGATGCCTGTGGCACTGTGAGTGATTAATGCTTGTTTCTGTTTAATGTTATTTGTGACCTGTGGTGGCACTGGCACTCAACTTTCGAGGCCATGGCAACACGGGTTATCCGGGATAAATTTATATGATGCCGTTAAATTAGCCGTTCCCGAAAGCCATACCCTAGTACCAAAAATTATGACTCTATCTTGTGTACTGCCGGAGTTATGACAGTTTAACCCATAGGCGCCGTTGTAAATTTTTCGATTTTTTTTACCGCGCGATGTACTTTAGTGCAAAGCGCGGTCTTGCGATCACATGCCGTCTGTCTCTCCGTCTGTCTGTGGCGTTGGTGGATTGTGATCACATAGGTTGGAATACTTCGAAAAAAATTTCACGGTTAGTTAGCGAGGGGCGTTCGCTCTCTGCAAACATCATGAATCTACTCCAAGGGGAATACCCGGAAATTTTGGCCATAAATGACCCAACTCCTGTTGATTTGAGCGTCGGAGACATTTGATCGGAAATATTATTGTGGCCGAATGGTTACAGATAGCGCAACGGTCACAATGGAGAGCCTATAAGAAACCACCATCGCTCTTTCTAATGGTGTAATCGCTGACCCCTACGACCTCACCTTCCCCCAAAATGGGGGTACCATCATCGCCCCCAAGATACTCGAATGGCCATAGCTCCACAACGGGTGATCCGATACACTTCATGATTTGTTCTAGGTGGGGTTTTCAGGGTCGGCGGATCGAATGGCGCTATTTCCGGTTACATCAAATCCAAGTTGGCGGCAGGCCGCCATCTTGGATAATTTCGAATGGCCATACCTCCGCAACGACTCATTCGATCCACTTATATAGCGCGCATCGCGCGGTCATCTTTGCGACAGCACAGCTTTCTTGTTCAATAAATCAGCTAAATTTTATATTTAAATTTTCTCACCCCCAAAAGGCACTACTTTGCGTAGAACCACGTCATATGACGTTTTGAACGTGAAAATCGGTCCAACGAGCGCGTCTGTAGACTTTCTGAAGGACTGAGAAAAAGTGAAGTAAACATTCGAAGGTTTTGGGTGTATATTTCGCATATGTGGGACAATAACCCCTGGGCGGATTGACCCGAAATTTTTGTGGTGATAGATGTCCGCGACGTAATCACACGTTTCAAATTTTGTGACGATCGGTTCAAGGATGTATATGTCCCTGCACATCGCCGTTAACATGCACGTAAAGATTTTTTCACATATATAACGAAACAAAGCTTTAGCAGCGCCTTTGACCCTTTGTAAGGAAACTCTATGCTACCTTTTATAAATGTACCATATTTTATTTTGTGCTGCTTTTGTGTATAAATGACTATAATAATAATAATAATTGATTTTAATATTAGGTGTCTCATTTTGCAGGTAGCCCTGCACTGACTGCAGTACAGTTCGTTGATGAAGTTGGCCTTGCAATGAGCGGTTCTACTTCTGCTGATGCTGATGCTGTCAATGACGCTGATGATGATGGTGGTGGTGTGATGACAGTGATGGTTATCATAATGACGTCAATGACGCGGCATCACGTGAAACGCGTAAGTTTTCCTACATTTAGTTGCATTGTTGCTATCACAATTTGCCGAATTTGGTTCAAAAATACACGATAAAGCTTATGGTCTGTCCAATCATTAAACAAGATGCCCTCATATCGCAGGGTAAACCGCCGATTTTAACCACCCCGCTCCGGTTTGACGACAGTAATCTGAAAAATGTTTTCGAATATTTAGAAGTAGTTTACATTGCCTGGAACTACACTGTGGGCCATAAACAAGAAACCAAGCTGTCGCTAGGATAGCCGACCGTACTGCCACACAGCAGACTCTATAGTAATTAGCGATTGTTGCTTAACAGCATATTGCACCGCCCATGTAACTCCATGCAGACACCTAGACATGTTCGCGGTGACTCTATCGCACCACTATTCGCGTTAACATCGCGTTGATTTTGGCCGCACCGTCACAGTCGCTGAACAATATAACACTGCGTCCCTTTCGAAAATTAGTTAGACCGTCCCTTTATCTCGCCGTGCTTTCAGACATAGCCTTTTGAATATATGACAGCTAATACTATATTTATCTTATTTCTTCAGATTTCGCTAACCCGCGTTGTGATTAAATGAGCATAAACTACTTTTTTCGTAACAATAATTACATTTGTTTATTTTTCTTACCGGAAGTCGTCTGATTATAAGCTAACTAAGTATCGACCGACCGATGTTGGGCGCAGGCCAACCCACGCATACGAAATCAATTGAAATTGTC
>Ga0056114_1001359_pt1 | contig 11008 bp, 6 predicted proteins | sample WorMetHERISLAND1_FD_77005 | JGI IMG/M metagenome (GOLD analysis project Ga0056114, IMG submission 77005) | Marine gutless worms symbiont microbial communities from Max Planck institute for Marine Microbiology, Germany - Olavius loisae HERON... ...
CAACCTATGTAATCACAATACCTCAACGTTACGGACAGACAGACAGACAGACGGACAGACAGACGGACAGACAACTTGCCATAGCAATACCGCGCTCTGCGTAGCATCGCGCGGTAAAAACCAGATAATATCCACGTCTTTACTAGTTCGCCTTCGCCTAAAGAATCGCTGATTCAAATACAATCCTCCATTCAAATTTAAAACAGAAAAAGACCACTACAAACCCGTCCGGAACGGAGGGCGAATAAATGAATGGACGGGCAGACAGACAGAAGGACGGATTGCAGTGCTGCAAGCCCCCATAGGCCTATAGAACACAGCGTCGAATATTTACAGTATTGGCACAGGTGTATAACGGTCACAAAGGCAGTTTTGTCGTAAAATGTCTTGAGAGAAAATGCAGAAACTGCCGTGAAAGAGTCGACAAGCGAGTGGCACGCACTGTGATAGTGAAGCAGAAACACAGGAGAAGACGTGGACGATGCAGTATCATCATCATCGTCGTCAGAAGATACTGCAGCGGATGCGGGTACTGCAGCTGCACTGTACGTGCTGCCACCTGTCGAGTGAACGTAAACTTTAAGCTCGTTGCTCATCGAGCTGTAGGTCTGTCGTTGTCGATGTTTGGCTCTGCCACACGGCGGCTTCAACGTCGTTGTACGACCTCCGTCGACGACATGGATCACAAGGCTGCACAGGGAGCTGGCCGTCTCGCGGGCAGCGGCGTCCGTGTGGTCGTCGTCGGCGGCGGTCAGCGACGCGAAGTTGACGGTCAGGTTGAGTCGTTGACCGCGGCGGGCGCGCACCGACCACGGGCAGGTGACGGAGCTGGCGACCAGTTCCGCTGGACCGATCTGCGTCACGAATGACGACTGTGCTGGGTCGGTTGATGAATCCAGCCAGTCACAGACGGCTCCCAACCACGTCCGCACTGCAGCAACACACACACAAGGTCTATGCGACGATAACATTGAAAACAGGCTGCAAAGATCGAGCTATACGTTTTAACATCAGAATAACCAGACGATGTCGCCTTCTATGTTGTATCTCACGCCCTTGTGTGACGTATGCAGACGTTTGACAGTGATAGATCATACTGTGAAATACAGGAGTTATTTCCTCCATAGCTCCGCGGTTATTAGCAAAATTAGCAAATTCTTTTATCACTAACACGACAACTAGGCCTACTATAGCCAATTGGTATAGCGATCATCAAGAGTCATATAGCTCCGAATATTCTGACGTGATATTTCTTACGCTAAATTATGCAGTCTTGAGGCTGATGGTGATGTATGAACTCGATTTAAAATTATTAGAAAAGTAGAGTAAGCAAAAACGCACAGTTTCTAGAATAATAAACAAACGTCTGCGAACACACAACAAGCGCGGAACTAATCGTGTTCATAGACACACGGTTTTTCTTAAGCATGAAATGGCTAAGACTACAGAACACATAGAAGGCCATATGTGCATTGTTGCACTGGATATGTACCTACCTGGGAGACATGAGTAGCTAGCCTCCAGGTAAGGCATGAGTTCTCTGGGACACGGATGAACGCTGTGTAGAGCGGCGTCTGGTACTGTCACGTGACAGACGGGCCGACCGGAGCACTTCCGGTCCAGCTGGGGCAGGACGTCCGCCGAACAGCCGACACTCCCGTGGTCTTCGCGCATACATCGGCCGAACTTCATACGACCATACCGTGCTGATGTCATCATGACCACGTGACCCGGCAGGTGCTCGCAGCTGGCGTTGAACGTCTCGAAATGACAGTATTCGCCCAGCTGATCGACTGCCGCTTCACAACAATAATCACAACAATAAGCCATCGACACATCTCAAGTAACTTCCAAAAGAAAACTTTCAGATGTGTCATAGACTTCCGTTCTAAATTATTGTGTTCCTAACATCTTATTCTAAGTCAGTGCAATAACTTGTTCGATTGCAACCGCGATGTTCACTGTGACGCGTTCGCGTCAGGTAATAGTTTATTTATTTGTTTAGTTAAGTTATTTGCATTCATTTCGCTAACTCGTAATTCTCATTAAATAATTCTAAAATATATTTTGGATTTGTATTTTGTTTATGTGTTTTCTTGGTCAGAAGTTGTATATCGTACTAGTATCAGGCAGAAAAACCCCACGCACCCAAGTTACCCCCCAAAATTTGACAAAGTTACCCTTCGAATTTTCGGACGATGTTAGTATCCAAGTAGGCCTATGGGAAGGATTACTTTCCCACTATCTCAGTGTATGTGATCACAATCCACCAACGTTACACGGACGGACAGAGAGACGACATACCATAGCAATATCGCGCTACTCACGCACTTGACGTGCTTCGCGCGGTAAAAATTAATGTTTTTTTTTCTGTGAAAATGACGCGATTTGATGCATGTTTTAGTGTTTAAACTTTTACACACCTGACGGGATATTACCCTTGTCTCCCTCTGGCCACGCCCCTCGAGCTAATCAGCAGCACTTGTCATTGTTCAGAAATATTAGTAGGCCCCTGCAGTTGATTTCACGTACAGAAGGAGATAGATCTGACAAACATGAAGTCGATAGAAATGTGGTATCTACGCGAGCTAGTGTCGCTGTGGCGGTGTCCTGGGAATCCTGTCGTCAATAGCTCGTTGATCGATCGCTAGAATCAAGTTTTATCAATCAGTGTCATTCGATCGGCATGTTCATTCGTCTGTCGGCCGCGACTGCGCGGCAAATTGGCCACTTTGATAGACCCGCACCACGCATGTTCAGCTAACCGTCTGTCCCTCTGTCTGTCTGTCCGTGTGTCGTATGATAGGCTAAAACAACCGGCATGCAGGCGACTGTTCACCTATGGGGGTTAGCACGGATACATGAACTATGATGATATTGGAACGGCCGGCGTCTAAAAGGATTGGACTGCAAAATAAACCTGAAACAACTGCCATTTTACTTATTTAATATCCTCTATCTGTTTATTTTTATTTCCTTGTATATATTTCTATTTTTTCATTTTCCCCGCTGTTTGTCTTGTAAATTATGTTTTAGATGGCAGAATATATACGTAATTTTGTATTCACTCCCAGCTATTGCGAACAAACCAGGGTTGGAATTGTCGGGCGGTTGGGGGGGGGGGGAACCCCCTTGTTCATGTCTACAGACGCTCATTTTTGAGTGAAAATCGGCCATAAACTTCAATCCTTGGGCAAAATGTCAAACATTTCGGCAGCTGACCCCCCAGTTCTTTTAGGTCAATTCCAACACTGGAACAAACTGCGAATGCTAGAGGGGGCGTGGCGCAGTTTCGTTACGGACAGCGAGCCTTATTGCACGGATATGCCTGAATATCCTTGTCTCCAGTCTTACACCGACAACGGTCCACAACGCAGCTAACATCAAAGCTACAGTTTCCTCTGCGCCAGTCTCCATGGGAAGTGTTACGGACTGGTGATGCCACCTATCGACCGGCGGGGCATTGGGACTATACCATGGGCATAGTCACGTAACTTAGTCAACGCGAACGAGCAAGCCAGGAAGCTACTCGGTGTCCATAATGGCTCCAATCTGCAGCCTGCGACGTCACAGATTCGCCATATTATCGACTACCCGTCGTTACCGCGTGCCCCGTGTGCCCCCGTGTGTGGCTGCCTTCCTGCATCCGTCCGTCCGTCTGTCTCATTCGCTGTTCGGAGGTCCGCTGAGATGTACGACGCTGCTGTCCGCACAATCAATGATCTCATCAAAGAAACATCGTTCAGATTGTATGAGGTTCGACGAGTTGCTATACCATCTTTTTCGTCGCTGCCGACAAAACGTTAATAAAACAAGAAAACAATGTTGCATTTTACATTCGCTTCCATCACAGCCGAAGTAGGGGTATACACTCTAATCCAATCTAATCTGATCTAAAAACATTTGATAAAAAGCGCAACAGTCACATAGTTAATGTGAATCAGACGCGCTATATGATGACAATGAACCATCCTCGGTGGAAGGTAGGCAACGGAGTAGAGTTCATTTTTGACACGAGACTTAAAGGAGCGGAGACTAGTTGCAGATTTAATGTTAACAGACTGTTTGTTCCAAACAGCTGGAGTGGCAATAGAGAAGGAAGTAAAGCACTTGAGGTGGAAACGATCGGTTGGTGTAGAAGATGAGATGAGCTGAGGATGATTGGAGTGTTCTGGCTGGTATTCACGTAGAAGGTCGCTGAGGTACGATGGCTTGACAAACTGTTTTGTCTTAAAGCTAAGAGTCACCAGCTTGAAGACGACACGGTGTCTGACATATATAGCCAATGCAGCTCGTGCCACACGTCAGTGACACTCGCAGGACGACACGTTCCAGATTGTACTAAACGCGCTGCAGTCGATCAATTACGTTATCCTAAACAAGATGCTGTTACAGTAGTCAAGCCTAGTTGCAATGATTTAAGCAGCAGTTCTTAGTTCTACATGATAACAGTGACAATACAAGTTAATACAACAGTCCGCTGTGAACGACAGGTCTCAGTTTCGCCCCATTGTGGCGATACTGTTGTACACGCCTCCATATCGCTCATAGAAAGTCGGCAAAACAACGATTCAAGCGCATCCCTGCAGTGAAGCTGTGTGCGATTTAGCCGAAAAATCTAGTGATATAACAGCTAGAATATTGTCTCGATAAACTAACAAATACCGAGAAGAACTGGACAGTAATGAACCGGAAATGACGCTGATTAAGAGTCGTCTGTTGGCAATGTCTCAGTCAAGGAACACACTGCGCGTCGACATTCTAAAACAATGCCTCCGTTTTCACGAGTGGCTTGCACTGTTCCGCCCAAGGATCCGTAGCACGTCCACACACGGCAGTCTGTCAGTGCGCGGTGACCGAGATGCGAGCGTCTGAAATATTGACGACCACGGCGTGTGACGTCACGTGACGTCATCGCTGGCTGCTCCCTCCGTTGATTACGACGAGAGAATAAAACACAAGACTACGACGCAATAAACAGTCGCCGCCGGTCACCAGTCCGTTTAGCGATCTTTCGTGTTAACCCTCTCCCTCGAACGCGTTGATAAGTACAGGTAGGTTATCATCAATTACTGAATTATTTAGCGATGCCGACGATGCATTCCTTGAACGAATTATGACAAACTCTGAGCATGTGCTACAACCGTTCTTACCAGAGAAACCTGATCTGTCATATAACCTCAGAGAGCGTACTCACAATCGATCACTGATAACAAAAACTATCGATCTTACTGAACGAGACTTTTAATTAGAATGCTGTATAAAGACTGCTACTAGTCACTGTCTATATTTTACCGTTTTAACTTTTATTGTTAAGTTGCATATGACAACTTTTTATTAAAGCAAATGATTGTAATTATATTGAAACCATGATCTGACCGACTTAATGTTACTTTAGCAACAAAGTTCATCTCTGCCAGTTGATGACACTCTACTCTGGTTAAGCCCGTGAGGCTAGCTCGCGATTTCGGCATCTACATTTATGTACATATAAATGCCGACCTGGTGATGCTGAGTTTTTGCTGACCTATGTCCAGCGAACGGTTTCGCGGTGTTTCGCCGTCCTCCGCCAGCTGTGCTAGATCCGTCACTCAGTGCCGACCGACACGTTCCAGACACTGGTGGTCAGCCTTGTGCTAACTCGTTTGGACTATGGCAATCAGGCCTGGCTGGCCTTCCGGTCTACTTGGTCCGACGACTCCAGTCAGCTGAACGCGGCTGCGCGGTTGAGATATCAGTCTATCACCTGCGGCGATCCGACCACATCTCCGACGCGCTGGCCTGCCTCTATTGGCTGCGCGTCCCTGAGAGAATCGAGTTCAAAATCGACGTATTGATAAAGTCGTCCACGGACTAGCGCCGGGGTACCTCGGCCCTTTCACATGCGTCGCCGACCTGCCAAGTCGATGATCGCTGCGCTCTGTCGACACCAATCGCCTGGTAGTGCCTACCAGCAGACTGTCGACTGTTGGTAGCCGAGCTTTTCCGGTCGCCGGCCAAAAGACTTGGAATGACCTCCCGGAAGACGTGACATCAGCAGAATCATTGGCCACACTTCGTCGCCTCCTCAAGACACATATGTTCATGAAGTCTTTTCCTGACTACTTGCTGGACATTAACTGACTGTCTCCGGTGCAGGATCTAGCAGTAGTTCCGCTACTTAGGCCACCTAAAAACTTTTGATTGATTGACTGAAAGTATACATTATAACAACGTGACCGCTGGGAACAATTTTAAAATGCCGTAGATACATATGAAGCAGCCTTCTTGATAGATTTGTTGCAATTCTTGCCTCGATGAACGACATTTTCCATGCAAAACGCATCTTCTCCGAGCGACTCACACAAGACGTGACTTAAAGCAACAGAGTCACGTGACTGACGGCATTTTAAGTGACTAATGTCAGATTTTAGTCGTTTATTCTCGTTGTACTAAACGTAAAGTACAATGGACGGCATCAATCATTGTATTGCTGTGTGTGTAGTCTAGCCTTTTGGGCACGCAACTGTCCCAGCACTGGGTCAGAGACTTCATTCATTCATTCATTCGGTTGTTTGCCCAGAGTGTACCAAATCAACAATAACAGTGAAAGAACAGTAGGGCAAGACAGTATGGCAAAACGAGATGCATAGACTTACTTACTTACTTTGGATGTAGTAGACATTTTATGTAACGAGTTTGACTAAAGGGTTAACGTTGGTTCTCAGCATGCAGGCGCCGCGAGACACGTACGTTCACAACACCACATACACAGTTCGACTGCGTTGCATGAAGGTGCAAACTCTTTTAACCATTTAACGTCGAACTGGAGAAATTTTACTGCAACATGGTCCCTAAAATGCTAGGAGAATGTCCAGCAAAAGTGCCCAACTAGTTGCACAATGAGTCACATTAGTTAAATGTCCCTAAATGTCGGAAAATGTTGGTAATGGTGGATCATGGTATGCCGACACTTCATGGAAGAGACATGTTGTAACGTTGAACGTCACACGACACATACTCGAAATGCCAAGTCTTTGTTGGTAAATAGCAGTAGTAATGGCAGCAACAGCTGCAGAGGGACTTTGTTCACCAAATACCTTGGTTGAATGACGAGCATGGCGCATATATCGTATTTTGCAGGTTTGCCAGTACGGTACAATCAATCAATTTTAGGTGGCCTAACTAGCGCAACTACTGCTAGGTCCATTGGAGACAGTCGGTTGCTGTACTCCTGTCCAGCAAGTCAGTAAAAGACTTCCTGAACAGATGTGACGAAATGTGGTCAATAAATCTGCTGATGTCACGTCTTCCGCGAGGTCATTGCATGTCTGCGGGCCGGCGTATCGACTGTTTTAAGTAACTATTTATAAAGAGCTGTCGGTTTTTCGTGCTTCACATTTCGAGGGACGACAACCGACCCCACACGTCACAGCGAGGCCGAGTGGTGACGAGATGGTCAGCGAAGCGCGAAACGTGGGTCAAACATCAGCGTCGCGACGTCGTGGGTGGTCCGATGGTCTCAACACCGCACCGACTACGTCGTTGAAGCGATGAAAAAGGATTTCGGGCGGCGGCGGCTAATGTGTGCAGTCAGTCAGTAAACCGTCAAGGATCGAATTCGATTGCCTTTCGACTCGACGTCGTGATGTTCTTCCTTTGTCGTCGGCATCGATTGTCGGTCGGCCAGTCGCTTAGCCGTGCAAGCCGTATAGTTAGCCACGTGAGCCACAAGAGCTAGCCGACCGCCGATGACACCCAGCTGCATCGGTGTAGTGTAGCTGTGGACAACGTCGCCGGCGACATGAACAGCCGCGCCTTAACTCTGTGACGCCCACTGTTGCCAAATGGGTACATCTATAAGCATGCTGTGCCACGCCGGGTTAAGTCGTCATTTGTAATTTTTGACATCCGGGCACTCTGACGGTCAGCCCTGATCATTATTGGTCACGTGACCATAAAACCAGCAGTGATTGTTTCCTATAGGTGGTCCATTGTAACAAATCGTCTATCTCGCATAGTTACTGAGATATTACGCGTCATCTGCCAGTTAAGCATAGTTCCATTGTAAATGCAGTGGACACTAATTTGGGAATTTTTTTTTTTGGGGGGGGGGCGCATGAGGGGACGTCATTTTTCAGCAACCCACCCTTACCAGCCGCTGACGGGCGTCGTGTGGGTTATTACATGTAACTGCCAAAATTGGTTAATGGGTGTCGATAATGCAGTGTTTGGACCGTCCCGTTAAAAATCTGCACATGCTATTGCAATGTTAGCAATGGGACAGGAAAGTCCTCAATTTCGACCCCCTCTAAAATCAACGCGTGATCCGTTTTGCCTTGCGATAGCGTTGGCGTTCTTGTTTTACAGCGAGTTGATCCAAAGTTTACCAAAAGCTGGAGTGTTGCCGTTGCAAGTATGTATCAGCATGCAGATGCTAGTTGAAAGACTCAACCCGTGCTTTCCAATACCGCGCACTGCATAGCACAGCGCGATAATCCGTTAAAGCTGCTAGGAATTTACTGTTAAAATGCAGATGATATTGCAGCTTGCTTCGTCAAAATTCTTTATTGCAGAAAAATACAATTGGACAATTAAGAGCTCTGAAAGCCGCGACAACAAGAAATAGGTCTAGTCAATAAAGTACATGTAATATTGGCCGAACGTTGTTCCGCCCGTCCCCAGCCACCAACTGTTACACTTATCTTCCAGCGTTTTAATTATTTAAAAAGCCAAATGCATAGTCGCGGTAGCACGCAACAAAAATGCCTTTGAAGTGGCCCGACCACGGCAGGCGACAGACGCACATGTCATTGATTTCCGGTTGGCTTTGAGGTCTCGATTTTATATACTGACTGGCAGGCCATAATCGATAATCTGCCATCAGTGAAGTTCGCTTAACCCATTAACGACTTTCATATAGCTTGTTACCTGATACTGCGGCAATAACAGTGTAATTTTCTGACGTATTCTTATCTTACTGGCTTATTTACTTATTTGCCCATCATTGAAATATTGCAGTTCTGGATTGCAATTGTGTTGTTTCTCTTGGCGCTTTTACTGCACTTTCATGTGCTGTATCCACTGTATAGCAAACTGTTTTGCATTTTTATAGGATATTCTTGCATTTGCATGCCGTGCGTATTTACTGCAGACATATTTTCCGATTATCGAGGCCAAATTTTATTCAGCTGGTTTGATATTCATCGAAGTTACAAACGTGACTTGTCAAACGTTTCAAAAGTTTCTCAATATGGCAGCCTGTGCCATCTTTAATTTATATCGATTACTTCATTCACCGCCTATGAAGTTGCCGATATGGTCGGATGTTTCACTTCGAATTTGACGTTGAAATATTAATTATTTGTTAGGTTTATCGTATTTTTGGTATTTTGTAGGTTTGCTTATGAAATGCAAAAAGGTTCTGATGAATTTTCCACAGAAATATAGACATCATTCAGGCTTCCGAAATAAATAAATAAATAAATGCACAATGAGTAGGGAACAGAACTAATCGTTGTCGATAACGAAGGATCGTAAGACCGCTGCTAAGTTAAGCTCTACGATGTCGCATACATTCTCAGCAGCATCAGCATCAGCAGCAGCAACAACAATAACTGGTGACTTTCATTAGAAACTGTAGTGTACAACTGTACATAGATACCTAACCAGCAAGTTCTCTGAGTATAACAATGTAAACAACACAAGCAAACCAATGGCGTCGTCGCATTCGACATTTATCAAAGACATGCATGGCTACAAAATGTAACAAATCAGACATCATTCGCTGTAGGGATTATAGATTGTAATAAAAGACATAAATGTTAATTCACGGATATCATATTATTATCCACGACGACTTCCTTGTAGAGACTTTGTTTTCTTTTGATCAGTATGCCTGTCGGTACGCAATAACTCATTTTAGCTGGTAGATAGTTCGTGACTAGAAGTGATTATAGCTTTTGATTACCCGAACCCTTGCGAAGGGTCCCCCAGGGAAGGGGACAAATTTTTCGATCGGGGTAACGTTACAACAAGGCGACCAAGTTTAGTACAGTAGTACGAGAAGACCAGTAGACATGGGTTCCCGCGACCCCAACATTTCGACATCTGCGATCTTCACGCTTCAACCGTTCCCGCTCGACTTCTATAGCTACGACTTTCGGAACGACAACTCCACATGTCCAGACGATCAATTTCATGTTATCGACCCACCCACATCCAAGAATGCGTGCTCAGACCGTTGTGCGTAAAGCTAATAAATTCGGCAGGGTGACCTTGGAAGGGTGTATTTGGAAGGAAGTCTTATCAGGACTAAAAGGCTCCATAAACTCGCTTAGTGACAAAGGCATGATCTATAATGGGGCGGAGCAGTCGTCGGGGGGTTATGGCTTGTAGTGAGGATCTTTCTGCCACTGAAACGTTTGGAGTATCGTCAGTATGCTACGAACAGCGTTAACTGTGGTCGTCGCTGACCTTCGAAGGATGAAGACGCACATTGGCCGGCGGCGCGGAGAGAAAATGGGATCATAACGGCACATTTACTGAGACGCTACGATGCGCACACGTGCGACGTCGTGCAACTGCTTACGACTGCGTACGACGTCCGTACGAGCCTAGGTCGCTATGCGGACCGGCCGGTTAATCACGAAATGAGCCAGCAAACTGGCAATCTGCTGTCGAGACGGGTATGGGTGTCGACGGCGCATGAGTTACTGCCGATAAATGTGTCCGTTGGGACGACGACACGACAGCACAATCACTGACCGAACACCGAACACCGACCGCCATTCACCGCCGACCGACAGATGTGTGCCGTGTGATCGAAACACGATTGATTCACAGTGATCGACTTCCGCTGCCCATCGCGGAACCTCAACCTATACTCTTCCATTCCCAGCCGCTGATTGATTTTGCATTCTTTCATGGCAATTGTTTGTTAGCCTAATTAGGCTACTCGTTTTATTCAGCCGCGGCGGTATATTATCCCTTTGACGCCCACTGTTGCCTTATGGGTACAGCTATAAAG
>Ga0056114_1001360_pt1 | contig 11008 bp, 7 predicted proteins | sample WorMetHERISLAND1_FD_77005 | JGI IMG/M metagenome (GOLD analysis project Ga0056114, IMG submission 77005) | Marine gutless worms symbiont microbial communities from Max Planck institute for Marine Microbiology, Germany - Olavius loisae HERON... ...
CAGCGAAATAAACAGGAGTATGTTATCTCAACAAATAAATGAATCCATTGCCGAAATATCCGTCAGGAGATTGGCAATTATTATCCAGATCCAGATCCAGAACTGGCCGAATGAAATGACAATCAGCGACATTCGTACGCTTCGGCTAAGTCCTGCATTGGACACAACGCGAATTGTAATAATAGTGTGCAGTAAGCAAGCAAGCAAGTAAGTAAGTCTTAGTAGTACATATGTTCTTCTGCTTCTTCAGACATACTGTATTTACGCATACACGGTGCAGCCACTGACTGACTGCATTCGACTGACTGACATTGCTCCAGCAAAGTGCCAGCAGACTCGGTATCGATCAGAATTTACAGCGGCATCGCGCGGTTTCCCTGCGACAGCATGGCTTTCTTGTGTTACTTACTTACACTGCACAACAAGACACATGCAACAGAAGACTTGTTTATACTACAGTGACGAAATTAATCGCGTTCATCTTCTGTTCATTAAACCGACAGGTGCGACTAACACGTCTATTTCTTTTCTCTCATTTTCACAAGTCTCACGAGTCCGACTTGTTCGAAAAGCGTTAAATATTCATCCATTCACGGCGACACATTGTCAGTGCGTAGCCGATGCCTGTCTCGGCTGATGCGACAATTCCTGCGTCCGAACATGCACGTCCATAAATAATACAGCCGTTTATTACAGCAGTCGCGCTGTACTTCCGTGAACGGCTACTAGTGTTGTTAATGGATGCTGGTTTCTGTCGACCGGTGTGGCAGTCACTGGTGTAACCGGCTCCCGACGGATGCTGGATCGCTGTGAAGTAATAAACATGCGTGAGACTGGACGAAAGTAACGTGCAAAACCGCGTCTTATAATGCATAATTCACAGCAGTGCGCGAGACATTCGCTGTGAAATTACACGGCCTACCGCCGAGCTATAATGTATCGCAACTGGAACACACACACGAGTATACCGACATTCGCATACTAACAACCTTGACAAGAAACCCCATAAAGTACGATAGGTCTGTTTTGAGGCGTAACTAAAAATAATTGTAAGCTTTATACACCAAAAATGCTATGAAAAATAACATGAAGCTCAGCTATTGCCGACAAACCGCGCAATGCTTCAGCAAGCATTATGTGGCTAATGAAGTTATGAACGTCAATGTAGCCTCCGGCTGTTATTAGATCGCTGTAACTGAGTGCAATAGGCGGCAAACGTCCCCAAAAAACTGCTGCCGGGACAAGGGTTAAACTTTGGCGCTACACGATAGTCTACATTCGATTTCCTGCTGTAACTATTATTGGGTGTTACAATAATTACAATTATTATCATATCGGTCTGTGCACATGTTGTTAGTAGTTAATTGTTTTTTTTCTTTTCTTTTTTTGTGCACTTTTTCTTTTTTGTGTGTACTTTGAGTACGATAACATAACAAATATATAATCACTGATAATCGTGTCATAGCAACTCAATTCTACGTGATTTCATATTAGATTTCGAGAGGTCTCGGAGAGCTGGAAAAATGGCTTTCAAGGTCATTCAAGGTCGTCGATGCTGATGTGCGATTTGTTTGCGATAGCTAAGTTTTTTGTACACTGTACACTTGTACACGCCATACTGCCAGCAGTATCACTATAACCGGCAACGTTTTGGGGAAACACAAAATATGGATTGCGTGTTAAAGGCCGCAACCCACTAGGCGAACTAGTTGGAAGCTAGTTGGAAACCCGGGTTGCCAACCCGGGTTGGCAACTAGTTTCCAACTAGTTCACCTAGTGGGTTGCGGCCTTAAGTCAACACCATCATCTGACGCTCTCACTCTCAGAGTTTTTCACGCATTTTTTTGCTTGATTTTGCTTGCAGTTCGGCTACAATACATCGCTTTACCGCATAAATTTTTAGCAGCAGTGGCGTGCAGTGACGTGCTGGCGTGAGTGCCAGTGTGACAGTACTGAACGGAAGTGACTGACTGACGTGTAGAACAACAAGACAGCGACATCTGCCGACCAGGAAATGAGCTGCAGAATCGCAGTCAGTTTCTTGTCTTCCGCGCCGTCAATGAGACATCTCATCTTCTACTGTCGGGCATAACTTAGCGATTATCGTTCCCGGAAACTGGCCCATTACCGGCCGCGCAACTCGCAATTAACTCGATCGGGACGTCGCCGTCCCGTACTGCACCGAGCGCCCAACAGACAGACGTCACGTGACAGCGGCGAGCGCACATCATCAGATCAACATGGCCGACATTAGTTCCTTTCCGTTTCCTTTCTGTGTGGTTTTTGTTATGCAAAAACAAGTTAGAACAGAGATATTATCGTCGTCAGCATCACCATCGCCAACTCTGCAACAGCAATGAAGCTGTTGATGATGCGTAAAAAAACACTGACCAAAGAGCGAGTTTAGCGAGCCAGACAGCCAAACAAAGTTCGGTTAATACGGATACGTGGGACGTGCACTGGGCCACTAGGCCTATAGACTCCTCAGCGTTCGGCTGTATACGACTGGCCCGGGTGGCAAGGTAATGTAAGATATGATACACACGTAAATAAGTTTACAAATACGAGGAATGCGCTTGTATTCATCGACATTCGTCGTCAGTTGCAGCAGCAAGGATGGTGAAAACCAACCTGGAGTGGACTGAGGATTCGTGATAGTCGAGAGCAGGAGCAGAGCGATGCAAAGACGTAAACATACGACAACGTTGACAGCCGAAGATATTGACGTAAGGCCGCAAGTCGCCGACATCATAAAACGACGCACAGACCTGAAATACAGTCACATTTGTATCATTGTAAGCCGTGTATTTGCGCAGATCAAATCAGATTAAAAATTGACATATAACTCTACAGTGTGAGTCAACCCCCCTGCGGTTTTCTGACATTTTTCCCCATTGGTTGGGAATTTTCAATCAATTTTTACACATTTATTATACGTTCCTATCTGCGCTAGATTACGAATTTTTATTCAATTATCTCCAACTTTGACGAAGTTATGCCATACTAAGCGCGACCACCTAGCGATTTTTTTACATTTCACTAGAACTTTAACTTCTAAGTTTGCTTACTGAGCAAATGACGTCACTGTTGACGTCATGTCATATCCGACATGTTTGTTGACATTACAAGTGTTTATTTTATAGTGTGCTAATTAATTAGTTTGTGTATTGACTGTATTTTTAATTTGTCCTCTGTCATGTATTTTCAAGAGTGAACCAGCCTAATGTGCTGATGTGCCGTTTATTAAGAATTACTCACTCACTACATTGCGTTGCACAGCTAAAATTCTGTTAATGTAGCATATCCTGACGTGTTTAATAACAAAAATTGCTTTTGTAAAAGAATTTTTTCTATTCGATTTTGAATAAAATCTGTTTAAGCCTACTTGACTTTGATTTTAAATCACTTTAAGTTAAAAGCAGCAGACAGAGATTTTTTGCTTAGTGGGAGGCCTACTGTTATAAAAGTCTTTTCACCTCTTCGATGTGAATGAACGTGAGCGTCGATTATTTTACAGTGAAGTTCGATCCTTTTCCTTTGAACTGCTGTATTCTACTTATTCTATTTATTTTCGCCCAAGATATGTGGTGAACAAATTCCAGTTATCGCAGTGGAAATGAGACATCTTTCGAGCTCTGTCCATTGGCCATGAATCTTTGGGATTCATCAAAACTCGTACGTTAATAAATGAAATGAACAAACCCGTAACAAATTCTCCCTGAGGCGAGTCACCAGGACAAGTTTGGTTGTCATGAGTAAAACGTTGTGGACGCCTATCGACGGCTAGACATACCCACAAAGAAACTAACACACTAACCGCTGGCGGTTACAGCGCCACGTCCAATGCTTGCCATCGTCAATCATCTTATATACAGTCTGATAGTGTTAGCAACCACACTCTCTCGGCTTGGAGTAAGCTACACTGTATACGTGAAAGCGCTTTGTCTGAGACAAATAGCTTTACCTCGACACATGTATCTGATGCTGCAATCTTGTACGAGTGAATTTTGGCGACGTTGTAGTCGTCAGTGCGCAATCACTCGCTATTTTCTCGTCAGCAGCGAACGCTTATAGCGTGGCAGAACACAACAACCTACAAACAAGCGCGCGTAGACGCAGCAGGCCAGCTCATGGGTGTGTGGGTGTGTGTGACGGACTGACGGCCGACCGACCGACCGACTCCAGCCTATAGAGGTGTTCGTCGCTGCGGCACGACGGCGTCGTCGTGGGACGCATGTATCAAAGCCGGGTCCGACCGGTCCGCCGTCCCTCTCTCCCGTCTTCCGACAGCTGGGGTGGGCCAGACGACGCCGTTCCCCTGCCTCAGTAATGTGCCGCGTTAGATGGAGACAAGGAAAGGTCGCGGTTGAGGCGCGCAGTGAGTGAACAGCAGCGCCGATCTGCAGCGACCCGCACGACTGTTCCGCTAGACGGACAGCGGAACACCACACCTCGACGTCAAAAACCGCCGAAGAACTAGTAGGGTTGCACGTCGACTTTACCGAATGACAAAATAAACGTTATGTGCGACGCCAGCAATAATCAACGGCGTCAACGACTGCTGAAGTCATTGTCAACGATGCAATCGCAGCAGCAGCAGCAGAATGAGCGAAACGGCCGCATCACTGGCGTAACAGGCGCCGTAGTTATGCAGGATCTGCACGATGCAAGCCAGTGTCTGCCAACAAACGTGCGCATTCAGCATGTGTTATGACAATCTCGCGGTGATGGTGTGCACTGTGCAGTTGTTCCAGACACAGCGACTATCTCAGCTCGTCCCACGGTGTCACTGTGTGCTGCTCATAGTTGATAACTGCTCGAAAACAGTAAACTTCCTGCGACCGATCGGCCGCGACGTCCTTGGCGAATATCGCACGACCATGTAGGCGGCGTCAGTCAGCGAAACAACCTCAGACGAGATTGCAATCGCGCGACATGCCATTGCTGGGCCACCTCCGTCGAGCGTCGAATACGGACCAATCGATCACAACCGAAACCCATGACGGTTGTCGCTGCCAGCTGGCTGTCGGGCCCGCTCTCCTTGCCGACCGGATTAACTTGTAAACCTCTGCAATGTCGACGTCGCACCGGCGACGCCTTCGGCCGCCCTCGACCGTGTGTTCAGTTCTCCGGCGACTTTGACGAACAATGGCTGACGACGTTCGACAACGTGAAACTGGTCGAGTGTTGTTGACGAGTGCAGTGGCTACAGAGCCGGCGCCCGACTCCGAATCATTCCGAATGCGTGCAGATCAACTGAAGCATGCAGAAGGTCGCCGACAACTGACGGACAGTTGCACTGGCTGTGGTTGGAGGGGCATGACTGTGACTGCGCATGCCCGTCCGGTAGTTGCGCCGCGTTCCACCGTTCGCGTTAAATATTAGATGAGCGCCCGCAGACGCGCTATACGGCGTCTGCTCGGTGCGGAAAATACGCGAAACACTCTGCGATGATTTATGTAGCAAGGAAAGTTCTGTGATCCGCAATACTACAAGGCTACTATAGCAACCTTTCCGCTACATGATTCTACCAGTAGCAGCAATCGACAAAACTCTCGAACGCATCTTCTTGATGTGTTCTTCCAGTCCACATCAGCCGCTAAAGATGATAAAGAGCGAAGCCGAAAAGCAGAAGGAAGAGTAAATGAAAATTGGAAAGCTGAAACGAAAGAATTTCGATGGCATTTTAGCCGTTTTAACACATTGTCGGAGTGTGACGGCGGAAAAACAGACAATAACAGTGTCGCGCTCTGCATATCTTAAACTCAAGTAAGCGTGCTATAAAAATCCGGCAGTCAATTGCATAGTGTAAGAAAAACCAGCGTTGTAATCCTGTTGCTGCACTATAAATAGAAGAGATATAGGTAACCGAGGTCATTTGTAAACTAACTTTTGGAAATAGGATAGGTTAAATAACGTCCTTTGAAATTCGAAACATAAACATTGTCGTGATAACTGTTGTTTTCTAATGTTGCTCGAATAATCACCAACTTACGAGTTTGTTTAACTGCGCACTTTCACAGACCTATGCGTAAAACATGCAAGTGAATGTGTTCCGTCATATTTCGCTGAACTGCTGATAATTGATCATACCCACGAACTAAATTTAGAATGGTAGACACGGAGAAAGAAAGATGTCCTGTTGAGCTGCGGAGTCAGACAGCATGCCAGTTGGCTGAACTGTGGTAAATTGCTGAGATCAGTTGCCGGTATAGAGCGTCTGTTCTCCAGAGAAATCGGCCTTATGCGTTAAACTTGATTGCCAGCCGGAATACTGGTATTAAATCTGTTGAGCTCTGTGTATAGCGATGGTTATCTAGATTGACGTTGTCCACGCGCCAAAACCGTCCCGGACCACCTTTACCCGTCGCGGGCGGCGGTCGATCGGACGGCGACGGTAGCCATGTGGGGACCGGCCAGCCACCCTGGCACTGACAAATGACACAGATTGCCCCGCTGAACCAGATGCTGCACCCGGCCCGGTCCGGCTGCTGCAACTGCACTCGTATGGTCGTCATTGGCAGCGCCATGATGACGTCATAACGAATATACTAGCTAGGCTACGTGCACTGACTAGTAGTCTACAGTAGATCTGGTAAGATAACGATCGCACAATTATAATCGGACCGTTAGAGTTGCACTAGCGTCCGTCGCTGGTGCCGGTTTCTAAGACAAGACGATACTGATAACTGATTGCACCGATACATTTCAACGAAGACTTACTCAGCGGTAATGAGAAACCGGGAGTAGCCTACGATGACGTTGAGATCAGCTGACACGACTTCTCGCCAAATGCACTCGTAATGCACAAAGTTGAACATGATATCTTAGACTATACTGTATGCATGAGCCTTGCCTTCGATTTTCTGGAAATAGGAAGCCGTAGAAACTTCTAACTTAGTGGAAACATAGCGCTAGACAAGAGTAACTAGACAGCAAATTTGAGGTCTAGAGGTCAAAGGTCAAGGTCACTGGGAACGAAAATATAAAAATTGTTTTTCGCGCATATATCTCTGCCAAAATGAATCGATTTACGTCAAACCAAGACCCAAATGATCAGCGACCTATTCTACATCATCGAATGGGCTACATTTCACTAGCGAAAATGCTTCGTTTATTGTGACATTTGTCTGTGTATCTGTCTGTCTGTCATATACCTTAGATACCTTTCGTTCACCTTATACTAGAACGTGGTAGAAAGTTTATATTTTCAGGGGAATTACCCTCACGCAGTCACGCTAGTGAATGGTGGTGTAATTCTAAGATCAAAGGGTCAACTTAAAGGTCAAGGTCACTGGAAATGAAAATTTAAAAATCGTTTTTCGTGCATATCGTTCGTCAAAAGTGGATCGATTTACGTTAAACCAAGACCAAGAATGATCAGCGACAAATTTTACAGATATAATGAAATACATTTCACCAGCGTAAATGCTTCGTTTTGTGATATTTGCGAGTAATTATCCGGCCGTGCGAATCTTCTTTTAGTATTCTGTAATTTTTATGATGAGGGTGGGCACTTCACTCCATCGCAAAAACTGAAACTAAGTAAAAGATGATAAACCATCATCAATTAAGCTTAAACTGCTTAAGAATATATTACCGCCCAATATTCTACGGTCTAGACCGAAATGGCGAAAAAGTGTCGTACACTGTTATATGATCATTGTATTTTGTTGCTTTGCACATAGAAACACTGGATTTCCAGGATGGCGTGTGAAGTAAGAGCCTCATGCCAACATCTGTAAGTTAGGATACGTACTCATCGGCGATTGTATAGGCCTATAGTAATTATAGTAATTTCTATAGCGCGCCTAAATGCCAGTTAGGCTGGCTTAATATGCTTGGGTATGTTACAGTTACCAAAGTAGTGACTACGACCAGATCCGTTTGCAAACACATCGACGAAAGAAAGTCATCAAATTATCGACATGAAGAAGAGACAGAAAGACGATGTTATGAAGACAGAGAGGACGGGGGCGAGATGACATCTCGGCAATGATGCGGCTCATCATTCGCCGTTCAGCTGCCGCAGCCGCTATATACGAGTGCCGTCTGTCAGCGCTCTGAAGAGTGACGGACGGCGAGCCAGAAGCACACAACGGATTGTCTGTTGGCCGCCGCAGCTGGGGTCCACGACGCACTCTGCCTGATTGAATTTAGGATAATCTTTTAAGTCATTCAGAAGCTCCTGCTGCTGATGATGACGATGAGTTTGTCTATATTATCTTCGGCCGCAAAATCTTCTCTGGCTCGAACATCGCTACGTCTGTCGAATATAAAGCTTATTTTATCTTGTTTTCACGAAATCTGGATATTATGCAAACTGTGTTAGTCCACCACAGCCTTCGTTTTGAAGCACCGGTGGTTCTAAGAAGGGCTAGAAGGTAATAACCGGAGCAGCCGCCACGAAGCAGCCGCCAGTCATATTTTGCCAAGCCGGCGCCAGTCAACCCAGTTATATTGACTGGCTTTGAAGCCTTGTTGATTGTGTTTGTTTAAGCTAGTTGTCTTATATTGAAAAAAAGCAATCATCTATAGTCTTCCTTCAAATATATGGTACCTGAGCGCCATACCAACAGGGATAATTGCTACAATATATTTTTAAATAAATTTTTCGACCATGCCTATAAGAATGATATTCTTAGTCAGTTGTTGTTTTAACAGCTACGAACAGAAGAAGATGCGAATATCCCTCCGCTTATGTATATGCCTGGTCCTTGTTTCTGTACCACATCGTGGATGTGGCACAGAAACAATCGTTCAAATAGTCTTCTGCTTACATTACGTTGCACAGCTAAAACTCTCTTCGTGTATAGTGATATTTTGACGTGCTTGATAAAAAATCAATTTTGTATGAGATTTTTCTAATTCGACTTTGATTCAAAATATATTTAAGCCTACTTGGCTTTGATTTTAAATCAGTTTAATACGATACGATACGATAGAAGAGATTAACGTGGACTCAAAAGCTGAGTATACAGCTTAATCTAGCTAAAAGCAGAACAGGACCGAAGATTTTTGCCCAGTGGGAGGCCTATTGATGTGACGAACGTGAGCGTCGATTATTTTACAGTGAAATTTTGTCGCACAACAGACAACTACATAGATTGACGAATAAATATACCGGAATAACATTAATACAGACACACTGATCGCTACTGGTGTCACCAGCGTTGTTGACTAGTCCAGACTGGTCATTGTTTTTTACTGACGTCCACTGCACTGCTGACAGCGCGGTTCTAGACGCTCTCTACAAGATGGATTTACGGACAGGCGGATTAGTAAGTGAGGACCGTGCATCGACGGGTTGCTGAAGCTGCACAGATGGAGAGGAAGAAGGATGAGACTACTCGCGATGGCTAAAGACGGATGGGTGGAACAACCACTGAGCAAAGCATTGTCCTGCTAACAAGTAATCATCGTCGTATTGCCGGTGTGCCGTCGTCAGCGTTCGATGACAGACAATCGTATTGGCGATACGTCGACAGCTACGCAGATGCAATTGAACCGGTCGGCGAGCCATCATGGCAGACTGGTCGGAGCGGCTTGAAGCACTACCACTTGCGCGGCTGGTGATTGTTTGACGAGCCTGCTCCCGCCCCGCAATCTTGTCGAATCAGGACAACGATGACTTCCGACCTCATCACCTACCGGCCAGGCCTGCGCTACAGCTCTCTCGCCTCTCCTTCCCAGTTTATCATCATCTGTCTATCTTTTTTTCTCACAACAAGAACACACCGACACGCTGTACAACACAGTAACACACTCCACGACGCTGCTGTAACTGCACACGTGGAAAGATATGCAGCGTCAACGGCTGTCATTTCCACAATGTCGCTTGCTTTACTTCCTTAGCTTGATTGATTTTTACTTTTCTGAATCACACAGACACTGTCTCAAAATGTCACCTGTTAAATCTTTTCTATTTCTTAAAAAAATTTGAAGAGATAAGTTACTTTCTTATTGTGGGTTGATAGTATCACCCAATTCAGACCTCGTAGATCTTTTACAGAGTGTGATGGATAAGCCTCTGACCAGTCGTAAATCCGACCGAGAACATTCGTGAAAACTAGAGATCATCATTTTGAACATTTGTTCAGAAGAAAACTAACTGCCTATTCGACTGCTAATGCAGGTGGGAATCTAAGCACTTGACCAGAACCTATGGGTTGAGCTTGAGATTTTTGCCGACGATTGAATTGCGTTGAATCCAATGTTGAATTTATATTATTCGCTAATCGCTATTACTACTTACTAGCGTGACATATGTGTACAGCCTGAAATTAAATTGGCAAATATGGAAATGCTATATTCGTCATATCCCGGGGCGAGAGTTGCTCGAAAGACAACGATGCGACAATGGAAGAATACGAAGAAAAGAGACGCGAAGAGACAGACGAAATGCGATCTTTAAAGTATCTACGGCAGTAGACACTAACTTTCCCGGTGGCGATAAACAAAACGGATCAGTTTCGTGTTACACAATCTGTTAATTGTTCACGTTATTACCATCTGCAGACAGCACAGTTTCTAGTAATCCCGGCGGCGGTCGTCTTAAATTTCAGACAAAAGATTTGTGGGCATATGACATGAATTTGTAAGTTAATGAAGCGACACATACATTATGTTAACTTCTCGGCATGCACTAAGACAGTCAGTGTAAATTAGCATAAAATTATCTAAATCGGTTAAGGTTTGCCGAAGTTTTTGGCATAAGTTAACTGCCACGTTTTTATGGACCACGGTGTACACGCAAGTCACAGACGGGAGTTGACAATCTACACCGTGTCTCAAAAAAAGTAGCACATCGTACTTTGCGAAATATTTTCGCGCAGGGTTCACCGATTGCAAAAATTTCAATGGCTACAGAGTCAGAGATAATAAGCGAACACAAGTATGTAATCGATGTTTTAATTTTTAACGTGCCAAAGTGCTGCCACCTGGCGAATTAACGTGTATCAAATTGGCAATTGTGCGTGCAGTGCACAAAAACTGCACATTATTTTGA
>Ga0056114_1001361_pt1 | contig 11006 bp, 10 predicted proteins | sample WorMetHERISLAND1_FD_77005 | JGI IMG/M metagenome (GOLD analysis project Ga0056114, IMG submission 77005) | Marine gutless worms symbiont microbial communities from Max Planck institute for Marine Microbiology, Germany - Olavius loisae HERON... ...
AACTACACGAACGAGCGTCTCCAGCAGTTCTTCAACCATCACATGTTCGTCCTGGAGCAGGAAGAGTACAAGAAGGAAGGCATCCAGTGGGAGTTCATCGACTTCGGCATGGATCTGGAAGCTTGTATCGCGCTCATTGAGAAGGTATTTACTTTACCAAATTAAGCACAAACACGTATCTGCTCAAGTTCGCGATTACAAAAATAGTGTAGTTTGGTGTACGGCGATGTACTTAGTAATAGGTTTGCACCAGTCCTAAAGTAGGCAAAATTCTAGCCTAAACTAGTTTTCTTTAAACTCTGATAGCCGTTAAAGCCAATGTGTAAGTAAGTGAATTAAACTTGTCTCCATACTTGTCCAGTTGTCATAATGCATCACGCAGTGCAGAATGCTGACTCATCTCTCTGTGCACGAGAGTAGTAATCTTGTAATCTTGTGCACATGCGTTCTGTCATTCTGTGTAATGAACGAATATGTACGTATGTATGTATGATCAACTCTTTTGCCAGTAAATGCCAAAGACAGGTCATTTAACTGCTACTTTGTCCCAGAATGTCTAAACCAATGAATGCTGAATCAGTCTGGGCACGGCGATAGTTAGTATCCCTAAGTATGGTCTATAGGTCATGTTGTCATGGTAGCAGGGTGCTTTAACTTGTTCTTTCTACATACAGTTTTGACAACCGTTTAGTAATATCGTTTGTGATTATTTTTACTAGTAATTTAATAGTTGTAATTGACGCCTGTTGTTGTGTTCAGCCTATGGGTATCCTGTCCATCCTGGAGGAGGAGTGCATGTTCCCGAAGGCTTCTGACAAGACCTTCCTTGCCAAGCTGTATGAGAACCACATGGGCAAGAGCAAGAACTTTGGCAAGCCAAAACCGAGCAAGCAGGCAAAATATGAGCCGCACTTTGAGGTCTACCACTACGCCGGCACGGTACGTTACTGTGGATTGAACTGTGCTTGATTTGGTTAAATGTAATTGTATTCAAGGCAAACTCCATGTCAGTCAATCCATTACACATAGTTTGTAAGTAAGTAAGTAAGCACGCCTAAAAGCCAGCTAGGCTGGCTTAATCTGCCACACTTGGATACGTCTCAGTTACCAAAGACTTTAAGACAAGTAAGTAAGTAAGTAAGCAACGAATTTATACGCGCGAAAAACCGGTGTAAGGGTATCAGAGGCGCGGACAGTGGACCGGCTACGAATGTCTTGCGAACACGTAAGTCTTGAGCTGAGATCTAAAACTAGTGAAACTGTCAGCAGTGCGTACAAATGAAGACTGTTCCAAAGTCCAAACGGTGGGGCACAGCATGAGAACCGACGAGCAGCAATGTTTGTCGATGAAGACTGTGTTGAAAGTACCGGTAGGTCTGACGTAGATGACCTCAGAACACGCGACTGTCTGTATGACGAGAGTAGACCAGTAAGATACGAAGGTTGTTGCAGTTTGACAGCTTTATAACAGAGGACAGCAATCTTGTAGTCGACTCTGCCACGCACCGGTCGGCTGAGTGATGTTGTCGTCGTGGAGCAGTGACTATGCCATGAGATCTCTCCTGAAAAGCAAAACATTTCCAAAAGTTGAACGTAAAATATAAAACTGAACGTTTGAGACTGATGATAATAAACAGAATCGGTTGAACGCTGTTTCGTTTTGTGTTGACAGGTGCAGTACAATATCAACGGCTGGCTGGACAAGAACAAGGATCCCATCCAGGAGTGTGTCGTTCAGCTGATGCAGGAGTCCAAGGAGCCTCTCGTGTCTGTGCTGTTCAAGGAAGCCGAGGAGGGTACGCATGTCATTCAGTCATCATTACTATTTTTAGTCTAAAGGCCATGACACACTCGCCATAATATGGCGCCATAAAATGGTACCATTTAATGGCGCCATTTTATGGCCTGTGTGTACCAGGCTTAACGTTCACACCTCAAGTTCACAACCTTTTCTCTTTTCTCGGCGTATCGTTCAGGACGTTTCACTGTCGACTCATGTGATTTTATTTAAGCGTTTAAAGTTAACAGTTAACAAAACACAGTGTGTTATAAATAAATACATGTCTTTATACAGCATGCGGTTTACAATAAAATCTCACTGACAGTCAGAGTGAAGTTTACAGTCAGGAACAATCGTGTTTTCTGAGACGAAAGTATTCATTAGATAGATATTATTGTCAGTGCGGTTGGTGTACGCATGGTGCAATGAAATTAAGAAATTCTTTACGATATTCCGGTCACCCTGCAGCAACTAGAGTCGGTTATTCGAATGACTGTTTCCGCCACACCCGAACGAGTGTCGACGGATCTAGTCTGCGGTCTGCCCAAGATAAGGACCGCTGGGCAGATGACATACTGGCTGCTGATACAGCGTGTTCCTTGTGGTCATTCAACCCGCACCAAATTCTACGTTTACATTCTCCCAGACCAAACAGAACTCGCGTACAATCTTAGAAACAGAACTCGCAATAGTGTAGCACGGGTAATAAATACGTAACTATAATTTCAGCTGTGGTTGACTTAGTCTGTACGACCACCACTGGCGCACTGGCAACTTCCGGTATTAACATGCCAAATTTTTGCTTTAAACTTACGCGCGCAAGTGTTTCAAAAGTTATGACATATCAGTGTTTTGTACTATCTAGGCAGTAGTTGCGACAGTGTTACCGTAAATGTGTTTACAGAAGGGGGCGGCGCCAAGAAGAAGAAGAAGGGTTCAGCCTATCAGACTATTTCAGCTACTCACAGAGTACGTTCACAGCTTCACTGTGATAGCGTGACCTTTGATTGGATTTCACCGTTAGTTGAAATTTTTGGTGTTGCGAAAATTTGATAAAATATTTATATTAATGGCGTGTTATAATAACGTGTCAGTGGAAGTGTTAATGAGGACATCTGTCATTGTTTTGTCGAAAACAGGAGCAGCTGGCTAAACTGATGGCAATTCTGCATCACACTCATCCATCCTTCGTCCGTTGCTTGATTCCCAACGAACAGAAGCAACCTGGTGAGTGTGATTTTAGTGGAGCCAAGAGTTAGAGTTCTTGACATAGCTTAACAATGAGGTTTTTACGACAAGAGTTTAATACATCTAAATTATTGCAAAAAAAAACAAAACTTATAGTGATCGTGAAAACACTGAGATAAAACAGAGTAAGTGAATTTACTCTGCGATTGAAAGAAATAAGAAAACGGTCAGTCTGGCGTTGCTGCAATCGTTTGTAATAAAATGTGGTGTTCACAAAAGAAGATTAACTTTCTAAAGTCGGATGGCTTTGTTTTCTATATATTTCCTGTATACGGTATGCATAAATCGACGACCAAACAGCAAACGTAAGTAAGCAGAGCATCTGGAACACTTGTATAATGTCAAAAATGTCTGTTTGATACTGTTCGTGGTGTTTGGCGTATTGCACGTTGCCGGCTTACAGAGGGCGGAACTCATACGTCGATAGGCCTAACTGAGCCGTTGTCAAGCAGAGTGTGATTCGTTGTCATGGTGATGGCAGGTGTCATGGATGCCGAGCTGATCTTGCACCAGCTGCAGTGTAACGGTGTGCTCGAGGGCATCAGAATCTGTCGTAAGGGCTTCCCCAACAGAATCGTCTACTCGGAGTTCAAGCAACGGTACCTCGCAACTGTCGTGTCTTTCACACAGTTTCCCACTTGCTTAATATGTTTTGAAATCGTTTAACGAAATGCCGAACGACGTCAAAGTGACGTAATTGTTAATTTTGGAACACGTACACGTGTATGTCCACATGCCGTTGATTAAATGTCTGTCATCTATGAAAGACAGTAAGTCTTATTGTTCGCAATTATCGATAACGTTTAATTGAAACAAGTTAAATGAAACGGATCACAACATTATAGTTGATTAAGGCTCAAAGTTTTACGAAGTCAAAGAGCAGTAATTAATATCTAAACGAAAGTATTGGTGAGTAAGCTAGATTAATCTGCACTCGATGATTGTCTTGTTGCTACAGTAAATAATACAAATGAACGAATTAATTATGACATAATTTGTTACGTTATATGTTTAACTGGACACTAACGGTGTCATTTCCATTGTTGTTTTCCCGCTGGTGTTGACAGCTACACTATCCTGGCTCCAAACGCCGTTCCAGCCGGCTTCGTGGACGGTAAAGTGGCGTCAGAGAAGGTGTTGGCGGCGTTGAACCTCGGCGACAGCTACCGCATCGGTCACACCAAGGTCTTCTTCAAGGCTGGAGTCCTCGGTCAGCTCGAGGAGATGCGAGAGGAGAAGCTGTCGTCGATATTCGCTAACTTCCAGGCGCGAATCCGCGGCTATCTGATCCGCAAGAACTACACGAAACTGTGTGATCAGAGGTGAGATCAGAAACCTTGTTAACAGATACCTGGTTGGTATTTCGCCATGTTGCTGAGTCGGACACAACTAGAATGGTGGAAGATGCCGTGTAGTTACGAAACGTTTGATGAATAGTTAGTCACTTTGACACAAGACATATGGCAAAAGGAAAAGTAATTCTCATACCCAGTATCGCACTTTACAATAGCTTTGTGCGATAAAATTGATATCTTCCAACAATAGACCGTTTTTACTCACGACTGCCTCCACGGACTGCATCTGGCTGATAAAACAGACCAGACATCCTGTGCTGACTGGCTTTTTGTTTCTTTTTAATCGTATGTTCCACGTCACGTGCAGCACTAGAGTCAGCTTATCGGTGCATTGTATGTACAGTGTATCGTATGAAGAACAGTGGAACAGTTACAGAATTCACTAAAAGTGTCCACAATGTCAAGCTTCAAGTAGCTTATGGCCCCAGACTGTTACATAAATAGCCTCGAATTTCCAGAGACAACTGATCGTAAAAAGCTTTATGACAAAATCTTACACTGACCCTTCCTTCCAGTGCCTCGATAACTCTTCGATTGGGACTGCACGTCCTGTTTTTCTTCATTATTGTAATACTAGCACGGTGCATCCCTAAAAATGAAGACGTTAACGTGCTTTATAGTACATGTATTGAATATTTGCATATTTGTATTCGAACGATCCATCGCTGTTGTTTAAAGTCTGTTTTCTTAAAAATTCATTCGACTGAAAGTTAATACACTGATTGCAGTCTTGCGATGACAGTCTTGCAGTCTTCAGGACTGCCTTCACGGATCTTAACCTGTACTAAATTAAAGGGGCACTGGCTTTGTTTTTTTAGTTTCTGGCTACTTGTGCTAGTAATTGATTTTAGTCGTGTTCTGTAGGCTGAGTGAATTCTGTCTGTTCTGTCTGTCTGTGTGTTTGTGTGTCTGTTTGTCTGTGTTATGGGCCACGCTGCCTGAAATAAATGTTCATTCATTCATTCATTCATTAAGCTGAATACTCAGCTTTCCAGGCCACGTTAAACTCTTCAATCGTATCGTAATAACGAAACCGCAAATAAAGCAAAACTATTAAGTATTACGAATCATTTATTTGAGATTTTCAAAACTTGGGAACTAATACGACAAAAATTATTGTAACGCCGGCCTAAATTGATATTTCTGCAATGAAATAGCAATGTTTGGATGTCGCAGAGTTGCTCTGAGCGTGATCCAGCGCAACATTCGTCGCTGGATGGCGATGCGCAACTGGCAGTGGTGGAAGCTGTACACGCGCGTCAAGCCACTGCTGACACAGGCGCGAGCCGAGGACGAGATGAAGAAGATGGCTGAGGAGTACGAGACCACGAAGAAGGAACTGGAAAAGATGGCGGCAAAGATGAAGGAGTTAGAAGAACAGAACGTGACGCTGCTGCAGCAGAAGAACGACATGTTCGCCCAGCTCCAGGCTGGAGACACGACCGTCGCCGACATGGAGGAGAAGATCGCACTGCTCATTAACCAGAAGGGAGATCAGGACGAAGAGATCAAAGAGCTCGAGTCCAGGCTACAGGATCTTGAGGGTGGCTCTGAGGAACTGATGAGCAAACTCCACAAGAAGGAGGAAGAAAGTGAGGAATTGAAGAAGAACGTCGAGAATCTTGAACTTAATCTGCAGAAGGTTTGATGATCACGTTGTTGTCATCTAACCGAAAACTCACTAAATTTATCCCACTCCAATTTCGTAATTGTATACTCTTAATTAAAATCTACTGTTCTGCTTGTAGAAAAACTGGATTATAGTTGTCTAGTATAATGATGAACATGTTTGTATTGGTTTAACATTCTCAAAAACATCCTAAATGCCTTCATTTGTGAGCATTAAAATAACATAAATCCACTGCAATTGATTGGTTCGTTATCGCTGGTGACTGCAGGCGGAACAGGAGAAGCAGACCAAAGATAACCAGATCAAGACCCTCAACGGCGAGCTGGCCAAGCAAGACGAGAACGTCGCCAAGTTGAGCAAGGACAAGAAGGCGCTGGAAGAGACGATCAAGAAGACTCAGGCGGACCTTGCCGCCGAGGAGGACAAAGTCAACCATCTGAACAAACTCAAACAGAAACTGGAAGCTTCCATCGACGAGGTTTCATCTGCTCACCATCAAAGTTGCATTTTCACTTTATGTAATGTCCTTCTGCATATCAATTAAGCTAGGCCAGTCTTCAAAGAAATTACCGGGTTCGTTTGGTTTCGTTTGGATTTTCCTTGTAGTTACAGTCATCCACAATGTAGGCCTATCAAGATAAAATTCACTGAATGAAAATATACCGTAACATCCAACTTCGAAGATGTATTTCCCATGTGTCAAGTAGATCAATCAACTAATGTAGGACAGTACTCGACCAGGCACTTTACAAGAATCAGGCCTTGTGAAGTCTTGGATTATTATTGTGGAAGTCAATCTCTCACACTCAGTGCGTATGAAGGCCAGTTGACTGAGTGCATTATGACACATTGTACTGTAGTACGTAGTTTGTTCTTTGAACTGCGAGTTAAATGAAGGTCCTTCATAACAGTTTGTGACCGTGAGCACCAAGTACATCGGTAGCATTATCTTGATATTCGGAATTGCATCTGCAACGTTCTTGTCCATCAACAGTTTGACGGAAATGCAGGGAGTTTGAAGGACATGCTCTCTCACTATCTGACCATCTTCGTCGTCCAAGATATGAGCGAGGAAGGCTGCAAACTGTAAAAGAAGCTGACGAAATCGTGGACAGAACCAGCCAGTATCAACAGGCCACATTGTTTGAGAGGACAGCGATCACGCCACTCTCAACTTCAACTTTACAGTAGCATAGCCGGCTACTTGTTTTGAAAGTCACATGTACACACACAGTCAAGTAAGGCTAGGAGTTTAGAAGGAAGTGCTGCTATCTCGCAATCACACTGTGTTGTCTATGTAGATGTTTGCAAGAATGTATACAAACGAACACAGAAAAATACTGAATAAAGCACAATATACAGTGAATAGTGCTTACAGAGAATAATGCTCTTATTATCTCGTCTCCTTACATTTTTCGTGAAATATATGAAGGCCCCTGGTTGTGGAGGCCCCGTGCAAGTGCCCAGTTTGCCAACTGTTAAATCAGGCACTGCTTATACTGGTCCTAAGCTCTGCATAGCATGTCCTCCTAATACAATACAAGCCTCGTCTGTTGAAAATTCTTGGGCGTCTACAACATCACCCGTAACGTTCGTTTTGGCAACTGTCTAACACATCTCGGTGTGAAATGTGTGGCGGCTGCAGATGCAAGACAACTTGGACCGTGAGAAGAAGGTTCGCGCTGATGTTGAGAAAGCCAAGAGGAAGCTGGAACAGGACTTGAGGCAGACACAAGAAGCCGTTGAAGAGTTGGAGAGAGTCAAGAGTGAACTGGAAGACGCCGGACGCAAGTCAGTTGATTTGTGATGAAGTGTATTACAGTGATCATGATGGTGGAGTAAACAATGTTGTATCGGTATTTATTTTTAGTTCCTTCCAGTATTTTATTTTGTTTTCTGCTTACGTGTGGTAGATCTGGTAACTCGTCAGCTTTATAGTTACATTTCATTAGCATATCATTATCATAATGATATTCACCGGCGGAGATGAAGCGACAGAATTTGTTGACTTTTTATGGTTTCAAGCCCCTCACAGCAACGTGCGAAATAACGTCATCTAAGGCCTGAAGAAGATAGAAAAAAATCTTGCTAGCGTACGCCATAACGAACACACAGCACATTATGAGAGTAACTTAAAGTTTGTCGATTGCTATCAGAATATTTTATCTAACGATAGATTTTATAAAGCAAAGCGATTTCAATGTTGGCCGGGAAGCATGGAGCCGGTGTCGACACCGGCGTTGAAAGTAGGCTGAAGTGGGTGCGTTCGTTTTGCGATGCAGGAAGGACGGCGAGATTAGCAACCTCACCGCAAAACTCGAGAGCGAACAGAACCTCGTCGCTCAGCTGCAGAAGAAGATCAAAGAGCTTCAGGTGACGTCACGACCTCATCATGAGTTGTTCTTGATTCTCAGCTCTTGAATACTTTAGCAAAAGAATGACTTGAAAATGACGGTCAGACATCGGGCAATATTGTAATCGCTACAATTGCTGTCATATTAATAATTTGTCACGTTATTACGCATACGCCTTGATATGTGTGGATGCCGCTATACCTACCCACTACCCAGTACAATAGCCTATCAGCAGTCAACGACCAGAGAACCAATTGGATATTATCTCACGAGGTAGAATTCAGAAAAATACCATTTATAGTAGCTTTTATAGTATTAATGAGAATGTTTGTAGTCTAGTTGCACTGATATTTTATGATTATTATTTCTGTATTACTTTCGCCATTTGTTTGACGAATAAACTTTATGTATGTTGATACGTGCACGTTTGTTGCATGGCTTTTATATATAAACTATTTGGTATTTGTCGTCATAAATATTGGTGACAGTTATGTTAATGAAACTCATTGAAACAACAAGCAGCTGACAACTTCCATTGCCTATAATGATCGTCTTTATTATACGGAAAAAAGAATGTCTGTTAATGACTGTCGATCTATTTTACCTGTAACTTTACCTGTATTACACCTGCATGACGGTGTAATTGATGAGTGCCGTTTGCTGCTGATGCAGGCACGCATTGCCGAGCTGGAAGATGAGCTCGAACAGGAACGTGCTGGACGCGTCAAGGTAATGTCCGATTTACCTTTACGTTACGTTACTGCAGCTGATTGAACAGAATTAACAACCACTTTGCCGTGGTTATTAGCCGCTGACAGTGACGTCAATTTCAGTTTACAGTCCAGTGATCGGTGGGTGGAAAAGATTCCTCTGATTTCAGCGATATTTTATGGCTACGGGCAAAATTTATTTGTAGAAACTACGCCGCAGACTTGTTGAATTGTTGGATTGTTGAAGTTATAATAGGAAATCAAACGCAATGCTCTAGATATATTCACAATTCATGTCTTTGTTATTTGTAATATATTCATTAACTAAGATGAAAAAAGTTGCTGTTTATAAGTTTGCATCAGAGACTAAATGTCTGAATTATTGAAAATGTCTTTCATTGTAACTGTATAATAATAACTTTTATACGTCGTCGGAGAAAGTGCTTTTCACTAACCTAAGCAACAGTTCCTGTACAGACGTGTACGTTTTCCTTACATACTTTCGTACTTATGTAGTATTTTAATGGTCATAATGACTGTTGCTGTTACAGGCTGAGAAGAAGGTGAAAGAGTTGCAGAACGAGCTTGATGACCTCAGCCAGCGACTGGACGAAGCTGGCGGCGCCACTCAGGCACAGGTGAGTTGAATTTACTACAGGTGAATTATCACGAACAACAGTGGTGTCAAACACAGGCGAAACATAAGTCGTCATATACACCGCAAGAAAAAATAAAAACCTAACGAACAGTGGGAATAGCATACTAGTAATTTAGTAAAGCCGTGAAATAATCCAGAATACGCAGAGCAAAGCGGTGCGTTGTTTTTCCTGACAAACTGAACGTCGTTAGAGCTACGTGGATCGACTTAATGTATGTTTTTATTCCGAGCTTGCAAACACCAGCGTTTTTGTTCACATAACTGAGTTATCATTTAAGTGCACTTTCTTAACTATTCACCAATTTCTTGGATGATCCATTCTCATATTTTCTCTCATTTTGGAGTAGACAATTTCTTATTATAGCAGACAGAACGTGATTTCCTAGAATGCTGCAAAAAACGCTTATCCCTGTAATGCCACCAAACAGTTAACGTAAACAAACACGACATTTCGTTTCACGCTGTGAGTGAAACTGACGACGCTACGGTGATGCGGCTGCAGATGGACGTGAACAAGAAGCGTGAAGCTGAGCTGCAGAAGCTGCGTCGTGAGCTGGAGGAGGCGAAGGCTCAGGGCGAGGCTCAGGCGGCGGCGATGCGCAAGAAGCAACAGGACTCGGTCAACGAACTCACGGAACAACTCGACCAGATCCAGAAAGCCAAACAAAAGTCAGTTTCAATATAGTCGTGAGTTATAACTGGCGAAAAGGCGCGCATATTCGTCGAATGAAATAGTTAACCCTTTGACGTCCTCTGTTGCCATATGGGTACAGCTATAAAACATCGTGTGCCGGTGCTAGACCGGATTAAGCCGTCACTTGTAATTTTTGGCATCCGGGCACTCTGACGCTCACAGTGTGCGTCAAAAGGTTAACGATGACCCGTTACAGTTATACAGACTTTCAGTGTTTGTGTTGCTGCTGTGTATTTAGTTTCATCCGCAGCGAAGCCGATGGTAATTTGATAGGCTGACTTGCTACTGTGACACTCGTTATCAGGAGATTGAACTTGAGGTGTAATATTGAATTTGATTCCTACTTAAACTTTAAGAACTGAATTTCAGCAGTCTTCAAATTGACCAGCGCATAATTGATAAAGCAGTTGGAGAGTGGCGAAAGAGACTTCAAGCGTGTGTGGCTGCAGGTGGAGGACACTTTGAGCACAATATATAACATTTATCATTTATGATATTTTGTATCGGAATTTTAAGACCCAACTCTTTGAAATACTGCTGTTTTGTTCAGTAAACACTGGTTGTTTTGTTGAGTACA
>Ga0056114_1001362_pt1 | contig 11004 bp, 6 predicted proteins | sample WorMetHERISLAND1_FD_77005 | JGI IMG/M metagenome (GOLD analysis project Ga0056114, IMG submission 77005) | Marine gutless worms symbiont microbial communities from Max Planck institute for Marine Microbiology, Germany - Olavius loisae HERON... ...
TACCAAAATGAATGACCTTGACCTTTGTTTAGAGGTCGTATCAAGGTCACGTGAACCGTTGCGTTACATTTGACGTTGAATATCTCGGAAACCGTTAGAGATAGAGGTTTGGTTCCAAAGGACCACCAATAGGAAATGGCATATGCACTGTTTGTGCATATGCCATATGGGCTATCGAATGGTTACGTGACTGATCGATGACGTCACGTGACCTTGAAAGGTCAAACTTGTGACCCCAATACGCTTAGAGCGCAATATCTCGAAAACTACTTGAGCTAGAGACTTCAAATTTGATACACGGCTTGTATGGGCAATGCCGAGCAGGCGCACAAATAAATTTCCCTGAAAGTGGGCGTGGCCTATCACTTGACCCCCACAATTTTTGGCAGTACGGTCGGCTATCCTAGCGACAGCTTGGCTTCTTGTTAAAACGTTGAATCGCATTGAAATTTTATTTTTAGAGTTTCGCGACAATCGTCACAGTAGCCAGGATGAGATCACCGCAGTTCAATGCAAATTCGGTCTTTCAATTTTTTATTGACTCCACCGCTGCATTGCTATGGTCACTGCGAATAACTATGCAGCCGTTTTTTTTATGTTTGTGACATTTGCAATAAAATATTTGGTAAAAGTATAACTACCGTAGCTACTACTAAACATACGCCATTAAAAGTAAACCAGTTCCAGCGATAACTTCCAGCTACAACTTTTTATGTAGTTTTTCCGCGGAGAAATTTGGCCAAAACTGCAACTTATTCTTGTATCGTGTTTTGTAGTTGTCTGCTGACAACTGCCAGAAACGGACGAGAATGACAACGACGTAAACAGTTGTTAAAAGCATCACGTAGGAATACATTACCACTACTAAGGTCTTTACAGATGTCTTTGATCATCGAGTAATTGTTCCCGACTATTTAACTGCACCATGCTAACCGCGCTTAATGCACTGCTTAATACAATGTATATATAGCAACAGAAGCAAGGCGATGACAAACAGTATGACTCTGTCGTTATCTGGACCGCGACTTAACAGTAAACCTGTTAACAGTCTTTCAGGATTTCTGCCACAATTTCAGCAACAGAGTTGATCCATCTGTACTAAAGCTTTGACGGCAGCTTGTTCTGTCGCTAAACTGCGATGTGCTCACGCTGGTACTTCGATAGCTTTACTGCTGGTGTTGACATAAATTTTCGACTGTGGGTACGTAACAACACGGCAGTTGATGGCCGTTCTACTTGTGGTAAATACTGGTAATGACGTCATTTTCTCATCAGTATCTTAAAATATTAAGAAAACAGGAACTGTGTTCGGTCGCCTGTCTTCGTGTTGCTTGACTAAGTCACAAATCCCTGAGTTAAGTTGAGTAATGTTTGATGTCCCGTGCACTTGACACATTACTCGACATATTTTACAGGCTTTTTACTGAAAAACAATGCATCACTGACCAGCGCTGCTGTGGTTCATACAGTGAGATCGGCGCCGAATACAAAACTCTGACTGACTTACTTACTTACTTGGATAAAAAAATATGCAGACGGCAGATGTTTTTCCATGCACGCCACTGCTGGTGACGATGGTTGTCTGTTACGTTTGCTCGACCACAGCCTTCACATGCATAGGACATGCATTCGCCATATTACGTCGCTGATTTCAGACGCCTGTTGCAAGTGTACCGACAACGTCTTTTAAACCGTTTGAGGCATTATTATAAATATCTCGGGGCATCAGGCTGTCGTCAAAAACTCGGAAGACTTAGAAAATGAGATCAAAAGGTCAGAGGTCAAGATGGACGGGGCGTCTCTTACGTTCTAGTTCAGAGACGGAGCGTATACTCTGTTGTGGAACAAACTGCCGTCGATGCCATCTTAAATCAGCGCGCTCGACGACCGACATCAAACGTCTACTGAAAACCTCCCTGTTTGATTCTGCTGCGTAACGTCGATACTGCATCATAGGCCTATTTACTACGTAACGAGCGCTCGAACGTTTCCTAAAGGACGCATTACAAACGCCGTCTTTCTTACTCGTATTGTACGGCTGTGATACGCACTGCATTCATTCATTCATTGTAAATAACACTGGCGTCAGAAAAAAAGTGCCCACACTGTTACACGGCTCTGTTTTATGGTCATAGGCATGACCCATAGCCCGTAATCCAACACTGTAAGAGAAAAAATAAAACAAAGTTTCCACAAAGATGTAGCGCAGACGTCAAATATGATAAAAGCTTCTCGTCTTTGTATTCTTCCGTTTGTGATGTTCTTCAAGGCTCAGTCTGTTCTTGGCCCTCTACTATTCAACATGTACACCGCTCCCCTCAGCAATCTTATCTCTTCTTTCTCTAAACCATCACCTTCGTGCAGACGATACTCAACTTTTCTTCTCATTTCATCCACACAACTTTGACTCAAGTGTCGCTCATCCCCAGGATGATATGCAAAAGATTTCTTCCTGGATGTCTGCAAAATCTTCTTTCAGTGAGTTCTCATTGGACTCCAAAAGCAACTTTCCAAAATCAACAACTTATCACTAAACACTACTCACTCTACATGCAACCATGGCTTTATTTTTGACGAACATCGTACCTTTTCTGATCAGATCTCACCACTTTCAAAATCCTACTGTTCTTATATCCGTGATCTTTGTTTCATCCGTCCTTACCGTGATTCTGAACCGCCCAGCACCATCGCTACCTCAGTTCATTCCACCCTTGATCACTGTAACTCTCTGTTTTTATTGCAATAAGTCTCAAAATATCGCCTCCGACAGATCCATAACTATCTAGCACGCACTGATAACGGATGTTTAAAGTCGTTACAGGATGTCATGGCATTGTTACTATTAGCTCTAACACATCAGTACTGATATTTCTGTGTTTTCCGTGTGGGCTCGGGAGCATTCTATAGAATACGTTCATATCGTTTCCTGGCCGAGCGTAAGAGGCGACTGAACAAGGTTAGTTTTTTGTTTTGCTGTATTTTGCGTCATTTGCTCTTTTGAGTTGTATTTTGTTTGCGTATTTTTTCTATACTGTTTTGTAAATCAGCGTCAATCAAATGATTGGCTGTATAGACCGCGTCCGAAATGACCTAGATTGTGTCGGGTGGGACATTGAACGCTACTCCAACTTTACGCGTGAAGTGTTCTTTTCACGTTGACAACATGCGGTGAAAAACTGTACTTGCGCTGGTGCGGAAATCAATAGTCGAAGGACAAGCAGTTAGGTGGGCGTCAAGTGGATGTAGGCACGTGATGTCAATTGACTTTGTAGATGACAGCGACGTCGTGCGGTCGACACACGCCTGTTTCAACAGCGTGCTGGAGATCTCGTGCAAGACAACTGACTCCGACAACCGGCTGCTGGCGTTCGACAGTGCCCGCTACGGCCGTAACGACTCGCGCGTCGCCACCCAATGCGACGTACCGTTCTCTTGGAACTGTGACGTCGACGTTCAGTTCCTGTTGAACCGCGCCTGTGCCGGGCGACGCCGCTGTTCGATGGATGTCGGCGTGAAGAGGTTCACCGACCCGTGCGGTTACGCCGAGTTCCTTGTCGTCTCCTACCGCTGCGTCCCAGGTCCATCCATATACACATTTTCCACTCCACAAGCCCGGAGTGTACCGACTGACAGAACTTTCATTAAAGAAAAATTGGTCACGTTTAATTGCTTTAAAAGCATGAAAACCATGTCGCGCATATTCTTTGAAGAAACTATTATTTGATACAAGTCAGCCGACCGACAGCTGCAGAATTGTAGGCCTATTCGCAGGTTAGTTTTTGAAAGAATGTCATTTTTTGATAACGACGACCCCTATTGACATAAAACCCAACAGAAGTCCTGCACATGGTCGTCACGCGTCTGTGTGCAAAATTTCGCCGTCGTACGACGCGGCGTTTAGGAGGAGATAGGCCATGCAGAGAAAATAAACAAACTTTCAATTATTTGGTAGATAGCAGATTTCATGCACATGCGCTGATATTTACACAGTAATACGTATTTTCGCTTAACTTCCTAGAATGTGCTGAAAGTGGGCCGAAATAAGTGACGCCAAAGCCGTGTTTTGCACACAGGTGTCGAAGTGGCAAATAATTGTCCGGCGTCTAACAGTCCGGTGCTGTATGATCACGGCTACATATCGAGTCCCAACTACCCGGAGAAGTACTTCCGCGGCGCCGACTGTCGCTGGACGGTGGCCGTGCGTCGCTGGCAAACAATCCGTGTCACACTCTTCGACTTTGAGTTGGACGTCAAGCGAGCAGGTTCCGTAACCAACTGGCATTTTTCGCTGCCAAATAAGTCACCGTTAGCATATTTTTAGTGGCTTGACTGTAGAAATTTGAGCAATTATTTTTCATGTTATTTTTTGCATAGGCAGTGAAAATTATTTAGCAGTTTCGCGCACTTTTGCTGTAATTCGACTTTATTTCATCATTGTTCGTTTTACCGCAATTTTTCATCACTATTTCCAAGACCACACTTGTGGATGATATATTCTGTACAGACCCTCGCGACAACCCGTACAAATCATTTGCTTACTCGCTGCGCTTAACAAGTATTCTGGACTTTTTCTAAACCATTAGACAGCGAAGTTCTTGTAATGTAATGTAATGTAGAAAAAAGATTTTGTATCGCGCCGATAATGTCATAACATTAAGTGGCAAGTAAAAGTTGGCAACTATGCATGCCGGTGTCGGCAGGTCTCTGTCACGACTACCTGAAAGTGTCGGCGTCGCAGACGACGACAACCTGCTTCGGCGAGTGTGGCGCTACCGGCAAACAGGTCATCAGTGTCCAGTCTAGCACTGCCGACATCAACTTTGTCGCCGCCGAGACCAGCTCCACGCAACGAGGCTTCTTCCTCTACTATGAAGGTAACGAACTGTGCGCTCTTTGCACAATTCTGTTTATAATACACACACCGACAGTTGTTTTAACCAATGGTTATTGGTCTTTGATATGCTGCGGTAATGTACTGATCTTCTGATAGCTTTTCACTTTCAGTGTTTCTATTTGTTGCTGTATATGTAATGTGTTTGCTACTGTTCTACAGCTGTAGGTCCTGGATGTCCAGACCTGCCTGAGCTGAAGCATGGCTGGACTGTCTACCACGTGGACGGCGATCAGCTAGTTGCCAACGCCACGTGCAACGCCGGCTTCCGGTTCACGGACAGCGAACAAGTCGACCGGTCGTTTCGAACGGTCATCTGTACGGGGTACTTCTGGAACGGACCTCTGCCGCAGTGCCAGCGTTAGTTTGACCCTACTGTCTCTAATCTTTGTCCTCACACACCTGATACCTGAAACATTACATCTATTTCGAATCATGTACTTCAGTGCTGCACCGTTTTAGAGATGGTTGCACTTGTCTGTTACAAAGGAGCTACGTGACTTCATATGACCTTGACGTGTTCTGAATGTAACGTGACATTGTACGTCATACGATAGGAATTGCTGTCGATCGTTCTAGAATGGTTCAGTACGCGCCAGATGCAGTTTATTTGTAGATTTGGCAATCGACAGCTTTAGAATAGCTGAAATAATACCTTGAGAGGTCATCCAAAATTATCGGTGACCATGTTGTTCGGTAGAATTCTATGCCAGTGATTTGTTGTGAGAAAACTAGAATGATGGGCAGTGAAAAAATGTTTAGTTGTTGTTGATGCTGGAACGTCACGGACGGACAGACGGACCGAATTGCCACGCACATTAGATTCGCACGTTGCATTCATGAATCATGATTGGATGCGAACGCGCGATAAAAAACATTACATACTCCCAATAAGTGACATATTTCCGAAACGATTAAGGTTAGTGAGATATTTATAACAGAATGCAAATAGGAAGAATATGGCCTATTGAATAGCAATAATGACGATGATAAATGAACTTGATATCCGCTAAAGCGCTAAAACATTTGATCCGCTAAAACATCGTTTTGGCGGCTCGAGTGAAAACATAGGCCCTAAGACCAGATATCAGGGGGGAACTGCAGGATCAACGTCCGAAGATGATTAACCTGCGCAATTTGCAGGAATTATGAACCCATCGTGTTCTGCTAATACTCAGTCGTGGAAATGTGTGTGACTGTGAACTGTATTTCCTGTACGATGTTAACTATGAAAGAGTATGGCAGTAAATCTTACTGCCCTGTAGGCTAAATCTATAGAGTAGGCTATACAAGTAGGCCATAGATGTAATAAACGTTCCATAAAATATAAAAAAACGTTTATAAACGTTCAATAAAACGTTACAGTATGTCTAATTTGTTCAACCTATTGCCTAAGGCTAATGCCTATTGCTGTAGATGCAGAATAGCTGGAACTAGATAAATAGAGAGAGAACTTTATTCAACTTGTCGTAATTCATGACTTCATGTACTGACTCCGCCTATACCGCGTGACGTCACGGTAGCCTATGTGGCTAAGCATTGCCTAATGTAATATGCTCTGTACGCAGTGGGTACAGAGCTGCTCGGCATCCAGCCACTTTCATAACGAAATCTAGGCCTGTTAGTTCCTGTTGTTTCAAAAGTTCTGCTCGAAATTCTTGATGGAATTTTCAATGAACGTTTTTAAATAAAAAAACGTTGACAAAATAAAAAACGTTAAAAACGTAAAAACTTGCTAGTTTAGGCCCTACGGTAGATATAACGAGCCAGATAGATAACTGCGATGGTGTCACATGGAATCCATGAAGATTTCATGATTATTGCGGTGACGTATGCAGTCCAAGCAGACGCACATTAGTTAGGAATGTCACGGACAGATTGCAGGCTGACAAGTCGTCCAGGATACAAACCATAGACTGAATAACAGCAAATGACTGGCGTGGCAGGAGTGCTGGTCAACGAGCGACCACGCGAACAATATTGAATTGTTGAGTTGTTACTGCAGCTGCTGGCGTCGCGTCGACAACGGTGACTATGACAACCATTGTACAACACCATCAGTACCAGCTGACTTTATCACGGACGCAAGTCGCGCCCACGCTGCACCGTTCCACCCACCAACAGACGCCGGCGTCTTTGTCGTTTTCATATTTCGGTGAGGCGTCCATATTTCTTCGTTTGTGATTCGGCGCAACTGAGCATATGTTTCGGAGAGTTCCTATACTATTGAGTCAAGAACACTTTTACTATATGCTGTGCTTAGGCTTACTGGTTAATTAAGCGTTTTAATTCAAAATTTATTTTTAAGCTTAAAAGGCGTACACTTTCCCATTATGTGTGGAGATGTGCAAAACGCAAGTTTTAAAATTGAACCAATGTGGGCGTCCAACTGAATTCACATAACCTAGCCTTACGTAGTAATCATGCGGTGTCTCCGGCTGCAGAATGCAGCGACTGGTGATACTTTCCATCAGAATTCGCGGAAACTCATCAGAGAGCATCATTACGTGGTCAGGTGATCAATCCATTGTCTGACACTTGACACAGAGATGGACGTGGGTCCAATTTGCCATATTCAATCCAATCTAGTTCATGATGATAACGTGCATACTGACCCACATCCAATCTAGTCCGAATGCTTGATCGCAGACATTTGCTTAAAAATATAGCATTTTATTAACTGACGTGCAGTCACAGCACCAACGTTACAAACATTAGGCCTACCTGAACATTTAAAATATGTCAAAGATGTAATTAAAAGTGGAAAACGTCATTAAAACTAAGTACAAGATACAGCACTAGTTCTGTGATTAGTTCGTTGAGCGACTGGGTTGCTGTAGGCCTACCTGTATTGAACAAACGATTTTGACTCAGCAGTGACTCAGTACCACGGCATGCTAATCTACAGTTAACAGTGTAAACTACGAAAACTATTCCAGTTCCAGCGTCTGGCCCTGAGTGAGTCCCTCTCTCGGGATTTCGATCGTCTCAATTTTTGGAAGCCGATAGTTGTGACCTGGCATCAGTCACCGTTCTGTCACGTTCGAACTCGCAACAATGGCAAGCACATGACGAACAACAGTGTTGGCGGTGGTGTGGGATACTGGCTGCTGGCCTGTTGTTTCCAGAACTGCAGAGCTGTGACACTTGATGCTCGAAATGCGTTGTAGGTCGAACGTTCATCCTCTGTTGAAATGCTGACAGGTGTTGCTGCACTCGTTGGTCCAATGCAATCCAATCCAATCCGTGGATGAATCCAATCCATGACCAACTCTGGCCTGTCAACAATATTATGACGCTAGACCACGCGCAGTGCTAGGCCGGCCGGCGCAGCGCCAGTATCGACGCGGAGAGCCGGTAATGCTTGCATCTTTAAAATTTTTTCCGCTGGAATCATCCGACACAAGAGTTATGCAGAAAGTTTAATTTGCGTCGGTCGACATCGGGAGCGTGCGACTGTAGCTGAGGTCGAGAAGACAGTTAATTAATACGACTGCTAATGCAGTGCGTGTATGCGCTTGGTCGGATGACAGGCAATCGCATCACGATCACTGGCATCGCGTTAATTGAACGGAAGTAGACGGACTCGTATAACAACAATTATATCAGTTTACCAGCAACTGATCTGACGACTGACACAGGTGCGAATGTAGTCAGAACTGAACAGAGCAGGTACCGACGACAAGCAAACACAGGGCAGAAATTAAGTTGTGCATGATTAGTCACTGACAAATCTCCGGTGTTTAGTCAGGTCCGCCAAGTCAACTCAGATAATCTTTGTAGTCCGCGCAAACGTGTATGTAGGCCCACATTAAACACAAAATCAAGCATTAAAGTGATACTATACACGCGACAGATGAAAGACAGTATGTACTTCACGAACTAGACGATTCAGACAAAATTACAAAATGATGACAAGAACGCTAGCTATCGACGATGCAGTCGATTTTGAGGTAAATTAGTGGTTAAAATATTGAAATTCCTACCTGATACGGTGATACCGCTGCGAAGATAAATCAGCAGTCGTATTGATATACTATTCGTCTAGCGGTGAGTCGGTGAAATGTCGAATTTTACCGCGCGAAGCACTTATGCGTAGCGCGGTATTGCTATAAGAATGTCGACAGTTCGTTCGACATTGGTGGATTGTGGTCACATAGATAGTCGGAAGGTATGTATTACTTAGGCTAAGGTAATTTGAAGGCAATTTCACGAATTAATACAGTGATCCTTTCTCTACTGGGACATCCTAACATCGTCCGATAATTCGAAGGTAACTTTGTCAAATATGGGACGAACTAGGGTGGGGTAGGTAAAAACCACGTTTTTTGCTTGTAAACCAGGATAATATGGCTACTAGAAAGTGAAAGAATATTCATAATATGTTTAGTTGAATTGATACAATACCGTTGTTATGTAATTTTTATAAAGCCAGTCGCACATGGTGAAATAAAACTGAAATAAAACACTGAAACTGTTTTAGCCGCATTAGCATATTTTTCAACACGTGTATAAATATGTTAATAAGGCTGAAACAATCCTAAAACTGTTTCAGTGTTTTAATTCAGCCTTATTTCACCACGTGCGAACGTCTGAAATAAAACTGCAGTTATGCTGCCGGTGATCGGCTGAAACGAAATAGGTGACCGTCGGCAGTTTTGTTTTTATTTCAGTTTTATTTCACCATCCATGTGCGACGGGCTGTACAGTAGCTTACGGTATGTCAAAACATAAACAGTTTGTGAAACGTCATCATTCCCGTGTCGGCAATATGCATATACCTGGTAAAGCTGTTTTAATTAAGCGGCAGCTTCTGTGTTCATAAATATCGCTGAATAAGTATGTAAGCAAGCGAATAATATCTGGGATTGTTTGGAATTTGCAATTTTTGTTATTGTAATTATTGTAAGGTATCGCCGCCGGCTTCGCTGGTCTGTTCTTTCTATTGGCCGTGCTACTAGTGTTCGCATCCTACTGCTACAGACGGTGAGATCACTTCACTTCATCTTTCTCGTCGTTCTACTAATGCTGTGTCGCATACTTGTGATGACTTGGCTTAGCGGGTAACGCGTTGGTCTTGATCAATGTCGGGCCCTTTTTGTACTGAGATGGGTGGCGGGCGGATGAATCGTCTCGGTATGTAGCCATCTACCTAAGTCGACTCAGCCTTCTGCCCTCCATGAGACTTTTATAGGAGTATTAGCCTTCGGGCTGAGTAACAGTAATAAATGTCTGCACACTCCGTATCGATCGAATTTTACAGTGGCATCACGCGGTTCCCTGCGACAGCACGGCTTTCTTGGCTGAAGAGTTATGGGAGGGTAGGAATGTAAAACCGTGCAATTATATAGCTAAAGTTGAATTTTCTGTTCGCTTATAATTCTTCAGATACTTTACCGGATGAAGTAACTTTAATCAAACTTTCGGATCCAATTCCAATCACCTGGATTCACTGCCTTCGCTTCGCGCGGTGTTCTTTGCACTAGCAAAGCTTTCTTGTTTAGTACAAGTCACTGTTCGATATAATTCAAAAGAGAAGATTTAAGCCCGGGTGTCGTGTGAGCTGGTTTAGTCGTCGAGTGTATGGCGAACGTACAGTTTGAGATGAAGATGCAGGATGTGGATTTGTTGAACAGAGGGAATTGTGTGTCGTGTCAAGCGTTCAGATGTGTTAGGACCTCGTCAGATGTGTCGACTGTAGCGAGCGAGGTGAGCTGATAATGAGCGGCTTGACAGCCAGCCAGCGAGCTATTCTCGCATGACACAGCGTCCGTCGCTTGATATCTCTCTCAATGACGCGCCTAAGCCGATTGACCGATAATCGATCATCACGTCGGTCGTGATGGGTGGTCGGCGTTCGGTGGGATGGTCGTCGAGCCGTTGATCTCGCCTGTCCATGTCGTCGCTCGCTGAACACATGCAAATGCGACGTACGCGGGATTGGGTCGCCCGTCAGGGCTGCCGTCGCGTCCCGCAGTCTTGAAGCTCGTGTTCCTGCGATCAATGACACAGACACAAATCGTCTCTCATCAAAATTCGACAACGGCGCTATCTCCACTGCGGTCCAGCCCTGTACACAGTCGGAGCTGGACACGTAACGAGTCCATTCGCGA
>Ga0056114_1001363_pt1 | contig 11003 bp, 5 predicted proteins | sample WorMetHERISLAND1_FD_77005 | JGI IMG/M metagenome (GOLD analysis project Ga0056114, IMG submission 77005) | Marine gutless worms symbiont microbial communities from Max Planck institute for Marine Microbiology, Germany - Olavius loisae HERON... ...
CTGCCCGTTGGTACCTTGGCCACGTCAACAGGACATAATTGATAGCTCTGCTGTCGATACGCAAAAACACCAGGTCATAGATATCTGCACCGGGACGACCCGCCTACCATTCTCATAACAATACGACCTTTAAACGAAGGTCAAGGTCATTCGTTTTGGTGCCAATCGATTTCTCATATACCAGTTCCTATATAGGCCATAGCCTATCAATAGTAACTTTTGCTCTAGGACGCACCGTTTAGCCACGATACATAACGTCACAGACGACAGACAACGACAGACGACAGACGGACGCAACACTGTACCAATAGCGCGACCGTTAGTACGGTCGGCTAATAAAACAACAATTTGTAAGGCGCTGTAACATGTCAGTAGACATTACAAGGGCGCCGACCTTATGTCAACCATTGTGTCACTTTCGCCATTGAATAGGCCTATCTCGGAAACCGTTAGAGATAACGGCTCGGTTCTAAAGGACCACCAATAGGAAATTGCCTACGGGAAATCAATGGTCACTAGGCTTAGAGCAAGAGCCCCAAACGCCCTAGCCACAAATACTAGTACATAACGTCACAGATGCCGGCGACAGACAGCGGACGCATTAGCATAAGCGCGACCCGAAGATCTTACACGTGACCTGGAAACGCAGCACGTACGGCAGCAGTAGTTGACATTATAAGATATTTGTTTTAACTTCTACACTTCAGTGCATTTTATTGCTTTAATATATTTTTTATGCCAGATTTATCTCGGTTAGCACACACACTCACACAGTCGGACTACTCGTAGTAAACGAGCTTAGCTAAAGCGTCACGCGATAAAAATCTGTGGATGATGCGAAGGTCGGTGGGTGGTAGTCACGTGACCGGTAGGCGTGTCACTCACTGTCATGGTTGGTTTGTTGACGATGGGGATTATTTTGTAGATGTAAATGATCTTAAATGCCGTCTGTGCACGAACATTGGCATCTTGCTTCAGCATTCTGAACAATAACGTGCGTGTGCGGGTCGTGAAAGCAAGGTAGTACCCCGGCGCTTCTGCCTGCTGTGCGTATGTATGTGTGTCGGCTTGCCTGTGATGTGGGCTGTTTGCGTGCAATCGATAATGCAAAGTGATTGCGATACTTTCCGTGCTTGTGCATGATAATATAAAAGCCAGAAATATTGGTGTATACTATTCTGCAGCCGGCCGGCCGGCTTTGCCGCAGCTGCAAATTTCCCGACCTCACACTATAGGGCCTAATGCAGCCTGCTGTGGATCTACTAAAATGCAGCCGGTCACTAGTTGGATACTTGTGTAAGGGATGCAAAACCAAGCACATCGTTTGTGATAACTACATGTTTACTACTGTAACTTCAGCCTGTTCTTGTTCAGATCAGCATCTTCCTCCAATTTTCTCTCCTCAGCTACAGTCTAGATTCGGTGAGCGTTCCTTCTTAAACGCTAGGCCTTCAGCGAGGAACAAGCCGTCAAAGCAAAGCTCAATATTTTAGTCTTGCATTTAGTGTATATTAATGGTTTTATTTTATCTACTGTCTACATCTTATTTACGTGACTATTGGAGTGCACCTAGTGTCCAGTCCGTAATAGACGCACTACAAATGTACGATATGATGACAATGATATGAGCATGCCATCATATGTCCTCTGCCTGTCAAGAGTTCCGCTCTCGACCCGATACCAACGTCCATCCAACATGAGGTGGTCAACGTCACACCAATGGTCCGTGACACATTAAAAACCCCCCAGAAATTCCAACTAGTTAAATGGTATTTTCAAGGAGAAATCGTTACTATCCTGGATGTTTTAAATGGAAACTGAAAGTAGTTGTAGTGATTTCAGTTGTAACTGTTTGTGTGTTGCTGTTCATGATGATTTGTCGTCTTGTTTGTGGTGTCATTCATAGTGACTGCAAGCCATGCCTGCCGTCAAGGGAGATGGAATGCGCGGTCTCGCGGTCTTCATCTCAGACATCAGAAACTGTGCGTTAATTGGCTGCCTTAGCTGCATTGTAGATACTTTGGGACCAACGCGAGGACTGTAAATCTTATTTTCGTGAATAATTAGACTATACACTGACTTGCTCAGTGCATTGGGAACGTTGTCAGAACGTGTCACATGCTTGTCAGGTTGCTAACTGATACTGCAGTGCAAATAACATGTTCATTCTATATGGATTGTTTTGATTTGCTAGTTCACTGGTCCAGCGTCCAGTAAAAGAAATATTATTAGTACGTGCTTGAAGTTCTGCTTTGTAAGCCCATGGTTCCTACGGTCAGGAAAAGTCATGGAAAGTCAGGGAAAATGGAGAGAGTCGGGGAAAAGTCAGGGAACTTTAAAAGTACCACATTGCAAAAATCAAAATTTATTCAAAATAATAAAAACGACCTAAACTTTACTAGTTATTAAATTAATCATTTATATTAGGCAAAAATTTACTGCCTGCCATCTATACGTCATTATGGTCCAAAACTGTTTGGTACCAATGCACTATATCTTACAGTGTAACATACTTCTGTTATAGACATATGCACCTGCTATTGGTTTATTTGGTGTCGTGCGTAAAGAAATTAGTCGGAGAAAATCATTCATTTTGTCTGGAAAAGTCATGGAAAAGTGAGGGAAAATGAATTATGTAAAGTAATAGGAACCATGTAAGCCACATTTCTACCCATTGCCAGAACAAAAGAGTTTGTTAAATTTTTGTGGTGGTTTGTTGCTAATATTATTTATCAATCCCCGCCTGCACACATCTGTTGTTAACTTTGAAGCTAAACCTGCGATTGGCTGTTAGTTAGTCGTGATGCAGCAGTCTTGCTAGGGACCCGTGAGAGACGATAAACAGTTTGTTATGTTATTAATTGTACTGAAGCTGACCTACAGGTGTGATGTCACGTGCTGTGTGTGCAGGTAAGAGCAGGGAGGCCGAGGAGAAGCGCATCAATAAGGAGTTGGCTAACATAAGATCTAAATTCAAAGGTTTGTCAGTGCCATGTGACGGCGATTGAATAATGTATTCTGAAACACTGACAGGTGCCAACCTAGTAGTCTGCTGTATGTCGTTGAACAGCAAATTAGATAATGACTAGGTAGTGAGGTTGAGAAGTGTGTGAACTTGAAGCAGTCTGGACTCCTGTATAGGCAGAGTGTGTATGGGGGTACCACGGCGGCAGCCCCACTGCCGTTCAGGCCTAGCGACCCTGCCCTCTGTGGGAGCCATCCCCTAGTCACCCCATATTAGTGTAGTCTAGGGGATTTGCTGTGTTTTGTGTTTATTGTTTGATTATTATATGTGTGATTTTTTGATGTGCACTGTATGTACCTTCAGTACTTAGATACTGTTGGTTGGGTCTTTTGACCTGTAAAACCATCTCCCATATAACCTATACTGTGTTGGCGGGGACGTAAAACACTGCACAATCCAATCCGTGTGGGTGGATTCAGAAAGACATCAGTTGGCAATAGATGCCTTGCAAGCATTGATAGTAGGAAATTCCATTTCTGGAAATGCACTAGAAATGCTGGCTCGAAAGTTGTTAAATGAGCATGGGGAGAATGTCAGCTTCTGGTTATTTGTCACCTTTCCTGCTTCCTTTCTGGTTGGCACATGCAGCTGAGGCCCAGTGCATGTCCTAATAGGCAGACATTCCCGCTGTGTGCCACAACTGAACTGCTAGCCTGGAGTATATATGTGTGTGAGTGACAGCTGGAGGCTTATGGTTTAGCAGCAAAAGAGATGAGCAGGCGTCTAGGTAAGGAAGGAGGGTGTGTGTGGGTTGAGAGGGAGGGTAATGGTTAAATAGAGATAATTGATAGGCATCGCACTGTGTATGTATTTTCTGCTCGGCCTAATGCATTGATTCTTTTGATTCAGAGCCGACCACTCCATGATGGGATGTTTAGAGTACAAACAGCACACACACACCACTAGCCTTCAGTGGCAGCAGAGTTGGATGGGGAAATGTTAACCATGTTCACTCTGTTATCAATATCAGAGACTACTGCCAAGTGGCATGTGCTGTACAGCAGTGGCCACAGTGTAAAATTTAATATGAAAAAAATTCTATTTGTAGTAGATGAGTAAATGTAACAAATAATTCTAAGAGAGTAAACTGAATGAAGGCACCAGTGAGAATTTGCCTTCTTGTTGTTAGAAGACAACCGGTTGTTTAATTGTTGCTTTGCTTTACTTTTTTTTCTCTGTTTGTTAATATATTCATTTAATTTACTTATCCACTGTGGTGATGGCAAATGGTCTCCTAAGTAGTCTTGACACTAGCTGCTGAAGCAGCATTGGTTGAATAGTTGCTATGTTATTTTCCGCATTGTCGTCTAGGTGACAAAACTCTGGATGGTTATCAGAAGAAGAAATATGTCTGCAAACTGCTGTTCATTTTCCTGCTCGGCCACGACATTGACTTTGGCCACATGGAGGCCGTTAATCTGCTCAGCTCAAATAAATACACCGAAAAGCAGATTGTAAGTTTACAGCATTTAGCTAGAGATACAGGTTTATGTTGGTTTAGTCATGTTGTCTTTACATTGAAATAAACAGCTGTGTGTTATAGCATATGTCATTTAGCTGACTGTGATGATAGCTGTGTGTGTGCTGAGCAGTGCTGTGACAGTCTTATATTCAAAATTGAAAATTGCAATTTTTCGTCAGAATCAGCCAAGATCGGAATTGTGATGTTTGCTAACTCACTGTTACGATTTATTTCTGAAGCAGTTACTGGATTAAATAACTTCACTCCGTTGTTGTTATTAGTGTTGTTATGCATGTTGGTGGAAGGTGTAGGCCTACGTTATTCCACTCAATAAATAAGTAAACTGACTGATAGGCTACTGCATAAGAAAATGATCGCTCAGTAGTACTTTGGCAGGCAATACTGGAACAAGAATCAAATCAGAATTTCCGTTAATATCAAATCAAAATCGATTGGCTAAAAGCCTGTACTGTCACAGTGCTTGTGCTGAGTACAGCGATGGTCTTCAAGCCTGTGTGTGGTCATTGTGATTGACAGGGCTACCTGTTTATATCAGTGCTCGTTGCTGGGAGCAGTGAACTAATGAGGCTGGTCATCCAGTCAATCCGCAATGACCTGGCAAGCCGCAACCCGGTCCACATTACGCTGGCGATGCAGTGCATTGCAAACATTGGCAACCGTGAGATGGCCGACGCCTTCGGACGTGACATTCCAAAGATGCTGGTTTCTGGGTAATTCTCGCCTGTTTGATGGTGTTTACATGGTATACTGCGGAATGACCTTGTTGCAGCAACAGATTGTGGCCTGAATTTGGTTTTACATATATATAATGTGGCAGCTTTTGCTGGTTTTTGGTTTTCAGTCTTTAACCCTTTGATGCCCACTGTTACCAGTACAGGTATAAAAGCATCCTGTGCCAGACTGGGTTAACCTCATGGTTTAGCTGTCGTTTGTAATTTCTGACATCCGGGCACTGTGACACTCAGCTCTGAGTGTCAGTGTGCCGAGATGTCAAAAATTACATATGACGTCTTAACCCGGTCTGGCACAGGAAGGTTTATAGCTGTACCCATGTGGCAGCAGTAGGCATCAAAGGTTAAACTGCCGTAAACAGTCTGCATTGCTTTGAAGGGCTTTGGTAAAAAAAATAATTAATTTTTCTTACGTGGACGTAAGTTGATTAGATACCGTATACAAATTCACCATCAGATTTAAAGCGTTTAAAAAATTTGTTATGGTCAAGTATTAAGTTCAGAAATTGAAGACAGAGTTAGTGCTTTTATGCTGAAAAGACAGTTGTATGAATTAAGCTGAACTAGTTTGTGAGAATTCCACGTGATGAAATCTCTGCATTCGTTTATCAACTGCTTTTTAATATTTTCTTTCACATGTTCAACAGTAAATGATGGTGCCTTGTTGTGAAGTGAAGTGCGGTGTTGACAGTGACTCGCTGGACCCAGTCAAACAGAGTGCTGCTCTCTGCCTTCTACGACTGATACGCAATGCGCCTGACTCGGTATCCATGTCCGAGTGGTCATCACGAGTCATTCATCTTCTCAACGACCAACACATGGTCTGTACACGAGACATTACATTGCTGTCGTACTGTACTGTGTCTGTGTGAACTACAATTAGTCGTGATAACAGTGGTGTTATATAGTGTATTGTCTCAGGTTTGCTTGAGAGATGTCTCACAGATGAATCATAATGTTGATGGTGGTAACGTTTCCAATATGACTGAAGAAAGATGTATTAAAATGTGTCACTGAAAGTCTATTAAAAGGAGTCTGTCGTGCGTGTGCACTCTGCATCCATGTTCTAAGCAACAAAGGGTTTAAATCAGGTTGTCTGCACGTGACTTAATGGTACGTATTCTAATCAAGTAGAACTTACGAGACGGACTACCAAGCAACCGCACCTTTCAGTCCAAGCACGGTGTTTCTCCATGTTTAGCCACGCTGTGCAAATGCCTGACGAAACATATGCCAAGAAGATCTTAACAGCTTCCCTTTGGAGAACTGGAGGAGACCACCAGGACGCTGTGGTACTACGTGGATGAAGACTATCCAGCAAGACCTGAAATTCAACAATATCCATGAATGAAGCAATTGACGTGGCTCAGAATCGTCCACTCTGGAGACAGATGTCTATGTTTGATGCTATGCACTTCTAGTGGTGCTTGCCAGAAATGATGATGCTGAGTACATCGACAAAAATGTTTTAGGTCACAGCACACAGGTCACAGCTGGGAGTCAGCAGCTTGTTTTTATCACTGATGCACTACATGTGAGACATCATTGATTGTTTCCTGGCAGTTTTATCAGTGTTACTTCTCATTGAAGGCATATGAAACAGTGACATCTGTTGTGCAGGGAGTGGTCACAGCAGCAATCAGCCTTCTCGAAACTCTAGCACAGAAAAGTCCGGATGAGTACAAAGGCTGTGTACCACTGGCCGTATCCCGCCTGAGTCGGGTAATACTCTCATGTTCTCACACTGCTTTCTTGTTGTGGCTTGTAGCTATAACTGCCAGTAGATGATAACACTGTTCTTTCACAGTTGTCTGTATTTAATAGGTTCCTCTTGTCAGTCGCAGTATCGACATTATCAGGAGATAAAAGAGCAAAATGACTGGCTAGATCACGTCGATGTTGTAAGTTGTATACATAAGAAATTACCGGAAAACAACTTCTAACGAGTTCTATGTAACCACAGTGTTTAATAGCTGACAGTGATTGGTTGCTTCCTTGATTTAATTTCTATGTTTGTGAACTTCTGGTTTCTCTGGTGGTGGCATGTTACTATGATATTAACCCCCTACCGTAGTAGTTAGCTAATAGAGCATCTCGCCGTGTGGCTGAATGGCACACAGGCTGTTGGCTTCAGCAGGTGTCTGTGGGCTGAGGCCTTGGCAACTGGAAATAATGCTGCATGGTAGGCCTGAATCATTGGACAGTTTCTTTTCATACTTTCGGTGTGTATGTGCGTTATGACCGAAGGACGGTGGCACATTGAAATATATGATGTTTTATACTCAGTCTTCTCTGCTATGTCATTGCAGTTGTATCGTCTACCGTGTGGAGTCGATGACTGTTTTGTTAACAAAAGGTTGATGTGTCGCATGTACAGATAGTGACATCGTCGTACACAGATCTGCAGGACTATACCTATTACTTTGTACCAGCGCCGTGGCTTGCTGTGAAGCTGATTCACCTCATGCAGAACTATCCCCCGTCAGGTAGTGAGGCACTAATGATGTCTTTGATATCCATCAATACTTGCTCATTGTTATATTCTCAGTGATTTTTAAAATTTTTTTCCCACTGATTTCTTTGTTAATCTGTGCAGAAGACTTCTTCCATGTACAGCTGTTGTAGTGGGGTGTGAAAACATTTTACTATGGCGTTAACCCTCTGTGTTGTAGACTAACCTGATCACCCTTTAACTGTTCGGTACATGTTAACTCTCTCTCTCTCTCAAGAGTGTTGTAGAATAAGTTCACCTCATTTCCTGGCCGAGTGTCGTGAAAGGTGGCTAAACCAGGGAGTTTTTGTTTTACGTTGTTTGCTTGTTCTGGGTTGTGTTTAGTTTGTGTATTGTCTGTAGTTTTTAATTCGTCTTCTGTCCTGTATTTTCGAGCGTGAACCAACGTGAATGGCTCTGTATAGCCTAATTGTGCTGATGTGCCAGTAAGAATCTGTCACATCATATTGTATCATAATCGAAGTTCCATCATGAAGGTAATGTGTTATTGTTACATTGGGTTACTTCACTTTTTGGCTGAGTCTGTGGCTTTTGGCTGAGACCAAACACTAATCTGAGCGCTCAACTTTGGTCTAAGTCCAGATCGAAGATTAACTCAGCAGAACTGTTACTAAAAATAGGGCTGTTCGCGAATGACGTCATAAAGAGGTCAAATTCGGACAAACAATAGTGTAATTTTTACCGCGCTGCTGAGCCAAAGGCTCAGATCAGGCTGGCTGAGCCATAAGTTCGGACTGAGCCGTGGCTGAGACCAAATGAAAAATTTGACTCCACTTTTTGGCTCATCTCCGGCTTAACCTGGTTTTAGGCTCAGCCAAAAAGCTCGGCCACGAACTCAGCCAAAAAGTAAAGTGACCCATTGTCATATTGACTCATGTGGCAAATGTTTCAGATGACCCCACTGTGCGGTCAAGGCTGACCGAGTGTATTGAGACGATACTGAGCAAGTCACAGGAGCCTCCAAAGTCTAAGAAGGTGCAGCATTCGAACGCTAAGAATGCAATTCTGTTTGAAGCAATCAATCTGGTGATCCACATGGACTGTGACCCTAACCTACTGGTCCGAGCATGCAACCAGCTGGGACAGTTTCTTCAGCATCGTGAGACAAATCTTCGGTATGAACTGGCTCTTATGACACTTTCTTGTTGATGCATGTAGTGTAGCATAGTGAGGTAATTATTATTGTTATTTTGAATGTCATTTGTATGGTGTAAATTCAAATAGGTGCGGCAAATGCACCACATCGACTGATACAGGCGTTGTAGTGATATCGTCAGAAATGTTTTCAGTCGTTTACGAAACACACAGTGACATGTCTATAGTCGTAATACAGCTGGCAAACTGTTCCAGACGGTCGGACCACTGACAGCGAAACTGTGGTTGAATGACTGGGACATGTGGATGTGCAAGGTGAGAGTTTTGCGGGTACAGATCTCCGTCCTACCAGTCTCTCATATTGAGACCTCCTCCGGTCGTTGTGATTTTGTCCTGTGTAGATACCTGGCTCTTGAAAGCATGTGTCTGCTCGCGGCGTCTGAGTTCTCTCACGATGCTGTGAAGAAACACCAGGACACTGTCATTGCAGCTCTGAAGGTGAGTGAGATTAGCTCTGTCACCTTCTAGCAGTAGTGTCGTTATTTTGTTCTCTCTGGTATTGCTGTGCATGCTGTACAAATAAATATGGCTGTGTCTGGTATATGAACAAGCTCCAGAATGCTACGCAGTACAGTATGATATAGTCACTTAGTGTACAGTAGTTATATGTCCACAGCTGGTAGAGTAGAGTGTCCTGTCAGATGACAGGAATGGAATCCATCGTCTATGACTTTGCTGTAGAAATGCTTTGGGTTTGTTTGCCGTTGAACAAGCAACCTGTCCTCACCTGGACAACCGTAGAAAACAAGATCAGAACCATGCCAAGCTGTTGCTATGGAAGCCATTTTTAATGCAAACGTAAATCTGTCATTGCTTACAGACTGACAGATAACAGATGGAATTGCAGTGACAGTAGGATAGCCAAGATGAGCAAGGTTCAACGTCCCACTCGACACAGTTTAGGTCATTTCGGAGACGATATTTTCACATGTCTGATGACCCAACCAACAGTGTCAAAGCACTGAAGGAGGATAACAATCAATACAAAAACACAGTAAACACGTACAAAAAACACCTAGAAAATCCCACAGTCTACACTAATACTATGGGGTGACAGGGGTTGGCTCCCACAGAGGTCAGGGTCGCCAAGCCTGAACGGCGGTGGCACTGCCGCTGCAGTACTCTAGCATTTGAAATTTACTGCACATTGGTAATAAAACTTCGGGTTGGATGGCCTGGTGTGTGTATGCCGTAGGTCTGAGATTGTAGCTTGATCACTGTGTGGAAACGCTCTCTGTTGCCGTTGTAGACGGAGCGTGACATCAGTGTGCGCCAGCGTGCCGTTGACCTGCTCTATGCCATGTGTGGCCGTGGCAACGTGCAAACCATCGTCGCTGAGATGCTGCTCTACCTGGAGACCGCAGACTACGCCATACGAGAGGAGATGGTCTGTAGCCACTCCTCTTCACATCTCTCTCATGTACAAATGTGCTTGTATCCTTTGTCAGTTGAGTGTCTTGCCGTTGTTATTAACCATTTGACGTCCACTGTTGCCATATGGGTACAACTATAAAGCATCCTGTGGCAGACCGGGTTAAGCCGTCATTTATAATTTTTGACATCCGGGCACTCTGACGCTCAGGGCTGAGCGTAAGAGTACCCGGATGTCAAAAATTACAAATGACAGCTTTGTACCATTGGACTGTCTCCAAGATCCTGCCAGCTGGTATCGACAGTTTGTAGACCCACATTGAACAAGAAGCCAAGCTGTCGCTAGGATAGCCGACCGTACTGCCAAAAATTGTACGGGTCACATGATCTAGGCCACGCCTACTTTCGGGGAAATTATTTATGCGCCTGCTCGGCATTGCCTATACGAAGCCGTGTATCAAATTTGAAGTCCATATGCCATTTCCTATTGGTAGTCCTTTGGAACCAAACCTCTATCTCTAACGGTTTCCGAGATATTTAACGTCAAATGTAATGCAACGGTTGACTTGACCTTGATACGACCTCTAAACAAAGGTCAAGGTAATTCATTTTGGTACCAATCGATTTCTCATATACGACTTCCTATAGGCTCTCCATAGTAACTTTTGCTCTATGATGCACCATTTAGCCACAATACGTAACGCGACAGACGACAGGTGGACAGAC
>Ga0056114_1001364_pt1 | contig 11000 bp, 6 predicted proteins | sample WorMetHERISLAND1_FD_77005 | JGI IMG/M metagenome (GOLD analysis project Ga0056114, IMG submission 77005) | Marine gutless worms symbiont microbial communities from Max Planck institute for Marine Microbiology, Germany - Olavius loisae HERON... ...
AGTATCGACACTTTGTTAAAGAAAATCCGAAGAGCGGGTACGATTGATCGGCAACCGGGCAGCGGCAGACCGCGTTCTGTGTGTGTCAACGAGAACACTGAGAATGTCGAAGACCTTGTGTTCGTCGCTGCAGTGGTAAAAGGTCGTAAGTCCGTTTACTGGAAACAAAGAAAAACGCGAAAAACGTGTTTCATATATAAAGCCAGCCAGAAAACAATTAATAATATTAACTAATGATATCAAATGGGTAATGCATTATTATGACAAAAATTTGTATTATATAATGTATGCTGCTAGTGGTATAAAGGTTAAAATGCGAAAAACGCACTCCTTTTACCGTGTACAGTTCAGCCTATTAATGCACGTAAGAAGGTCGTATGTGTTAGTTACGACCTTCTACCGCGGCAGTGAGGCATTGCCATGGACAAAGGTTGTAACTGATACAAACTACTTGCGCTCATGAATACGTTCAGGTGTGTTGTCGGTATCACAAATTCGAGTGGCCGTAACTAATTAACAACAAAAACCTGCTTTTGTAGCGCTGAATGTAAAAAATGTTTAGAAGTAAAGCTTTCTTTGTAGCTTTAGGAGCTTGTCGTCGTTATTATTAATGACTTAGAACTTTTACGCGGTAAACGGTCGTAACTGAACACGGCAGTCCAGTTACGACGTTCTTCCACAGCAGCGGTGTCAAAATGCAAAACGTCGTAACAGTTTTTCGCATTTTAATCTATCAAAAACGGCATATTTTTGTACAATTTTTATATGAGAAAATCTGGAACAATGTGGGCTATTCATAGGTGTTCTTAACTCAGAAACCCGGACTTACGACCTTTTACCACTGCAGCGACGAATTGTTGAATATGTTGAGCATGTCAACGCATGGCTGTCTACTTAACAAGATGAGAATGAATGCCAACAAGACACGGCACTCAGATGGTTTGGAACATGCCAACATACATCTCGATAAGCTTTCAACCAGCCACCGATCTATCCCTGCTCAGCTGTCTGCTACAGTCAAGTTTTGTGCAACCATATTGAATTTGAACCTCTGTCTGTTGATCTTGCTTTTTTAACTCCAGCAGCTTCGTCTGGTAGTGGTATGGTCATCGATCTTAGGTGCCATAAAGTCACCGATCCATGCATTTGTCAGCAGTCACCTTGACTAATGTAAAAGCCTGTACAGCATTAGTGATGGCTTGCTGAGAAACTCCATACTGTCCTGAACATTGCAGCACATGTCATCACTGGTACTAAGTTCAACCGTACAGTGACAGTACCGTAAAATCTCGACTATAAGTTGCACATGTGTATCTGTCACACCAGTAAGTATAGATGTCGTCATAATGCAAAAATGTATACTTCTATGTTAAGTCGCACCTTGAATTTCAGATCAGGTTAAAACTCCACACACGACAGCCGCCTGTGTATAACGACGAAGCTGCATGGTGTATTTTTCTTCTGTGTTCTTGCCTCACTGCGATTAAGTCGGGTCGTTTCTCGAGTCATTTCTTCTGCTGTGATCTCTCCACTCTCTCTACCTCCCCTAAGTCAGTCCACTGTCAGTTAACCGGCCACGTGTAACCTGTGCACATCTGTATATAAAGCTAGCTATCAATCGAGCGTCAATTCAGTCAGTTATCGCGTTCACTATGAGTTTTTTCTCGTTGCTCGTATGCAGAGAAACTGAGAGTTATACAGTACACAGAAGCCCACGGCAACTGCGCTGCCGAACGTGAGTTTGACAGCATTTCTGAGATGAACATTTGCCAAAAACCTACTCCTATGTATAAGTCACATCCACAACTGTAGGCTAGCTTTCTAGTGAAAAAAGTGCGACTTATATTCGAGATTTTATGGTAGTGCACATCATCCATTGACTGCCTATCCAGCAGTGGATGTGGTTCAAGCTTGCCATGTTTGTGTTCAAGTGTCTGGACAGTTGTGCTCTGTCGTACTTGGCTGAGTGATGGCTGCATTCTTTCATTGGTTTTTTTCCAGTCAACACTATATAGCTAATTGTGCAGTCAGGGCATCCAAAGCATCTTCAGCAGCTGTGGAACAGTCTGCTGCCAGATGTACTGTACTTACATTATCATGCTCCACACTGACGTTTGTAAAAACATGGAAACATTTTGTGCTGGCCTACAAAAGTACTTTCTGGTAGTATATACTATAAATTCATTTGCTGCCATCTCAAGAGTTGAGGAGATTAATTATTATTGTTGTTGTTATTGAGACGTACTGTTTTATCCTGATTGTTTGTGTGGCTGCAGAGAGTAAAGAAATGCATGCTGTTGATGGTGGTCATCAGTTGCCGGCTTCGCCTATGACATGTCAGGTCTCTACACCATCTTCCAGTATTTCATCCATTTGGCGACTGCCTCGTTCAAATGTGAGCTCTCCAGGGTACTCAGACAGCAAAGACGAAGAAGACATGGACATTGATCCAGATGAAAACAGTCCATGGACTGGTTCAGCCTTGCAGCTGGCATCTGCTTCACTTTATCAGAGATCCTTAACTCTGTTTTCAGTGTCTGATTTGCACATTTCCGAACAAAACAATGAGCCTGCACCATCTAGTAAGAAAGCAATGTTATTGAAGCGTGCACATAGTACTCCCATGCCGTCAGTTGAGAAAGCTTCTCGATTTTCTGTAAATTCAGCTTATACGACCAACCAGTCACTGCTTGCTTTGACAAATGAGTCCACTGATTATGATGATCATTTATCTGATGTTTCACACGTGTCGTTGTCTGGTATAACAAGAAATGAACTGTCAGTATTAGATCCACTGATTGAACTGAACAACGGCAGTGAAACTTGTGGCACTTCAAGATCTACCTGTTTGCCACCAGGAAAGCAGAAAGGACTGTTCAATATGAAATCTGTGCTCTGTTCTGTTGCATTTCTGATGATTGCAGTCGCAGTCTTCACTGCTCTTCAGCAGTCGCCATCTACCCATTGTGAGAATCATGTGGATCTTGAGTCTTTACGTCATGAACTCCAACACCGTGTTCATGGACAACATATTGCCGTGAACACTGTCATCAAGATGCTTGAGGAGTTTACCAACGCATCAGACAAAAGACTGCTTCTGATGTCGTTTCATGGTTGGACTGGTATTGGCAAAAACTTTGTGAGCCACATCATAGCTGAACATCTGCCACTAACAAACGTTCACAAGTTTATCGTTCCTCTTCACTTTGCACATGACACAAACAGCAGTGCCTTGCTGTTATCGGACTGGGTTTTGTCAAACACGTCGTTTCCATCGTGCGGTCTACATCTGTTTATCGTTGATGAAATTGACAAAGCACATGACAGTCTAGTGCATAGTCTTTGTGGAAGTCTAAGTGAACTGTCGTCGAGATCCGATGCTAGTTGTCGTGCAATTTTTCTGCTGTTGACCAATGACGGTGCCACTGAAATAAATACCGCTGTTGCACACGCATTGATGAATGGAGGTTCGCGAGAGGATCTTCAGCTGGCAGAATTAGTGCCACGCCCGGGTTCACAGTGGTATACAAAGCTGGTGTCTGCAAAGCTAATCGACCAGGCTGTGCCGTTCCTACCACTGCAACGACAACATGTTGCACAGTGCATTGAAGCCGAGTTGAGACTTCGACAAGTTCCTGAAACACAGCAGCTAATTGATGACGTGCTGAACACTCTGTCATACTTCCCTGCAGACAATCCACTCTTCAGTAGCAGTGGCTGTCGTCGAATTACACACTTAGTCGATCGATTTTCATGAACTTGATGAACTGCTTCCTTGGAAACACTTGACATAGACTATTATTCCGAGCCCAGTTTAGAAGCTACTACAATACTACGTGAAATGTATGGGCAATATATTATCATCTTAACACTGAAACATTGCATAAGTATTCATTTTAATGAAGCAATTAAAGGCACATTTTAATTAGCGAACATATTTATGTTGTCTTTGATATGCTGTTGGTAGTGTCTGACATTATCAAACAGAGGCTTATTCAATCACAATGTTTACGAGATTAGTTGATCGATTTTCATAACCTTGGTTCACTGCTTCCTTGGAAACGCTTGACAATTTGACATACAGTATTATTCTGAGCCCAGTTCAGAAGCTGCTACAGTACTACATGTATGTGAAATGTATGGGCAATTCTGTGATTTTTACGCTAAAACACTGTATAAGTACCGGGTATTGATTTTAATGAAACAATTAAAGGCATATTTTAATTAGCAAACTTGTTTGTGTTGTCTTTAACATGCTTGTGATAGTGTCTGACTTATGGACTGACACTGACAGTATCAAACAGAGGCTTGTTTAATCACAATCACAATGTTTACGAGATTCGCACCTCATGTGGGCCCAGAGCTGGAGCATAGGCCTGATCAGTATCTTGGCTGGATGGCAGAGAAGGCCCCAGAGACAGAAATAATGTCAAAGCCTTATTCCAGAACACTGCATGAGCTGCAGCGTTATTTGTCATAGAAAGCAATTGTACGCCACGAGATACTTTTTGCTGAGTTATTTGTTAATTACACATACCTTATAGGTAGACTGGAGGCCTAGCAGATGGGTGACAGTGCTTATGAGAAATCAGAGGATTAAAATGGTGGTGCATTTCCAATTTACTGTTTGAGTTTTCTGGTCACACAGGTTAAAACTAGAAAATGAGCCAGAAAAAGAGTATTTGTATTCTACAATGATTGCTGCCAAGCAACCAATGTAGCTCTGTTTATCAATGAACAGGCCCCGATACTGACATTGTGGCTTGATAACATCCCACTCCAGTGACACACATCTGCATAGTCCAGCTTTACTTATATTTTCTGTATAGTCTGCATTCTGAAACCAAAAGTTAACTGAAGAAACCTATACAGTATCATGGGCAGAGGATGACACCAGTGAAGACAGATGCATATTGTTTTGACCACTTCCATTAGAAGTTTTTAAACTGTGGTGTGGTGACAACAGACAGAACAATCATGAACAAGTATGCAATTTTTTCCAGACTTAACAGTGTAACACTGGCACAATAATATATCACTATATTAACTGACATTATATTAACAAGATAAATAACAGCGAGATATTTTACCTATTTGCTGCTACCTGCAACACAGTGCATGCAGTCAAAATTGTCATATTGTCAGTCGCTCGTGCACAGCAGAGTGATTACGCCAGCACAAAAGATTCAACACTTGGGTGGATTGCAAGAATGCTGCCGTTCACATCTCCAATCACTTCAGTGCCATTCAACTCTGTGGTGAATTAAGTGGCTGATTTTGCCACACAACATTTGAATGGACACATCTTGACTTGAGATTTGGTTTTGTGTTCTGCAAAGACTGCAATGACTTCCATGCTCAGTGTACTTAAACTAGCTAGTTAGGTTGAGTCAACCGTTGAATGGCGTTCTTGCAATCCACCAGACTAGTAGAGTCAAATTTTGAAGCATGTTAACCATGTGTAAACTACAGGCCGACTGAAATAATTTTTATCATTTTGGGCTGTAGCCAAGAGCAAGCTCGACCAAAGAACTAAATACAAGGCTGTAACCAAACCTGTTGCTGTAACTCTATATGACAAGTTTCGGCCGTAACTGTCACCAAGACCGAACCTATAACAAAAGTGCTAGCATGAGTGTATATGTAGTAGGCGTTGATACCACAAGAGATAAACAACATTGGTAGACCATTTATATTACTGTACTGTATATTATACACGTGCCTACTATACGAAGCTGAGACCAGGCTCCACTTACAGCTGTGGTAGCATAACCTTGGCCACATCTCATTCTAGAGACAGTTTGGGCACTAACCATAGCCATGGGCGCAGTTTATCAGAGGCTGGGGGCTAAGCCCCGTCATGAACGGACTGTGTATTAAGGCAGCACAAGTAGAGATAGATACATTCATTAGACATACCGGTATATAATTCATTTGAGTCACAGCTTTATTCTAGACTTTATACGGCTATTTGTCAAAAATTGTTTTTGATACTGTATATCTGCATTGTTAGCAGATGCGGATTATCCGTCAACCATCAAAATAATATTTACGAGTCCTGATTATCCAGGGTGCTAAAAGCACGGACATTGATTATAGTGGTTGCAAACCATTTGCACATATTTGTACACGCATATGCAACTATGATGTAATTATTTCATTTTGGTGTGACTGTGCAGTCCAGTAGTCAAAAAAATTTGCAACAGTAAGCGTAGACATGCATACAATACAAACGAAATGCATACATTATTGCAAGGCACAACTATGCAAAGCTGCTGTTCACAATCACGTCCTGTGCAAACACAGCAAACCACAACTCCAAAATCAGTACGTCAGAATGCATCAGATATCCACAAAAATGCACCTTTTCGAGAGTAAGTAATGAAAAAAATTTCGCACCCCACCCCCTCGGCGCCTTTATCAATTTAGCCGCTAAACTTCCAAACCAAACTACGATTATGACTATAGCTGTAGTTGGTCAGCCTCTAGAGGCGACCACTACCTCTATTGCCAGTGTCATGATATAGTACTGTAAAACCCTAAATTTTCACGTGCCCTTTACTTTGCTACCTCAGCAAATTCACAAAAATAACGGCTGCAAATATTCAATATTCAATAAGTAATACTTATTAACAGTAGTTCAGCAAGCAAAAACGCCGAAATTAAGGGCAGTCAAAATTAAGAGTTTTACAGTATATGTATTTTACAGTTCATCATTCTCGTCTGTATGAGTGAAAACGTCGCCAACAATAGCTAAGATGTCATCGTGACGCTGCACTCTGACAAACGTAGGGCCAATATATTCCACAGTAGCAGCATTGAAGCGGCGGCAGTTCTGCAAACGCATTTCTTTCTGAACATTACACGCAAAGTTCTGTGGCCGACATTTGTGCAGTTCTAACTGCCGAGACTGTCTAAATCGGCGGCCGCAATGTCCACAGCTGTGCTTGTAACTGCTTCCTGGAGTTGTGTGCTTAATGCGCTGGTGAAGTTCGTATGATCCGCGATTCTGGAATGGCAGCTTACACAGAAGACAGATCCAGACATGAGAACCTACAAATACCAAACATGTGTCACTATAAATGACAGGTGCAAACACTATACAAAACAGTAAACAAAAAACAACTATGGTACAAAGTGCAACTATCACTCAGTGATGGGCACTGATATTGCAGATATGTCATGTGAGACTATTTAAGTCGGTATTGCAAATATAAGTTTTTCAAACGTATTTAGGTGAAAGTAGATCTGGGATAAATATTACGCTATTTACTTACAGATCCTACTGATATGTGACTGCTGCATATCTTATGCGAGCAAACAGTATTATTCATACCACATCAACAGTTATGAAGCCCGGCTATCACTTATAATCCAATGCGAAGCTTGTGGAAGCCTCGCATGGTTTATTTTAAAACAGTGATGCTGTAATCCGTATGCGGTATAGTAGTGTGCATTTAATGGCATTTTGGGAGTAGACTGCGTTAACATAACCAGGCTTAGGACTGGCAATGGCATGGGCGGTCTAGAGGAAATTTGTATTAGTAATAGTGCAAGCCAAAATGCCACTGCCACATACACTAAATCTAGCAATTATACATTTGATTAATTATAGCACTGAAACATGGCAGACGAAAGCAAACCTGAATGTAGCAAGTCACATTCACTCTAATATACTATAATACACATTTTGCAATTCTGTGTAAGTATGGGATCAGTGGTCCAGATGTTGCTTTGAAACAGCACTACAGTATTGACTAATAAGAAAATTACCATCATCAGCACGATTTTCATCGTCAGTAGTAGTGTCTGACTTATATGGACTGACAATATCAAACAGAGGCTTGTTCAATGCTTCTAGTTGTTGCATTTTGTCCTTTAACACTGCAAGTTTCCTGACGTTGCATTCCCTCTTATCTGGTTCACAAACGTGCTGCTGAAACGTCGACTTCTTCCAGAATCCACGTCCACAGTCGTTGCAGCTAAATCTGAAGTCTGCACAGTGGACGCGCTGGAAGTGTTCCCGATACACATAGTTGAGTGTGAAGTTTCGATAGCAAAGCAAACATATAATTACCATCTCACCTGTCCACACACACACGTACACAATGACATCGATCAATAAATGCAGTTGCACAAGAAAGGCTTATGGTGCACAGCAAGTCAAATGACAAGATGATAGAACATATATTATTAGTGAGTATGTTGGCCAGTTGTATGACCACTTCAACTGATCAAACAGAAAATACTGCAGTAATAAAGTGATAACACGACTTAATTAAGCAGCACACATAAAATCAAAATCCCAAAGATGTAAATATTCAAAAATAGCAGTACTAACAGACTACAGACATCAATACAATACCTGTATGTTTCCTGATATGTGTTCGTAGTTGGTGAGCTTCAGTGAACTCACGAGGACAAAATTCACACATAAACGTCTCGATCTGCTTGTATGTACCAATACGATGCACAAGTCGTCGATGTCGAAACAGTTTTGGTCGTGGCATAGACTGGCAGCAGATCTCACACTGCACGTCATCTCTTGCAATTGACACAGTTGAACCAGCAACAGCAGCAGGCTCCGAAGCACTGCAATAGAACTTGATGTGATTGGCCAGGCTTATCTGACGTAAGCATCGGCCACAGTGTGGACATGACACCATATGCTGTTGTTTGCTGCTGCGAACCGATTGACGCGCAGCAGCTATTAACTCTTTAACATTCACCTCGTTGCCATGCTTCCATCTAATATGTGCTATAAGTTTGTTTTCGTCATACGACTCGCCACATGTCTCACAATTCGCTGTGGTCCCATCTCCATTTTCTGTTCGTTCAAACTGTATTCGACGAACATCACTCAAGGCTTCAGCAAACCGTGAATGACTATGATGGTAGCGTTTGATGTGTCCATGATAGTTCTTCAGCAGACCTATCTCAGTGTTACAAATCAAGCACACAATGGGAGGATATGCGGCTTTCTGCGCAGCCATTCGCTGTCGGTTCAACAACAAACGTTGTGGGTTGGTTTTGCGTTGACGCAGAGATCGAGCTACTGGGAGACGATGTTTGTGTACAACATGAACACGTGTAGCCTCTTGTGTTGTACCAACATAATCACAGTGTCGACAAGCTGTTACTATAGGCAACCTCTCCTTTGCAACATGTGACTCACTCCGACTGATGCCATGCTGGCGTTTCATGTGACCTTTCAGCGTCTGTAATCTTGTAAACTTGCGGCTACACTGACAGCAGGAGAACATGACAACATTTTGAACATATTCAATGTATGCATCCACACCGTCTGAATCATTTACAACCAGTTCATGTTCAGTGCTGATCGCAGAGCACTGGGAATTGTCATTGAAATCTCCTCGGACATTCACTTCTTCTTCAACCATTTCTTGCACCACAATACCATGGTTATCAACATGTTCCACTGTGTTACCTTCATGTACCTGACCACAGCTGTCTAATGACAAATAAGAATAATGCAGTGGAGAAGGTGACTGACTACCTGCAGCACAGATACTTCCTAATTCGTCAAATTCCATAGTTCTAACATTACAATCGTCTGGTATGATACTGTACAATGTATATGTGCACTGATCTGGCTCGTCATCACACCCGTCCTCTTCCATAACAAATACCTGTAAAACGAACAAATTTCGTCTGCTCAGGTTAGAAATTACAGCAGAGATGAATAATAAATAAGCTTACTGTAAGTACTGCAACTCAGCCTGTCATTCTTTCCCCAAATTCTTCGAAATGCTGAAATAGTGTAAAGGCCTTTAAACCAGGCTATAGTCTCATTTGCTTTAGGTATCTTGTAGACAGGTGTTACTCATGTCTACACTACACCTACTAGCTACTGTATGGGATCTATTTCACCCATCGTCAGTTCGCCCCTGGACATTTTACCCCCAAGACGTTTCGCTCCCTGGTAAGTAAGAAAGTAAGTAGCTTTCTTTTTAATCCAGCATGACATATGCACACTGTGACATCAGTAGTTAAAAACATCCAAATGATGGTGCTTGGGTTTTAGCTGAATAAGCGAGAAATGTTGATTACATCCATGGGGCGAAATGTCCAGGGGGCGAACTGATGAAGGGGCGAAACGTCCAGTTACCTTGTATGGCACTACCTGTAATGTACCAATAACAGCCAACCCTAAACTAACACAGAGCTGAAACACAAAGGACCCACAAGCACATGCCTGACCCACAACTGCTGTAAAATCTTGCTTTCATTACCGATGCTACTTTTGTTTAGCAGCGATAAAACTGCAAACAACAAAAACTCACACAGATAGACAATTATAGATGATATAACACACCAATATCTAACAGTCACAATTTGCTCTCATATTCAAATAAGGCAGATATGTCATTTCTGGTCACATGACAGCATGCCATACGAAAGGCCTAGTTCCTTAGTTAAATAAATTAACTGAAAAATATGCCAGACTACAGCATAGGCGACTTTTTGCAAGTCACTGGTTTTGGTATTTCGCCAAGGATGAAAATCAAGTTATCAAACAGACATTAAATGGAATAATTTCGCGTTAATATGAAGGCATGCTATGATGACTTTAGATTTGTGTAGCATCGCATCTATTCTTGTGGCTTTTGTTGCTTTTTGACGCATTACTGATACAGTACTTAAGTTCAACATATACAGATTTTGACAACTAGTCAATGTAAACTTAAACGCATGAAAACTGCGTTAAAATTAGTCCAATTGATCAATTTGTAACTATAAGTTACTTTTGTTTACATTCACTACGCCAAGAGTATCTATTACAATCAGATAAACACATAAGTGGATATACACTCGTTATCCGTGAAATATACCGGTAGACAAGACAATGTCAAAACTGGGCGCAGGATCAGTAAAATGGTAAATGGTAAATGGCTTCCGATATTATAGAGCGCTGGAAAGCGTCAGCTTTGTCTACCACTCTTACCATTTACCCATGCCAGATCCGAGTCCATCAACGC
>Ga0056114_1001365_pt1 | contig 10998 bp, 5 predicted proteins | sample WorMetHERISLAND1_FD_77005 | JGI IMG/M metagenome (GOLD analysis project Ga0056114, IMG submission 77005) | Marine gutless worms symbiont microbial communities from Max Planck institute for Marine Microbiology, Germany - Olavius loisae HERON... ...
AGCGCTTGAAAGCGTCAGCATGGCATCAGCTTTATCTACTGCTCTTACCATTTACCCATGCCAGATCCGAGTCCATCAACGCTGACAGTCTTAAACTCCAACTTCTTACAGCTCGGAAGAAGGTGTTCCTAGGGCAATACTAGGCCCTATGTAACATAATCTATACTCGTCGCTATGACATTTAGCCTATAAATCATCTTCATCATTATGATGTGACATGTGGGGGAGGGGTGACGTGGTCAACTTGATGTAAAGGAACGGACGACCTATCTACAGGTGGGTAAACCATTCAGACTCACGAAGCATGGCAGTCGCGTGTGGAAACGTGCGCGACGAGTACCATAGCGAAAGCTGGGGAGCAAACAGGCACACCACGCAATGCTCTAGACTCGTGACCCTGGTGTGATCCACAATCCGCAGATCGCGTGACCGGCTACAGTGGACATGGACATGGACACTGAAGTTCACGGACTCATGCAGGGCTGGTGCGTTCATAGACGAGAAGATCGGACGGGCACCGGTGTTGAGGACAGACTGCAGTCTATCCAACAGATATCCGAAGACGCTGGCCAAAACAGTGAGTTGCAGTAGTCTACCTGGCTGGCCATGGGTGCGTGAATTAAGGTCAGCAAATCAGCAATGCATGGTGTGGTAGAGCGAATCTGACGGAGCATGGTGAAACACGACCTAGCAATGGCCGTGACGTGTGGCCTTGTGGCCCTTGTGACAGTTAAAGGTTAAGGGTTAAAGTGGTTAAACGATATAGCTCTTCGCGCGTACACACCTCAGAGAGGACGTTTTCTGCCATATGGGATCACAGTGTTATATGCCGCCCAACTCAAGTGAATGTGCCCGCCTATAACCCCAGCCAGAAAGGTTAATACTCAATTTACCTATATACCCGAGGGATGGAAGGCTGAGTTGACTTATAGGTAGCCGGTTATGGTATACCCACCAGCAGACGGTCGCCCATCCAAGTATAACCGAGTTACCGCTATAGCCAGGCCACCACCCGAGATCGTGAACTGAAGAAATCGGCGATACAGAAGTGTCACTGTCACCAATACGAACTGGCCTGATCAGGTTCTGAAGGAGACGACTATGGGGAACATCAATCACGTGACCTCAGTCCTTGATGGATCATGCTGCAGTTCCTATCCACTAAAAGTAGGCCTATGTATCGTCCCGATGTGCGGACACGATATTCTCAGCAACAGTTTGTTGCGTGACAGCGTGACAGCCAACTGCTGAAACTTAATTTGACAACGTTTTCTGTCTTTTTATCATGTCGCTTCAAAAACAAGAAGCTAAGCTGTCGCTAGGATAGCCGACCGTCCTGCCTCACAGCGATTGTTGCCAAATAGCATCGCCAGTAATTGTTTTCGATATATTGGGCCCTAATCGTATTAAGGTCATGACCTTCACCTTTTAGGGTTACGTGAGATCGTAGGTCACGTGACCATTCGATTCCCCATAGGCCATTTCCTACTTACAGTTTTTCGGTAAGACGCACCGCACCGTTTAGCCACAACACAAGACGACAGACGACAGATGGACACAACACTTTATAGCATAAGCGAGACCGTTAGTGCGGTCGGCTGAAAAGGATCGATCCGAGGACCGATCTCTGTGGTAGGCCTACACCGAATAGCCAGCGACGAAAAAGCTCCTTACCAATTTTCTGACTTTATATACGCCATGTGACCCGTATGACACAAATGCACCGTCATTTACAGTGTTATGATCGCTTTTGCGAATGCCCGTTAGTTTGCTTCGTTCGTATAGTTGACATAAATACAGAGTTACAGACTGCCCTATTTTCGTGCATGCAAAGACGAAGACTATTATGAGCCATGCAGTCGGCCAGTCAGCATGCATGCAGCGTGAATGCAATGTACTGTAAACTTATATGTTGCAAATGCTACGATCTTTGGTGAATAAAGAATTAAAGAGACGTGTGCATTGGGTCACTAAGTGTGAACGCCCTCTGATCAGATATAGGCAATCTGACGCCGTGTGAAGTCGGCCACGAAATGCACAACCTCATTGCACTATATTGCTGACAACACAGCCTGGCCAGTGAGCCGAAATGACTTGCATGACTGACTGCACGCATTTTGCTATACGCGTGCATGCACTGATTGATAGACAAGTTATACCAGCTGCATGTTCTTAGTTGTATAACAACAGACGCGTCAAAACAACATCAACACACAACAACAAGACAAGGCACACATCAACGCTGAAGCAGCCAGCGTAGATACCCTTTGACGCCATTGTTAACATATGGGTACAGCTGTAAAGCATCCTGTGTCGGACCGCGGGTTAAGTCGACATTTGTAATTTTTGACATCCGGGCACTTTCATGCTGAGCCCTGAGCGTCAGAGTGCCCGAATGTCAAAAATTACAAATGACGACTTAACCCGGTCTGGCACGGGATGTTTTACCCATACGGCAACAGTGGCCGTCAAATGGTTAATATGAGACACGACTATATAGCTGGTCGTGAGTGAATGCACGCGGTGTGCTCTATAGCGAACTGACCATTGCATTTGTAACCCTCTACAGGACGGTCGGTGACCCATGGTTTGGGTTGGGTTGGGTCAAGTTCGGTCAAATATGATTCTTTACCAAAGAGCACTGCACTGGTAAATAGTTAAAGCAGCCACGAGTACTGCCGATCACTTTTATATTTATAATTAGAATTATATAGAATTATATGGCTTTGTTTGTCCTTCACCAGCAAAGAAAACCTCGCAGAGAATTTTGTGCGCCCGTTCGGCATTCCCCATATAAAGCAGCATACCAAATTTGACATCTCTAGCTTAAGTAGTTTTCGAGATATTGCGCTCTAAGCATATTAGGGTCACGAGTTTGACCTTTCAAGGTCACATGACGTCATCGGTAACGTGACCATTCGATAGCCCATATACCATTTCCTATTGGTGGTCAACCAAACCTCTATCTCTAACGGTTTCCGAGATATTCAACGTCAAATGTAACGCAATGGTTTACGTGACCTTGATACGACCTCCAAACAAAGGTCAAGGTCATTCATTTTGGTACCAATCGATTTCTCATATATACGACTTCCTATAGGCTCTCAATAGTAACTTTTGCTCTAGGACGCACCGTTTAGCCACAATACTTCACGTTACAGACGACAGACGACGACAGACGACAGACAGACGCGACACTGTACCAATAGCGCAACCGTTAGTACGGTCGGCTAACTAGGTAGTAATTAGCGATTGTTGCTAAATAGCATTTCCAGCTGTTTTTGAGATATTGCACTCTAAGCGTATTGGAGTCACAAGTTTGACCTTTCGGGTCACGTGACATCATCGGCCACGTGACCATTTGCCATTTGATACGATGCCCCATATGCTATTTCCTATTGGTGGTCCTTTGGGACTATAAGCCTCTATCTCTAACGGTTTCCGAGATATTCAACGTCAAATGTAACGCAATGGTTGACATAAGGTCAAGGTCATTCATTTTGGTACCAATCGATTCCTCATATAAGACTTCCTGTAGGCTCTGGCTGTCAATAGTGACTTTTGCTCTAGAACGCACCGTTTAGCCGCAATACATTCCGTACAGACGACAGACGACAGACAGACAGACAGATAGACGCAACACTGCAGCATAAGCGCGACCGTACTAAGAACGATCGGCTAAAAACGAATAATACAATTCAAACACGCGCATGTTTACCGTTACCTGCAGCATCTCGACAAATCTGTCGTACAGAACCTGTACATTACAGTATTGTTGACTATACACGTGTTACTCAGAGCTCTGCTTACAACCGAATGAGCATCTGATGGCTGCCTCATTGATTCGTAGATTCCCGGGTCGGTCTGTGAGTGGCTGAGGAGGATGTAATGGCTAAGGACAGTGAGATGGATTGTTTGGTCGCTGCGGCTCGGAAGTGGACTGTGATGCGGCGGAAGGCGGCAGATCAAAGGAAATGTCGCCGCCGTGTACGGGGCGCCGCAGCACAGCAGCAGCAGCAGCTACAGCCTCAGCACTCCACAACCCCCTATTAACTTTTTCTGTTCACAACAGTCGTCCACTGCTGCAGTAAAGGTGGGGTGGGGAACTGTCGAGATGCCGGGGACGATGAGGGGCTCACAAAATAATAATATTGCGGCTCGTCGGTTCTTAAGCTGCGTCCCCACCGTTTGGACCAGACTTCCCTTATACGTATATGCACTGCTGACAGTTTCACTAGTTTTATATATTCATCTTTATTCACCACACAGTGGTAGAAACAAATAACGGCAACATGACAATAAATTAGGAAAACTTAACTAGGCCTATAGATTTCTAATACAGCTCACAATAGGCTTACTGTTGTCAATACGTTTACGAATACAGTAATGTGATTATCATGTTACAAACGTGAACACAACCTACAGAACAAGTTATTAGTAGCCTATCGTTAAATTTCAGATTAGTCTAAACGCTCAAGACTTAGGCTATTTATATGTTCGATGTTAGATATTTGTAGCCGGTCCACTATCCGCGCCTCTCAATGCAGGTCTTTCACGCGTTTTAAATTCGTTACTTACTTACATACTCTGTTACTCACTGAGATGGGACTCTCCGATGAACATAAGTTTATGAGATCCTAGAGTCAGCGCGATAGAGGGCAGTGGGCACTGGCGTATTTGTTTTAGTTTCTTCTTTTTGTGTTTTTAATTTTTGTTTGTTTTTGGTCGTATATATGTGCTAGATTAAGCTGATTACACTCAGCTTTTAAATCTACGTTAACCCTTTTGAGTGCATAAACCCCTGGGCACAGTGGCACCATAGTAGGCACCTGTGGATTATGTTTGGGTGACTGATTGATATATGGGTCTGAAACCTGTTTGTAAAAATTCTGCAATAGTTAATTTTTTTTGTGGCCAGTATATGTTGTTATAGAGCCTATGAAAAATCAAACAACTACTATAGCAAAACAAGCCTATTGTTGTTGTTGTTGTATTGCTGAAATCACAGATCACAGCATTAAGCCTAAAATGCACCACCAAATTCGATTTCCGATGGGACTCCTCCCCAGACCCCACAAAAGAGCTTACAGCGCTCCCGCAGACCTCAGCTGTATTTATGGGACCTACTTCATAGGGGATGGAGGCCATTGGAGGGGAAGGAGAGGGACGGGAGGAAGGGAGAATGGAAGGGACTTAGGGAAGTGGAGTGTAAGGCAGGGGAAAAAAGGGAGGGTTTCCCCTCCAATTGGGGACTCTGGATCCGACCGACAGTGAAGGAGGGAGGGATGGAGAAGGGCAAGGAGGGGCGCTCATTGAGTAGGGCTTCCAGGCACTTTTTATGCCACTTTAAGCACTGTCGATAACAGAATTCTCGCCGATCTATCAGGCATGCACCTTTATTCACACAGCCAACCATCACCCAACACACCCCACCTCACCCTCCCCACCCCATCTGTCCCATCCGGCTGGTGACACGCCATGCTAATCACGCACGTGCGCACCTGCAGTGTACACCGAGACAAGTCGCAACTCGCACTGCGCATGCGTGTATTGTCGCCGCGGATAAACAAAAACACATCGACTGCAATGACAAATGCCGCTCATCGATCGCAGAGACCCGACGATATTTCCAAGATTTTGTCGATCATTTTAAAAACTGCATACACTACTACCGGCCTGTATTTCAGTTTGCAACTGTTATAGCTAACAATAAATGCATGCTCGTTTTAGTTTTTGTTATTTTAGAAAAACCTTAAATTTGAATTCGTGTAGGCTATGATGAACAAGAAGCCAAGCTGTCGCTAGTATAGCCGACCGTACTGCCTCATAACAGCAGACTATCTATAATTACCGATTGCTGCAAAATAGCATCTCCAGGTGTTTTGAGATATTGCACTCTAAGCGCATTAGGGTCAGGAGTTTGACCTTTCACGGTCACGTGACGTCATCGGTCACGTGACCATTTGATACCCATGGGCCATTTCCTATTGGTGGTTCTTTGGAACCAAGCCCCTGTCTCTAACGGTTTCCGAGATACCGGTATTCAATGGAGATAGTGACGCAATGGTTGACATAACCTTAATACGACCTCTGAACAGAGATCAAGGTCATTCATTTTGGTACCATTTGATTTTTATTACGACTTCTTAGGCTGTAGGCTGTCATTGGTAACTTTTGCTCAGGACGCACCGTTTAGCCACAATACATAACGTTACAGACGACAGACAGACGCAACGTTGTAGCATAAGCGCGACCGTATATACGGTCGGCTAAAAACTGCAATCTTTTCGATACACTTATTTAAAGTCGCCAAAATTTCTAGTATAGGCCTATATGGTAACTGGTAATTTCTGGAGTTATTTGGGAATATTATGTTCAGACCGAAACCGTTTTCAAAGTAAGCCTATTTTATACTGAGTGTTATGGTTTTTAGCCGGCCGTACTAACGATCGCGCTATTGGTACTTGCATCCGTCTGTTGTCTGTCGTCGTCTTTACGGAATGTATTGTGGCTAAATGGTTAAATGGCTAAGAGCAAAAGTTACTATTGAGAGCCTATAGGAAGTCGTATATAACAAATCGATTGGTACCAAAATGAATGAACTTGACCTTCGGTTAGAGGTCGTATCAAGGTCATGTCAATCATTACGCTAGGCCTACAGTCAACGTTGAATATCTCGGAATAGAGCCTTGGTTCCAAAAAAGTGGACCACCAATGGGAAATGGCATATGGACTATCAAATGGTCACGTTACCAATGACGTCACAATGACCCCCGAATGTGCTGTGAGATAGTACGGTCGGCTATCCGAGCGACAGCTTGGCTTCTTGTTGATCGACTCACATTCTCTCTCTATCTGCTGTAAATTTTCAATCACTCTGAGTTATGTTCGGTCGACGGGTACAAAACAACTGACAGAAAGATCAGCCTTTTGTATGTGGACATCATTCACACGTCTTTCGTCGCGCGGCCAAAAAAACTCTCACGCCGAAAGTCGACTTGAAAGGGGAGGACAATTCGACTGCCTCTGCTGGCAGATCCGTGTGCACAATGCAATCTCATGGGTAAAAAAAGTTGACTGCGGTGCCGGAGTTAGCCGCCAATAGGCGTTTCATGCAGGTGCGCTGTGCCTGGCGCCATAGGCGTATATAGACGCCGTCGAAGCTATAGGCTATGCACTGCGTATAGCTCGTTGCTGCGACACATTCGCTAAGAAATCCTCGACTGTTTCAGGTAAAACTCAGTCTATTACTGTCCAAATTCTACTATAGCAACTTTTGCGCTATTTTCACTGAGTTAGTCAGCCGACAGATCGCACCGAGCTGTGTGCATAGCCAATAGATAGCCTATAGTTGGCTCAAACAAAACAAACGAAGTAGGGACTAGTATGTAAAGAGCGGTGACAATTTTTGTCTCTGATACAGTCAAATAGTTGAAACTGGTGCAGACCAGAAGGGATGGGCTATGGAGAAGATATACACACTCTACATCTGGAACGAACATTGTTGGATATTTATAAATCATAAGATACAACCGAGAGCAGTGGGGGTTATCTCAGCCCCAGTAGGGCCGAAAATTACACAAGCAAGGTGGGGGGGGGCTGTCAAAGTGAAAGGGAGCACTACTCCCCTGAGAATTCGTACCGTGTGCATCTGTATAAACGTCATCAAGTCGTTTATGTTGGTTTATGCCGTCTGTGTTTATGTTTATATTTCGCTTACAGCTGACTAGGCCTTGGCCTATACTTTACTTACTTACTTACTTGACTCTTTTAACCAATTACAGCGTAAATTTATAATGCAAGCACGTGATCCGGTGTGGGCTGTTGCGATTGTTACAGCAAGGAGACTCGGTTTGAAAGCCCGCCGTGTAAAAGACTATACTGTTGTAATTTCAAGCGGTTATAGGGAGGGCTTAGTGGGGTTATAAGAGGGGTATAGAAACGTTGTTATTATTGTCGTATGTCTAATCAGTCATAGTTCTGTTTACCTAATTATATAGCCTACGTAGCATATACCAACAACATTATGTGTAAAATGCTGTATGAACTTATTGTGAATTTACAAATTAATAAATTAATTTATTTTCTTTAATCATTTTTATGTGCATGGCATAAAAGATAGTAATGAATCAGTTTGATTTTTTGGTTAACATAAAGGCAAAATGTCCAATAATGGGCAGTATAGTTAACTATACTTTCTGCGTAGTCACCTATTACGTATAGTTAAACTACTTCAGTACTCCGAAGTATAGTTAATTGGAAAATTAAATGTAGTTGGTAGTTGAGGGGTAGTTTAACTATACTTTTGAGTAGTTAACTACTAGGTATAGTTAAAAGTAATTGCGGCGTGAAAATATTAGTCACAGTCGAGTTAGCTGTAAAACTTGCGAGCAATTTTGGTTTAATACTTTACTAACTGCAATTTGGTATTCCTTTGCAACACATGTTTACATTTCAATGTGTTATCTCTAAAATAATTCAACAATACACAATGCATTTTTATAGCTGAAGTTCCACATTTCTACAGTGTTTGATGTTCTGAGTTTGTGACAAAGTATTTGAAAATTATATTAACTAACTTATTGGTAGTTAAGGCATAGTTATATTAACTACTTTTTTTAGAAAAGTAATAAACTACTTAGTTTAACTACTACAAAGTAGTTTAAGAAGCAATTGTACCTAATACTTTATATATTTGATGCCTATTACCGAAAATGCCATTATGCTGGCCATCACAAAAATACAGAATGACAAAAATACATAAAAATAGCCTACTAAGCTTATACCAAGTTTATGATAATACACAACAATTGGTTATAATAAACTATGATAAATTGTAATTTAGATAATCGTTTGTCATATGATTCTGGTTATTTTTAACTTCACTTACAAGCGACAAAATGTTAAAGACTGATGGTTGATAATCACACGGGGGTGTGAAGTTGAATTTACCATCTCCACCATGTTCTTTGACGGCCTCGTCCCTTTTCATTTGGTTTCAGGCACCACGCATGGCTGACAATGATGAAGTATATTCGCCATGACAGGCAGTACAGTACATAAATACATGCAATACAAAATTATAAAAGAAGAAGTAAAAAACCTATGCTAAGCTAAAAACACAGTAAATATAACTACTCAAAACACTAATTCCTATTGACTACACATATAATATGATCACATATTTTACATCGAATGTCAAGCAAAGATGTCCATGGATTGGATTCATCCATGGATTGGATTGGGTCCGATGACTGTTATGTACAAAATTTTGACGGCCTATATTTTTCAGCGAAACACACCAAGACTGTTCTATGTAATAATTAGTGATTTCTTACATACTCAATATCACTCAATGGTGTATTTTATACCGAGGTTATAAACAATCATCTACAATGTCATGGCTTGATTTAGCTATCAACATGCAGCATTAACTGCAAAAATGAATCAAATTCCGAAACATATTTGATGGTGTTTTCGCCGACAGAATGAACAATGGATTGGATTGGATTGGATTTTGAAAATGGACCCACGGACATCTCTGATGTCAAGTATAGTACATATGTTAACTGCAATATCAAAATCATAACACATCATAACAATCTGCAGATTGGCTATAAGAAAAAAAGCACGATTTAAGCACTTCATTACCAAGTCTAAAAAGCTTATGTATGCGATCTTACATTGTTACAAATAACACTGAGAATGCTCATGTATTTACGTCACGTATAATAGGCCTATACAGGGATATGCTTTCACCCTCATGTCTCGTGCCTCTGGTCGCGTCAACCCCTCTCTGTTTTTTTCAACTATTCACACATTGCTAATGTATGACCTATTAGCCTATATCATAGCTATTAGCTGAGGCTTAACGTGTTTAAGTTTTAAGAAAATGTGACAAATGAAATCAATTTTTGGGACCATTTGAAGCATCAAACTTTCTGCACAAGGAATTTTTGATGCTCGACGTAGATAAGTTATACAAAATTATGTTAAATATAACGCAAGTTATATTTGGTATATTAATTTGTTTATTATTAGTTATATGCATGAATTTACGGAATATAGGTTGAGTTTTAGTATGTGTCTCTGTCACTGTTAATTTATGAAGAACCAGACAGCAAAAGCTCATATGCTATTAAAACGTTGAAATAAATCTTAAGAGCTACATAACTTTCACTGCTGATACGTATAGGTCTAAATGAAAAACTAAAGAAAACTGTGGGAAATGTATATAGGAAATATAAATGAATCAGTCGTATAGGGTATGCCTTTCTTGACCCTCGTGTCGCATGGCTCTGGTCGCGTCGACCCGCTGTTTTTTAAACAACTTTCACTCTGTTAATGGTCGATATTATACAGTGTGAGTAAAAATCCCCCCGCGGTTTTCTGACATTTTCCCAAACGGTTGGGAATTTTTAATCAATTTTTACACACTTATTACATATTCCTATCTATGCTAGATTACAAATTTTTATTCAATTATCTCCAACTTTGACGAAATTGTGTCATATTAAGTGCGACCACCCAGCGCATTTTTTACATTTCACTAGAATTTTAACTTCTAAGTTTGCTTACTCAGCAAATGACGTCACTCATATCCGACATGTTTGTTGACATTATAAAAGCGTTTATTTTGTAGTGTGCTAATTAATTTTTGTGAATGGGTAAAATATTGCACGGACTTCATTGCAAAGGACCAGTGGTCACCAAACTTACCAGACCTCAACTCACTCGACTACCGTGTGGGGTGCGATTCTTTGAGCATTTCACAAACTTCAGTCAAAGCCAAAGACCATCCCAGAGCTAAAAGTACACTGCAGCAGATCTGGGATGACTTGCCACAGACAACGATCAACAAAGCTATGAACGGCTTTCGCAAACGTCTGAACCCGTGCGTTTCGGCCGATGGTAGACCAGAGATGGCCATGGGTCCAAATTTCGTAACCCAACCCAACCTAACCCACCCACCATTATCGGTACACACAATTCTGTTAT